>JAAUYH010031763.1_pt1 | contig 13647 bp, 8 predicted proteins | sample 7278061 | NCBI WGS metagenome assembly JAAUYH01 (sample SAMN14350203, study PRJNA611818) | marine sediment metagenome | isolation source: surface marine sediment (0.6m) | place: French Polynesia: Moorea | collected 2018-08
GTCTGAATAAATTAGAAAGCAGAGTAGTAGAATGGTACATTCAGAACTATTCATTGTTTTATTTTGGGCGAAGATCAGCAGGTTCGGCTAAATTCGTTCTAAAGCAAAAACGAATAGGTTATTTTAAGTTCTTATCGACCGCTCCATGCGTTCCACATTGAAAATAATCTATCGATCCAGTAATAATAGTACTATATATCTGACAAAATTCAGGCAGACCACAAGTGGCTTTTCAAATACACGTCGTACTACATGTATAGACAACAAATACCGATTCTGACTACAACAACTCTAGACTGACGACTCATATAACTCCACTAAGTACCACGTTTTCTTGACAGATTCGCAGGTTCACTCTGGGCACTATTATCGAACTTATAAATCTACTGAAGATGTCTGTTTATCGTCTGGGCCAAATATTTCTCTTAATAATGCTCAAATCAGCAAAAACAAAAGATGCACAGCTAGACTAACTTATTCGTTAATTGACTTTTAAGAAAGAATATATTGTTCCATGAGAAATATAGGGAAGCGAATGATGAATCTCAAGCGTAAATTGATGTATTATTCGGTATTCACCGCTCAAATAATAGTCCCAAGTTAAATTGCATGCAAGGAATTGAAGTATAAGTTGCAATAAAAAGACAAATCTCGAAGGGATAATGGTTGATACGGTGAGTGTACACATCGTCCTGTAATAAGAGTAATATCGCAAAAATTCGTGAATAGGCTGGGTTTTCTAGAGAAACTGCCTGATCTGAGCATAATCTCTACTTCTGAACAGATTTCGAATCAGTTATGACCAAACATTTCGGTTTTAGGAAAAATTTACATAAACACAATTTTGATGCTTCTTCATAAGATTTGAAAGGTTCAGGATTGAAAAGTATCGCTAAATGTTCATTGCTTATTATTAGATATACAAATACACAAAACTGGTGATGTTTTGTATTGTTCACTATAAGCGGAAAACAAGAAATGTTTGGAGGAATATATGAAGACTAAAAAATTAATCGGAAGCAGGAAAATAATTTTTATTTGAGCTTTGCAAAAGGAGCTTGACTTGATTATTTTTTGAATTGGAATAAAATTACGAAAGGTGTCTGCGGCTAAACCGTTCAACTCGCTTAAACGAGACTGTAATTTGAAAGCTTACGAAAAAGAAGACATTCTTAATACGATGTATGGCTCATGAGTCACATCATACCCGGATGTCATTATTTGCAATGAGTGTACGAAACTCGTGCAAGGCTTTATAATTTTTTGAAATACTTAAAAGTTACGTTTGTGAAGTTGCGAGGTTTTTTGGTTAGACATGATAGTTCAGCGACGAACACACACACTAAATTCGAGACTTGTTTCACAACTTCAATGAAAACGAAGATTTCTAACACCATTTCGCTGTCATTCAGAGCACAAATGTACGTTTGACAAGCATATTGTCTCGGATAATACGACACAAATCAAATCATTGGAACATTGCAGATTGTTTAATCAATATCATAAAATCTGGAATTGGGAAGAGACTTTTCCTCGGTAATGTCTATTGTGACTAGAATGATAAAGGGAAACCGAGCTTCAGGGAAGCGGGAGAATAAAAATGTTGGGTATAGCATGTATACTATGTTTTGGGATTTCCAATGACCTATTTCATTAGATGAAGTCGAATGAGAATGGTTCCTTCGCTATCACGTTTGAAAATCAGGTTTGCAATGTTCTTCTTCATATTCTGTTCGAATTGTTTTAAAGTCTCAATACCATTGGTTTAGCATCTCACGTGCAGCGTGATATTTTTTATGTTAATCGAGAAATGTACGTAATCTGATATCTTTTATTAATCGTATTTGATTATGCTCTTCGAAACCTATCCGAAGAAAGAGAAAAATTCGATTTTAACCTTCTTGTGATCCCTGCTATAAATGTCGCTATTAACATCTCATATTCTATGTCAGGTTCTTGGTCAAGTTTCTTTAAACGTGACCATTTCAGAAAAACGAATGGCAGATAAATAAAAAGTCATGAATTTGGATTACAATTTTTGAGATCGGAAGACACAGAAAACGGCACTAACAGACGTTGCTTGCAAATACCCAATGCCTTTCAATATTGCATGTCTGATTCAGGAACGCATTAGTACTTGAATATTGTTCCAATTTCAGGTTCAGAATACGGTTTTGTGAACATGTGCATGTAAGTTAGCTTCTCAAAAATCACAATTTAAATCACTATATGAGAGCAATAGCGCCACCTACTCGGATAAAAGCTGCAAATCATGGCTGTGATCTATATATAATTTCCTTTTCGAATTCGATAATTGACGGGTGCACTTCTTCTGCTTCACGTACATTTCCAGCCGCATTTTCCTGTACTATTCCTGCTTTACACTAATTCTCAACTAGCGTTGCCTAAATGAAATAGTTGGATCCATCCAAACTGATTACTCTAACCTTTTATTTATCCTTAGTGGTGTTTTTCTCGCAAACGTCTCCAGATTCCAGATGACTTCACCAGCTTTTTAAACTATTTAGATTGGGAAGGTAACGTAGGATCTACAAAATTATTTAATCTTCACGACGTTTCTGGCCGCATAAATTGAGAAATAAAAGTTCGATTGGATGTTGCGTATATCCAAACTTCTGTAGAGACAAAAACGATTCCCATTGTATGTTCCGCTAGGTTCGAATTATCGCATCATGACATACTAAGATCAATCTGACTGTTATTCTAATCAAAGACGTACGGATATTTACAATTTTTTTCTTTATATTTATCGCGCAAGAGAAGGATTAGGTTAAGCAACAACAAAAGCACCACCACTTGCTACCAACTCGGTAAACTGAAGTTGTTAGTGCGATCGGAATTTCACTCCGTCCTCTTAAGATTTGCGTTGTGTCAGCCTTGTGGTCTGAGAAACATAGCTCAAAAAATCCCGAAGGAATGGTCATGTGTGTATTCATAAACCGCTGTCAAGCCAAAGAAGAATTACATATGTCTCATTGTCCTAGCGGAGCGGACATCAATTTCAAATTCACTAGTGTACGTACTTCGGAACCGCTCTGGTCAAGCCGCATTTCATTTACAAGCCACCAGAAGCTCTTGGAACGCACATTCCATGCACTTTAAATGTTCGAACTTAGCGGAAATTACTATAGAAGCTCAAGCCAAGTCAACCACTCGAGACCTGCAAAGTTGGATCGGTGTTGTCGGTTATATTCAGTCATTAATGTCCAAAAATATTAGCCTGAAGCAAAATATGTGTCTCGCTGACGACAATGCAAAAAGTTTGCTATGAATCAAATGTGCACACTTGGATAACGCGCAGAACTATGTTGAAACAAGAGGAACATTCCTTTTCTAGAGTGTTCATAAAAGCAAATTTTTTTATTACTATTACATGTCTTCAAAAGAAAACATCCTCTCTACTTCAGATTGCTTACAGAACCGGCATCTTTTGCTTCAATAAATTTATCGCGTACTTTCCAATAATAAAAACTCTTGTGCGTATGAATTACTTACCAAAACTGGAATATGCAACTGCAAATATTGAATTGAGCGTCACAAAGTCCTAAATACACATCATTGCTAAAAAATAACCGAATGGCTCGGCATAGTTTAATCTTATCGACTGATCGTATTCAGTTAGCATAATCACATCGTATTGTACAGATGACCGGTTGCCAACCAAATTAAATCATTTTTATAGCTACTAAGTTGGTCTAAGGCAGTTCATACTTCTTTAGCGATAAAAAGTGCTCGAGTAGTTATCTTTGTATCGTGGACTCGAAATTCAGCGATGTTTTACTTGATAGAACCAAAATTAGTTTTGATTTGATTTTTGCTCTTCAAATCACTGAATCGTGCCAAATAAATTTTTTTGAAGACTGATTTGCTTTTATGCACCTTGAAAGTCTAAACTTATGGCATAACAGACCATGAACTAAAAATCGGAGATTATCACCGTGTGATATTGTAACAATATGAACAGCCCGAACATGGAAATTTGGTTTTATAGTTATCCTATGCCATTCAAAGAACGGATTGGTCTCTCGAATGCCGTTCGTTGAGAAATGTCTTAGCTCTGTTTTGGGTACATGATATCTCGAACAGGACTCCATTCGGTATACGGCGAAGTGGCTGAGCAGTCTCTTAGAGTGCAATCGCAAAACAAACAAGCAATTTTTTTGGCTGAGCAGGCTAGAAAATTTCAGAAAGAGAAATAGGAAGTTTGAAAGGTCTAGAGAGTGCAAATCCCGACTGGTACACTTTCGATGACAATTCATGAGTGTTGAAGCTGTCTCTAAACATTATATTTGCATTTTACTAATCAAGTGACAGAAAGGTGTGATGTTTATCTAAACTGTTAATTAGAAAGACAGTTAAGTAGAATCTTTCTCGAAGTATTGCCGATGATTTAATTTCGTCGTTTTTGACCAGAAATGCCATGATATATTTAGTACTAATCATTTCCAATATTCAATAAATCAAACTAATTGAGATTTAGTCTTGATACATCAGCTTAGAATCTAATCGAATCTCACGAAATGTGAGCTGTGCGATGCGCTAACTAGTTGATATTCACCTAGTAAAGTAATTCAGTACTGTACTATTTAGAATCGTACCCTGTGCTCCGAGTCCAGAAAAGCACTCGTACAAAAGAAGCTCAGCCTGCATCTCGGATGAGAAGCTCACTTACAACTTGCTTCCGCGTTACCAAAGTCAGTTGCTTTTTTCAGCGAAATAAACTATCACCAACGATGCAGGTCTACTAGCACGAACATCCCGTCCACTTAAGACAAGGTACAAGCAACTAGGCTCGTCTCAGACACAATTCTGTCTGTTTCGAAAGAGTCTCCAGTCGAAGCTGCTTCATGAATGTTGCCGGATTTAAGAACGTTCAACCGGGTTTCGATTGTCGATGGGTTTCTTCCAGGTACATATTGAAGGCGACCTACCGATACCCCTGAAGAGTTTCAAGTGCCCTTTTATTAGAACGAACTCATATAGAAGGGTGTTGCTTATTCACGTAAAGCGTTGGACTCGATCAACTGGCCCGGAAGCAAAACTTCGCATTGCTATTTAAATTGGCTTTTGTTCTAAAATACAAGTCATCAAAGATTTTTATATTTCTGCTAGCAATTAACTTTCGCAAGCTAATTTGAAACAGATGTTAGGATTACGAAGAATAACTGAGAGTCGAAGATTGATGTGTAAGCTAAGGTCTGCTATAGTCTTGGGAAACAAGTGGAAAAATGAAAGGAAGAAAGGAATATGATTTTAAAAGGTTGAGCACATGAGCTTTGTTCCTACTCGAACAGATGTTTTCGATATGTGTTCAGTAGTAAGTTACGAAGTGATTGCGCAAATCGGAAAACGTGACATTGATATAAAGATTCATAATTGCTTTAGCCAACGGACGCTAAAAGTTAGACTAAGGATGAGATCTTTTTCTTATTTCGTAGTATCCCTTATCATCATAGTTCGTTTCCTCACAGCACCAAAGCGAATTATGGTGCTACAAGCCGTCACGGTCTGATCAGTTTTAAAGTAAGTATTTCTCCACTTCGCCGACGTTCTTGATATATATATTTCTGAGATGTATTTTGTGAAAAACATTGGTCTACAAACTAACATGGGCGTTGAATTCGGAGCGAAAACAAAAAAACGGCTTCTAGGAGAAAGAAAAATGACGTTTTTCGAGCATCTACCGATTATCAAAATTGTATTGAGCTGAAAACCAAAGTGCATAGCACTTGATGAAAATTTAGAACGTGTAGCTGTGGTTCTCGATTCTGTTTTATTTCGAGTAAAGCTATGGTGTCAAATTTACTTAAACTAGAGGCTTTAGTGACAGTGGTAGAATTAAAAGCAATATTTGGTGTAGCATTGGAATCGAACATATCTGTTTCATTAGTTTTAGGAGCTGAGTCATTCCGGAGATTTATTTCAAACACGAATCCGAGTTCGAACATGATTTGATTTGTGTCACAAGAGTCCTGATTTAGAGGAGCTGCAATTTCTCCCAACTTTGCAGTTCAGGAACTCGATGTTGGCTGATTTTTGTGATTTAAGAATTGGCACATGTTGCATTTGAGGTTTTGAGTTCTATCTTATATATCTTTATCATGAGAAACAATTGGAAATAGGATGCAGTTGTTGATTTAAACAAACCTTTGTCTTATCAAGACCTGGAATGTTTTAGAGGCTAATAGAACCGTGCGACCACTTGCACGATCTTTTTTGGATCATTAGGAAGAAATCTGGTAGCTTTCTTTTTTAAGATACCTAATAAATGAAAAGATAGGTATGTTTAGCTTAAATGCCGTTAAAGTCGGTTGTTTATCCCGAGAAATAAATCTGAATGTCTTCAGAGAGATTAGATTAAAGTTAATCTATTATGTATTCCATGCTAGTATCAATGATTCCATTTTTTACAACTGTTTAAAACAGAAAATCAAAATTCTGATACACAGGCATTTTAGGTAGAAGGATAGTGTTGTGTATGCTTTCCTTTCTTCGACGGAATTTTTCGGGATTCAAAGGAAAATTCGTCAGCTCCTACTATCAACCAATTAATTATGGAATCATCCTCACCAGTCTCGAACAGAATAATTAGTACTCGCTTTTTCAATTTTTGCAGATGATCAGCAAAATCAGCTAGACCTCAAGTAAAACCTATGTTTATTGTTACTGCCGATCAATATATATAGCAAAAACTTTTTTCTCTGAGTTTCCTCGCAATGTTTTAAAGCTTGGTCTCCATACACCATTTCCTCTCATTACGATATGATGCAATAGATCTAAAAATTCGTCAGCTAGCAAGTTTGAAAAGAAGAAGCAACTGAAATAGTATCGATTTCATGCCACATTTGATCAAAGGGGATCTGAAAATTTAGCATGCACAAACTGTTCGACACAGTTCCGCAACGTATATAGCCGGCAATTTAGGCTGATTCCATGATGTGAAGGTTACTTCTCTTAGCGATTCGAGAACCAAATTCAGGCAGGCTGTAAATACATACCTCTCGGCTAAATGAATCCCGAATAGACCCGAGGGCTCCTTGAATTGTAACTGAGTTTTGTGTCACAGTGATTGAATTGTGTACCAACATTGACGTTTCTTCTTTCGCAGCTACTATGCTACGCCGAAAGGGTTTCAAAGCTTGTATATGAAGTTCCAATGTCCCAAAAAATCTCGGTTTCTCTTGAAATATATTCTTTCAGTACTGATTTTCATAGTCATTCACATTCTTAGTTCGAAATGTTTTTCTCGTACTGTAGGCTTTCTGGTTTTCGTCGCCATGAGCTCTAGGAGCTACATAATTTATAATTTCTGTAATGCAATCACGGGATTGGTTTAGCTATCATGTTCGTCTTCAGAGGAATGATATCATCGACTTTAACTGTTACTCGTAAATAAAATTTTGTTGAAAATATTTGCTGCTCATTTATGTGCATGACATTGAACTGGTAGACATGTCTTTGACTGCTTCTCAGTTTGATGCTGAAATACATAGCAGCCTTAAACCCTATTATAAGGCCCACGAAATAAAGTACTGGCTAATTCCCAGGACACATAAAATACATGGTATTCTGAACTTGACTTAGAAACACTGTAGATGGTTCACAATTAGATAAAAACTTTTATGGGCACACATAATTTTTGGCGCTGCAGAAACGAGGCCTCGGCAACACTAAAGCACCACTGATAGCAAAAGCTTTTATTCGAACTAACGAAAAAGTTTTATTCGATCAAATCCAATCAATGAAAGGGCGGACAAAATAAGTATCACAATAGGAGTTCATCAATTCAAGATTCAGGTCAGCGTGAGTGATTTGAACAGCTTTGTCTCCGAAGATGATTCATGATTCTGCTGAGCGAGGTAAATTTGCAAAAATTATGCCCTTAAAACAATTGTGATGCAAAAATTGGAAGCTAGGTGTAATTCAATTTATGTGCCGTAAAAAGATTTTGTATGATCTAATTAAATTTACTGTTTGGATACTGAGTGAATTGAATCAGCCATTAGTTGATTTGAGCTGTCATATTGATTAGAATTGATCTCTAATTTGGATCACAGTCTGCCTGCGACCCGAGACGACAACGTCAAAGAAGAAAAAGAAGGATCTGCGCTGAGATAACTCACTCATTTCGAGCACTGTAATTCAGTTTCGCTTTCTCTTTCAAAAAAACTCTCTACTTGAAATCAGCTTAGCGGACTTCATACTCCTTCTAATTAATCTTTATCGCATAGTTTATCGATAAGTCGATGCAATAAGAATTGCAATATCCACCCACCTGTTTTCATGTAGACCAGGAAGCTTCGCTGATCCAGAAAATTTTTTCGTGAGTTTGAATTGTTCTTTTTATGTTTCGAAAAAATTTGGGTTAGCAATTTTTTTTGGTTTGACACTGTATATTCGCATCTGGAGTAACGTTGCAAATCAATTATATAAATGTCGTCGGGCTCGGCTCCCTAAGCTTGCCGGCCTCAAACCCACAATAGCCATCCTGTGGAAATGGGGCGCGGTTGGTGAGGAAATAGAGCAGCTGAGTGCCGTTCTGAATCACGCAGACTGCCTGCCTACTTGGATAGTTGAAAACTCAAGTTTAATCTAGGTCTCTTGCCCGTGGTTAAGCACTGCATACTATGTTTATCAACTTTATGTGTTGGTGCCCGTTATGTGCACCAAATGTAAGTCGTGGCAGGTGCATAAGCATTAACAATCCCTTCACACGACTGCCCGAAGTTGGAAACACCTTACTCCAGCCTTTAGTGGTGAACCCTTACGACGTCAACATTTTGCGGTATGTATCTCGAAAACCCGAAGTTGCGGTGACCGATACGCGCGCGTTGACTATTACCACCGTTCTCATTCGGCGCGTATGTTTCCATTTTTGCACACGCCAGTTAGACCTTCGTTCCCATCTTGCCGGCGCGAGGTGGCAGCGGAAGCGGTACCGTCAATTGTACTATACAGTGCCTTACTAAAAAGAGAAAGTATCACATTGCCAGATGATGCGGATGTCGGGCGAAGAAGTGTCGGAAGCACGGACCTTCCGTTTTTGCGACTTGGTTCGGAAGCACGTCTCGCTCGTGGTGGCGGTAATATTTGTAGTAATAGCGGTGATCATAATGCTGATGATGGTGTTAGCGCTTTTGGTGGTAGAACAGATGATTGGGACAACGACTGTGGTGCGGTAGAAAAGGAGAAGCGATGGCCTGTTGTCACACTGGTTGGAGGTGATTGCACAGCGCGGAGTAATGCCTGCAAGATGGCTCGTGGGGGTGATGACCGCCTCTTCAAACAGATGCAAGCCAGCGGATGGGGTTTATGCATGTGCCTGTGATGAACGTGTTACAGCAGGGTCGCCCTTAGAATCGTTTGAATTTTCAACAGTGGGGTGAGTGGCGTGTGCAGTAGAGCTACGCCTACCAGTATACTGATCATAGGGTATCACGATGGGGGCAGGATTACTGTGGTTTGCCGCGACGTCTTCATCTGTTGGTTCGGTCTTGATTGGCGTACGAAGAACCCTGTTGTAGGTATTCGGCTCAGACGCATTGGCATCCGGCACAAACAGCCGGTTTGCAATTTAAGGGCGATTCTGACCGTTGCAGTACCGTTCTGTCGAGATCCCGGATCATATTGTTGTAAATCTCGACTAATTGACGCTTTTTATGACTTGTGCGGGTTGGCATCAGCACAGAAGGTCCAAGGAGTTGTTATCGGTCCTCATTCTTATGGCTCTGTAAGAATTTTAGAGTGTATATTACAGGAAACTGGACTCAGGTGCCGTTTTGAAAAGTTACCGCGTTCTGCAATAGTGCTATTGAAGAATCAGACTCCAGAAAAGGCTTTCAATGATTTGTTTAGTCTAAACGTGAAGGGGTGTAGATTGTACAGCTGCAACCCAGAACAAGGCTTGTGATTGCTGTAACATTCGACACATACTCTGGCTTGTTGGTTGATGCCGAGCAGCTTGTCAAGTTGAAATTGAGCGTGTCTGTCTTCTGAGTCTGTACTGGCAGTGGTATTAAAGGTTCACGCATTACAACAGGCAAGCGTGTTGGAAAATTATAGTTTGTAGAGATTACTGATGAGAGAGAGTATTGCATGAACGAAAATGTGCATATGATGCAAGTAGAATGTAAAATGTAACTTGCAGAAAGGGGATTGAAGTGAAGGAAGTAGAACGGTGGAGAAATCAGATGAGTCCTAATTGCGCACGATCCATGCTCAGCGGTTGTTTCGATGCGCCCGGAAGCGAGGGCGGTCTCCAGAGCTGATTGGTACGTGACGTTTCTGAGACTTTCTGCAAGTTTATGGCTAGTACGGGCGAAGAGATGGCTTTGTCAAATATCCTTCGCCGGCAGCGAACACATTTAACGTAAGCCGTTTCTCGGAGGTTCTAGAACCCATCGATATTACACCGAAAATTGCTTTGGATACTGTCAGTAGTGGAAGTGATACCTTTCGGTTTGCGACAACTCGAGTCTTTTCAGCAAGAGTGACGGCAGTATCGAACATGTCACTGAAGTCTAGAAATTCTCAGGCCATTGCTGAGCGAAAAGCAAGCCGTGCCTTCTATAACTTGCAGTCGACAGGGATGGAGTTGTCTTGGCCGTCAACGACGCAAACAAGATGGCCCAGTTGTGTTGACAGGCTCGCATTGTTCGTGAACGACGAGCCGGAGTACCATATTATCTTATATGTCGACACATCTATTGTAGGAGTAGTGATACCAACTTCGTGTATCAGACTGTATCGAACGGTATTGTTGAATCCCCTAGCTCAGTTTGACTTCGCAGCTTTAAATTTACTTTCTTTTATTTGAGCGTGCTCAGATATGTCAGACAGGAAATCAGCTCCTGTGTGCGATACCCAGGCGCGTATCTTGCGCGCCGAATGGAACTCAGGGAATGATACATCCGTCGACATACATGCCAACTGCCTTCAGTATAGATTCTGGTGTTGTAAAATGGCACTGTGCTCATCATGGTACAGACTCAGTCTAGTGAAAGTGCAGGGAATCCCCTGTGCTTCACCCATGTTGAACTTTTCGAAGGTCTTGCGACACAACTGCAGGAAAAATTCGTCATCGGTATGTGGTAGTTCATCGACACAAAGTCCACTGATTTCAATCATCGTTCCATCAAAGTGCTTGAGAAACGGCGCTGGTTCAGAGCGTAGAGGGTTCATTTCAAGCGACTTGCAATGATTCTTGTCTGTCGTTGAACCCTACAAATCTATTACATCGCAGATTTTCTACAGCGCTTCATGAGTTTTAGGCATTGGCGGATTCCTAAGTCAAACTCAGGGATGCCTTTCGTAGTGAAGATGCCGCGTACCAGTGTGTCAGTTGATCGTAAATCGGCTCGGATCACATCAGTCCTGCGTACGTAAAATTGAGACAATCTGATATTGCTGATAAGCACCTGATTGATTTTGGCTGGGGTATGTTCCGTCAGATTCTTATGCTTGTCTCTGCGCCTCCAATCTCGAATACGGCCTTGATCTTGAACAGAACATTTTCAGAGGACTTGAACGGCGGAAGAAATCTACCTCGAAGTACGTTGGGATTTTGAGCAACATCTTCTTTAAGAATGATCTTGAAAGCCATCGTTTAATGAATCTTTGAAATTCCTTTGTGAGAGTGCCCTTCATCTCCGTTCTTGTAGCTTTTGCTTCATTTTATTAGCGACTTCCCTGGAAAAACTCTGATTTTCAGGCTCACGAAAGTAACAACGTGTCGTTTGTAATTCTCGCTCAAAACATAGAAGAAGTAGTGTTTGGAGTGTAGTATCATCTGAATTGAGCTATTCTAAACTGTTTGATTCGACTACCATCGCTATATATGACGGCTATATGTTTGCCGCATGTGTCGAAGTTGACCACGGAGTTTAATCCTAGCCGCTGCTCAGTTCGGTTGCTCAAACCTTTCCCACGCCCGGCCAGTACTTGGTCTCCAGATTCGAATGTCTTATATACGTCTCTTGGCACTTAGTTTTTATTGCTCTTGCAATTTTGATCCTCAATCCTGGCCGTAACATCCACAGAAAAGCGTAAGGCGTGCGATTTGGATGTTGTACAGGTGTATACTCCCAGGAATGTTTCCTTGCCGATTCCTATTCGTACTATTCAGAGGCTCCGGCGTTTGAGATTGACGCTGGCCTGAAGCGATCTTTGGAGGTATGGTCCATGTTTTTGACAAATCTTGTGGTCCCGGCCGTACCTGGAAGAAATATTTCTTTCTCGGAATTCGTACTTTGTACGGAATGGTGTGCCAATCCGGGAGAAGGATCTGCGATTTCGTTGTGAAAAGATAATGCAGCATGAGGTATGTTGAAAGTTGTCGCCATGACAGAGCGCAAGCGCCAAAGTTCGCTATTCCGTATGTTGACCATGGCTTTTGAAATACCTCTTGGTCAAAAATCCAATCGAGTGGTCATCCGCACTTGACAAAAGAACAAAATTGCAGTACCAGTGTTTCAATAATGTCGATTTTGTTTGTAAGAGCAGCCTTTTCGGCACTGAATCCTTTTCCAGCATACACAAATGGATTCGGAGCCCATCTCACTTCCGCCAATACGTATCTGCGGGCTATTGACGTTTTATTCAGCAATGATCAGTACTGGCATGGCTTTGGACAAAATGATGACATTGTCGGGTCGTAAATTCAGGCGCAGAAGTTCCTTGCCATCGTAGTGGCTTCTAGCTCATACAGATTAGCAAAGTATTAGAAGACTCTAATAGGTAACGTAATAGACCACAAAATCTTACTCGAGAACTGCTTAATATTGATCTATCATTTTACGTAGTTTTCTTGTTTCATCGTGTCACTTGAACTAGTGGGAACGTTATTCTTGCGATAAGAGTCTTCATTGCATTGTGCACGACCAAATTAATATCAGTCATACTCATATGTTGTTCTCTTCGGTTATCTGTGAGCATCTGCTCCCTTTAATCGAGTATTGGAGTACTGGTACGGGATGCGCTAGCCGGCGTGTCATTTATTCGTCGGTTGGAGTCTAGTTGTTTCAATATTAACTTTTCCTAGAGGGGTTCTAGTTCTGAGACATGGCAAATACAGGCCACAGTGAGTCGTTTCCTTCCCGCGATAGCCACGCATCAAGTATCATCGAGGTTGACGTGTTCCGCCGGTATGACATGAGCACAATGGAAGACAGCGAATTTATGAAGTAGCCGCGCAAGGTAAGAAGCGAACAAGCAGAGCTTGTCTCTCACAATCACACATGCTGGGTCCTTACGATCTTTCATATTTTCTAAAACTTAAGCTTAGTCAGCGGCTTCTAGTGTTATTGCTACATTGCTTAATATAGCAGACACTACTTAAGAAAATCATCGCAAATTGTGAAAAATCACATGAACCGTTCCTCCCGGTGAGTATTATGGCTGGCACGGGATTTCAGTTTTTTGAAGCTCAATCAGGGAGCTTTAGAAGATAGTGTATAAGCGGGTGAAGGATTTGTGCGCATGATGCTGTAATTCCATTAAGTTGACGTGTTTTCGTATTTCGCGGTCACTAATTTTTCCGGCATAACTAGTAGCACACATGCTGAACACGACCCCGAATTGTCTTCAGGCTCGGCACGGTGTATCCTGTGACCTGAACACCAGTACAAC
>JAAUYH010102949.1_pt1 | contig 13646 bp, 11 predicted proteins | sample 7278061 | NCBI WGS metagenome assembly JAAUYH01 (sample SAMN14350203, study PRJNA611818) | marine sediment metagenome | isolation source: surface marine sediment (0.6m) | place: French Polynesia: Moorea | collected 2018-08
AACAATGGGACAATATCCAACCTCTTATCTACTACACCTTTGAACCAAAGGTTTTCAGTATCATGGCCATTCAGCAAAGCGCTTAGTCTTTGCATTAGCTCAGTGCGGGTTTTGACGACAGTCGCCAAGCGATGTTTCATGGCTTCACGACCCACCTGCAAAGTATAGGCAATATTGGACAACGAGACGCCTGTATATTCATCTTCGGATTGGTGCGACAACAAGAATTGATAGAGATTGGCGGTGACCTTGTGTAGCTGTTCTGATGTCCTGGCGGATAATACAATTAACTCTGAGTGGGCTACATTTTTGCTGCTTGGGGAATCTCTCTTTTCGTTATCTTCCTCTATCAGAACGTGAGCATTGACGCCACCGAACCCAAAGGAGCTAACACCTGCGCGCCGCAAACATTCGAACCCGTCTGAATCTTTCATCAGAGGCCAAGGTTGATTTTGTTTGACTACGTAAAATGGGCTTTTTTCTAACGAGATAGAAGAATTGAGCTGAGAGAAGTGAAGTGTTCGCGGCAATGTTTTGTACTTGATGGAGAGCAAAACTTTGATTACACTCGCGATTCCAGCTGCGGACTCTGTGTGTCCGATATTTGTCTTAACGGAACCCAGGCCACAATATCGTTCAGGCAAGTTGTTGTTTAAAGACTCAAATGCGTCTTTTAAAGACTCTGTCTCAATCGGGTCACCTAATCGTGTACCTGTACCATGAGCTTCAATGTAGCTCACTGAACCAGGGTCCACTCCAGCCGTTTGATATGCAGACTGAATAAGTTGCTTTTGCCCCTCGACATTGGGCGCTCGCAGTGAATTCGTCCTTCCGTCGTGATTGAGTGCGCCCCCTTTTAGCACTCCGTAGATTGTGTCGTTATCTTTTTTTGCCTGTTGGTAAGGTTTGAGTAGAATGGCACCATAGCCTTCTGCCCGAACAAAACCATTAGCCTTTTGGTCAAAGGTTTTGCAAGCACCGTCTTCCGACAACATACCGGCACAGTGTGCTGCACGATAGATTCGGGGAGTTAAAATGATATTAATCCCGCCGGCAATTGCGAGGTCAGATGTCCCGTTGGCGATAGATTCGACAGCGTGGTGCACGGCGACCAACGAGCTAGAGCATGCGGTATTAATAACCTCACTGGGCCCATTAAAGTTGAACCAGCGTGACACTCTGTTGGCGATCATACTCATATGAACACCGGAGTCCACATAGGCCCCATAGGTTTCTGTCAAGTTTGGAAGTGCCGCCATTAATTCCAAGTAGTCACAGGTATGCGCCCCCATAAAAAGCCCAACCTTTTGACTTACTAGATTTTTGGGGTTATAACCCGCACTTTCAATGACGCTCCAGGTCAGCTCCAGAGTTTTCCGCTGTTGCGGGTCCATACTTTCGGCTTCTATGGGTGAGATACCAAAAAAGTCTGCATCAAAGGTATCGACCCCTTCGAGAAACCCTCCCCATTGCGGGAAAGGAGCCGACATATTGGCTCCGTTTACTTCACAACCGAGAAGTGACGATCTACTGGGAATGGCCGTGATGCAATCTTTGGCGTTCAGGAGATTATGCCAAAAAGCGTCGGGATCGGTTGCTCCACCCGGAAAATGACAACTCATTCCAATAACAGCGACCTGTCCTTTGTACGGATCTTTGCCGTTGTTTCTCAGTGTATGCGAATGCAACGGTCCCGATGCTTCTCGATGAGGGAGGTTGCTAGAGTTATCTGTCGTTAGAGCCGTACCATTATTGGGGGAAGGATTTTTTTCCAGAGCAGACGTATGATTTAAAGCGCTTTCAACATTTCCCGCGTGATGATGAGGATTGCTTTTTGTTACCTCTTCTATCTGCTCATAAAGGTAGTCGGCCAACTTGCGAAAACTACTGTGCTTGAACAGCATGACGGGCGCGAACAGCAACCCAAACGTCTTTTCTATTCGCTTAGATAAACTGACATATTGGAGGGAGTCCAACGACAGGTCACTGAACTCATCTATAGCATCTAGAGCCTCACTGTCTAATGATAGCTCTTCATGGAAGACGTGTTCTTTTAGTGTTTCTTCTATCTTGGCAGTATTGTACTTTGTTCGAGTGGCGGTCTGTTGAACATCTGCTGTAAGACGACTCTCTCCGTGGGTATACTTGTACAAGGTGGCTAGCTGGTTCCCGCTATGTAGTGCTCTACAAGCTTGTCGCTTGACCTTACCTCCACCGGTTCTAGGAATACATTTCTCAGGAACTAAGCTAACCTCGTGAACTTTGACACCATGGTTTTCTGATATTGCTCGCAAAATATCAGTAATGATAGCCTTATAGTCTGACTTGTTTACCCCTGCCGTAATCTCCTGAATTACCACAGCTTGCTCTTGGTGGTCGACTTCACAGGAAAACACCACACAAGGTAAATCGAAATCGGGAAGTGCCGCTTTTACCGTCCATTCGATATCAACTGAGTGATGGTTTTTACCGTTGGCAATGATGACATCCTTATCTCTTCCGACAACATAGAGGTGTCCATCATCAATGAACCCTAAATCTCCCGTCTTCATGAACATTTGATTCGGCTTTTTATGTTCAAGCTTCAGCGAGAATATGCTCTCGGTGGCTTCCTTAGAATCTAGGTACCCGAGGGCGACGGAGGGGGATTGGATCCAAATTTCGCCGATCATGCCCACCTCGCAGGGCTTGCGGGTATTTTTTTCCACAATAGCGACTTTTACATCTTTCCCAACTTTTCCGCAGCTGGCAACTACCTTTACTTTTCCCCCACGCTTTCGTTGTTTGGCCTTGTTTTTTTCTAGACTCTCAACATCTAATGAAGCAAAACGAGGGGTCTGGCCCGGTTTGCTCGTTGTAACAGAGCCGACCTCCGATAGACCATAATGCGGACAATAACTGTTTTCTGCTAACCCTAATGCCTGAAACCGGGTTGAGAAGTTTGAGTAGCTTTTTTGATTGATAGGCTCACCACCACAGATGATTGCTTTTAAGGAGCGTAGAGACAATTTCTCGCTAAGACGGCCGGAGGGAACCGCGATTTTAGACGAGCAATAGTCGAAGGCAAAGTTAGGTGCTGCAGTGTGCGTGGCACGGTACCGAGCGATGGACTCGAACCATACTTGGGGATCTTGGACAAAGCTTGAGGGCGATAATAGGATGCTGTGAGCCCCTTTGAGTAAAGGAACGAGTATATTGAAATGGAGGCCGAAGTTATGAAATTGAGGCAGCCAAGAGACAATGCAACTTTCATCGTCTACTTTCCACTGTCTTGCACCAATGGATGCCTGGGACATGAGATTGGCATGGGAGAGCATGACCCCTTTGGGTTGCGAGGTTGAGCCCGAAGTATAGAGGAGAAGCGCGAGTTCTTCGGGTTGCTTTGGCCTTTCTTCTACACCCTTAGCTTCACTGCGAAAGGCATCGTGGACGTTAACGACGATAACGTCGTGATGACCTTGGATCGTTTGAGTCACTTCTTCAAAACCGTCACCCGTCAGAATACAGCTTGCTTGAGAGTTCTCTAAAATTGAGGAGAGATTCCTAGCGATTTTATCGGGTTGCGATAGATCTGTGACAGGTACAGGAATCGCCACCAAATTCGCATACCAACACGCCATTAATCCGTAAATATACTCAAGCCCCTGAGGAAACAGCAAAATGACTCTTTGTCGAGGGGCCACTGTCTGTTGGAGATAGCTGCCGAGGGATTTCACTTTCTTAGTAAGTTGTTTTCCCGTGACCGATACCGGTTTGCCTTGATCCCCTTCCAGGGTAAATGCTACCTTGGTTTTTAGCGGCTTGAGAAATTCAACAACAGACCTCCAAAGAGGGGAAGTTCTCGCGTGGAGGATTTTTCTTTTTTTCATTTTCATCCTAATTAGGAAGAGCCCCCGGCAAAGCCGAGGGCCGCAAACTTGGTAGCCCCTTAACGGGAACCGTTTCTTTAGCTCTCCAAAGGGGGGGCGCTATTGGGTACGTCCAAGTCGTGGTTGTTCGATACGCCTATTATGCCTCGCCGGCATGCGGATATATGTACGTAGCATCCTGTGAGGCGACCCGTCCTTATTACCCAAGTGCCTAGAGTCCTACTACTCCGAAATTCGTCGGGGGGTTACCGCCAGCTCGCCGACAGCTGCGCGTTCCCTCGGTTGCTTGGGCCCACCCAGCGCCCTCGTCGCACCTTGCCGCCGTCAACCTAGACAACGAAACTTAACCCCTGACGAACCTCGGAGCAGCGAGACTAGAATCCCTGACTGGTAAAGTTCTTCTGGCGCCCCACGAAGCTCCGATCCATTTATAGCGCTCTTTGGGAAGTCTACTGCATTGGATCAGGAATGTTTAACGATACGATTGTTTCCTAGCAGCAAAAAATGAGCGACGAAACGCAGACGTTAACGAGATCTTCTTTTTTTGTAGGGCTTGGGTGGTCTAACCTGAATGGTATCCGTCAAAGTTTTCATATACGCTACGAGGGCTGCCTCCTCTGCCTCCGTAAGGCCAAGGTCCCCCATCAAACCAAGAGTATGTGCTTGGTTACTGCTGTCTACTTCTGCTGCAGGCCAGCAATCTCTTGCGCGGGCTTGTGCAGCTGTGGTGCCAGGTGGGCAGTTAACTGGGTCTAACTTAGTTTGTGACGTATTATAGAAATGTACTATATCTTCTAAGTTTTTGAAATATCCATTATGCATATAAGCTTTGGGGAAACCCCTTCTCTTTCGTTTGTCGACATTGCGGAGAGTCGGAGTGCGAAAATGGCCGGCGTGTCCGCTGGAAATTGGGTCGAGGCTTGTGTGTTCAGAGAGACCGACATCGGGGGTAAAGGGGTCAAAGTTTGCAATCTCGTAATTTGGGGGTACCCCGATATGGTTGAAAGCATTGTCGGTAAACTGTTGTTCAAGTTCATTCCCAATCGAATCTCGGGCTTCGCTGTTATGACATACGGCACACCGTGCATCTTTTCCTGTCGGATTTAGTGTTGAGGTCAGTCCAAAGAATAGGTCGTGGCCAAGGTTTTCTTGATCACTAAAATCTTTGAGGGGAAACTCACCTGGCGTGTCATCGTCATCGTTCCGTAATGCGATATCTCGCTTCGAGCTGTAGGAGTTCACCTCTGCGGATTGCTCCCAAGCCGATATTGCTACCGCGATACGTTTGAAACTGATATCGACTTGCGTGACACTACAATCAATCGGTTCACCCCATGATAATTCATACAATTCAGAATAACGCGCGGCCTTGACATGGCGGCAAACGAACTCCGCACCAGGCAGGCCGTTGTCGTTACCATCGGGAACATTTTGCTCCACATCATTTGAAAATGGCGCGAGTGCTTGGTCAGCCAACGGTCCAAGAAACTGTCCATATGCCTCTTCCAACTCGAAATTTCCCGCAAACACCTCTTCGCCGATGAGGGTACCTGTTGCTCGGCCATCCCAAAAGAGCCCCCCCCAACACCAGAAACCAAAAATTTCACTCTCACATCCACCGAGGAAAGGTGAAAAGATTGACTCGCCGAAAAAGGGAGCAGTACTCGTATAGGCAATAGTTGGCGGTTTACGCCTGCCCGCTGTGTGAGGGTTCGCCCCGGGCATCACTACCTGCCCCAGGTTAATTCTTGCTCGCGGTGTGGTCCAGCCGGTCCTGGGAGAATGACAAGATGCACAGGACTGTCGCGCTGGGTCAGAAATCTTATCGAAAAAAACGTATTTCCCCAAACTTTCTAATGCATCTATATCGGGAGCGGCTAGTGCATTGCTTAGCCAAAGGGCTTGAGTACAAAGCACCATTATGAAGAGCGTTTTGGCTTGTTTCATTCTAAGATTCACCTTTTCAGTACGTGTGTGTACATTGGGCTGCTGTTTCTGAGCTTGGCCCGTACCCACTTTTTCTAACACGTCTTTCAGAATTTCCTATGGAATTCTACGCAGTGTGGCTTCTGCATTTTCGACTGATCGGACTCCCTCAGGGGCCGCGTCTGCCACGCTTATATACTCGCGCATATATTTAGCAATAAAACACCAGGCAAGTAGTTTCATACCAGGAGTGATATATATCATCTTCCAAATTTTTGGTCTCGTAATGCAAGCGATGTAGAGGCCTTCTCTGAATGAAGATAAGCGCTGTGCGGAGTGATTCCAGGATAGCTGAGGCACCTGCCAAGCACACTTTGGTTTGCTTTCTCAAGTTGGAACTATCAAATCCAATGCGTGGGTCCATAACAGTGTCTGCATCGATCATCCCTTTTTGTTTGCATCATTCAGTTGGACTTGATGCCCAGCTTTGTAGCTGATTCTTCCTTCAGCTGGTTCAACGCGGCTTGTCGAACAATAGTCTCATTTTCCGCTGCATGATTGACAAGGATGCGGCGATCTTCGCCGTTGATGGTCATAGAAGAACCCAGTCCGGCTAACATCTAATAAGGCCAGGCTCGCTACCCAATAGATGAAGCACTTGATTTGCACCCAGCTGTCCCCCTATAAACTGCTTCGCATTGGGGAACGGCAGGATATCGGCCCCAAAATGTCGCTTGGTGCACTCTATCCGCGGGGCGGCCAAATCTACGGAGTGCTCAGCTATCGGCTTTTTTTCCATCAGTCACTCTCGAGCCACGTGCTGGGACTGTCATTGCGTCCTCATTCGCTTGCCCCACGCGCTTGGCGCTACGCTTAGTTCTTCGAAAGAAAGTTGTTGAAAGGCTTTCGGTTTTTGTCAGAATCTCATCAACAGTAAGTCATAATTGACTCGATCAAAAAGCTCTCTTCTTGTCAAGTAAAATTGTAAGCGATCGCGCTGTAGAACAATATTATCTTGTTAGTTTCATCAGTCTAGAAATAGAGGTGGGATATATGAATACAGAGGTGTCATTTTTTCAAGTAGTGTCAGATTCCCGGTGGTCTCTTCAGTCGAGTGCAGCAAGATCTCTGCCCCTCTCTTTAATGCTTTGTATCGAATGTAAGATGAATAACCGACCTCATCCGCGCAAAGAATCTGAAGCTTGGTATGGCGGCGGAGACGCCGAGACAGAACAGCCGAGGACTCTTGATGGGCAAAGATCACCGAGCGATATCGCTGGCACCAATGAAGCGGGCACTGTTGCCTTAGGGCACGGCGTGATGGGCAAGGTTTTTCAGCCGCATGGTTTTGCCAATCTCATTGGGTCCAACAAAAATGGCATTGACCCCTTCGCGTAAGAATTGCAAACGGCTAATTTATCCGGGCCTGAGGAAGACGTATTCCAACTGGTGCAATACAGGTGCTATTGCGTTATTTTTGTTTCTGTGCCAAAGGTGATGTGTTCTGCCAATGTAAGTTTTGCTGGCGAGTTTCAACGATAAATACGCTCCCACTTGGACTGAGCTTTGTGAAATGTTGATTTCCATGAAGAATTTTATAGAGTACCGCCCCACATGGGCATTGATCACGCTTTCTTTCTATGCCGCGATGGCAATGGGATGTGGTGATGACGATACCGACGCTCCCATTCAAGTCGACGCCGGGATGCCACAAGTCGACGCCGGAGAGCAGGTCCAAGGGCCCAAGATCATAACGGCGCGCGTGACCGCGGATCCCGATAACGTATTACGCGCCACCATCGACATCGAGACCGACACCCCGACGAGGCTCTCGGTCGAAGTGCGCGGAGAAAATCTCGCTCCCTGGAGCATTCCCATCGCCGACGCTCCGGCCATGAGCCATAGCATCCCGGTTCTGGGATTGCGCGCGGAGACCAATTATGATTTCATAGTCGCGGTCGAAGATAGCGCGGGTCGGAAAGGGCAGCATGATGAACTTGAGCTTGAAACGACGGCCTTGCCCGGCAATGTGCCCATTGTCAAGGCTAGCGTTCCTTTGCCCGCACAAGTCGCGCCTGGATTCACGCTTTTTGACGCCTCCTACTTTGTCCCGGGATCGCCGCGCAGGGTTATTGAAGGCACATTTCTCCTCGGCGTCGACAATGAAGGCAAGCTAGTTTGGTACCAAGAACTGGAAAACGAGGTGGAAGATGTGCGTCAGCTGGATAATGGCAACATCCTCTATATTGCCGACCAATCAGCTCTGATCGAGATGACCATGTGGGGCGAAGAAGTGAAGCGAACAACGATTGAAGACCTTGGAATCGACAGTTTTCATCACGAGATCTTCACTCTTCCGTCTGGTAACTTCCTGACCCTATCGTCGGACTTGCGCACTATCGGCGGATATATCGACGAAGATGGCAATCCGATCAGCTATCCTGTGGTCGGTGACGTAATCATCGAATTTACCCCGGAAGGCGAAGTAGTCCAAAATATCAATCTGTTTGATCTCCTCGACACTGGCCGTATCCCTTCCGGCTTCAATGCCCCGTTTTGGGACGTTCACTACCAGACCGAGGGGACAAAGGATTGGACTCATGGCAACGCATTGGTAGTGGACCCTGCGGATGGCAATTATGTGATTTCTCTGCGCCATCAAGACTGGTTGCTAAAAATTGACCGTGAATCCGGAGCCCTTATATGGACCTTGGGGGCAGACGATGGCGATTTTACCTTGGTCGGCGAAGGTGGTTTCGCCTTTCATCATCACGCCCCCGAGTACCAGGAAGACGGTACCATATTACTATACGATAATGGAAATACTCGTCCTCCGGAGAATATGGGCGATCCGCGTTTTTCGCGAGTGGTCGAATTCAATATCGACGAAGAAAAGATGGAGGTCAGCCAGGTATGGGAATATCGGGGTCAGACGCCGTTTTTTACCCCCGCCGTTGGGGATGCCGATCGCCTGAGTAATGACAACGTCATGGTGGTCGCGGGCACGCTCAGCAGCGATCCTGCCATTCCCTTTGGCACCGTAACCTTTGCCCGGATTACCGAGGTCACCGACAGCGACCCAGCTGAAGTGGTCATGGAGGTTACCGTCGATGAGCCGCCCGGGGATCCGGACTATGGTCTCCTGACCTATCGTGCGGAACGCATTAAATCGCTTTATCCCCCCTTGTGAACTTCGTCACGACCAAGGTGGCAATCCTCTGGTGGCGCAATCGCCACCTCCGCTGCGTCAGGGGGGGTTACTCGGATCCCAGGCGGTATGCAGATTTTCTTCAAGTGAATCGAGGATCGCCATCTGGTCCTCATTCAGGGCAAAATCAAAGACCTGCGCATTTTCGCGAATACGCTTTTGGTTGGCGGACTTGGGAATCACGACATAACCCTTTTGTAGCGACCAGCGAATTAGTACTTGCGCGGCCGAACGACCGACGTCGGTGGCAACGGCCATGAGGCGGGGGTCGTCGAGCCGGCGTCCCTTGGTGAGCGGACTGTAGGCTTCCACGCAGATATTGAGCTCCTGGCAGCGCGCAACCACGTCAACTTGCTGCAAATATGGGCTGAGCTCGATCTGGTTCACTGCCGGAAGAACCTCGGCGTACTCAAGTAGCGAATCGATATGGTCGACCATGAAGTTGCTCACACCAATGGCTCGGCACCGTCCATCGGCGAGTAGGGTCTCCATCGCGCGCCAGGAATCGCGTCGGCGTTCGGGCACCGGCCAGTGCATGAGGTACAGATCGACATAGCTCAGATCTAGCTGTTCCAGACTACGTTCAAACGCGCGCAGGGCTTGGTCGTAACCCTGGTCATCATTCCATAATTTGGTTGTGATATAGACCTCCTCCCTGGCGATGCCGCTCTCGCGTAGGGCGATGCCCACATCCCGTTCGTTATGATAGATGTGGGCTGTATCGATGTGTCGATAGCCCTCGTCCAAGGCCCAGCGCACCGCATCCTGGGTGCCTTTGCCCGAGCCAGAGCGAAAAACGCCTAAGCCCAGACGCGGCATGGATTGGCCGCTAGAAAGTTGTATGGTCGATTGGAGATGAAGGGGATCCATCCCATAACCATACACCACGCTCAAAAGGTGCAGCCAGTAGGAAGTGGCTCTATGATGGCAGATCGGCGGCAAGCGCATAGTGCATAATCGGGCTGCCATGGCTCTCAACGAGCAGTCGCTTCCGGTGAATCTCGGCAAGGGACTTGGATGGAATGGTCTGTCCAAAAAACAAGACGGAATCGCATTTATTGATCTTGCTCGCACAATGCTTATTGATTCAGCGAAATGTTGTAGTGATCAGTATAAAAGCTAAAATGCTCACGTATCTTCCTGTTACTCAATCCGAAGTCTTCCGGTTGGTAACTATGCTTTCCATGTTTGTGCCGAGGGTTTTGCGCTAGGAATTGGGAAATACTCTCTTCAAATTCTTGACTAAATTCGATGCCCAAATGGTTATAGGCGCTACGAACAGTTGTGACTGGATCTGAAACAAGATCTGCCATGTGGATATCGAAAATTTGTTTCTCTTGTACTATGCCTGCTTGCCGTTGCTCTATTAGCCTACGTAATCCACCCCCGTAAATCATCAGAAAAGGATGAAGGCTATTCTCCTCCATTCTCTTTGTATCCGACTCAAGCAGCATTGTATAATTGTTGGTTTTTATAAGGTTAAGGAAAGAAGGGATAGTCTTTACTGGATCACGATGAGTTTGGATTATGCGCGCATTTGGGTAGTGACTTAATACCAGCTCCATATAATGCACATGCGAGGGGCCTTTTAGTAGCCAGCGTTTAGTAGGTTGCTGGTACTGCAAAAGCTGTAATACTTTTTTGTGCCACTGATAACCATATTCTCGATTTTGTCCCTCGGCCCAATCTGGATAATTGCCAGTAGATTTGTACAAGAATGGCCGAGTACTTAGAACGTTATGCATGATGATCTGACATTCTTCGGGTAAATCGTGTTGGTGAATATGGATACTTTTGAGTTCTGGCAACAGCTCATTTTTAAAATCCCAACAGCCTTGCGCGATTTTTTTACGGTCAATTCCTCCAGTAATCGTGCTTGGGGGAGGCTCAACAGGCGAGATTGCTTCAAAACAGTAAGGGGAGCGAAAAGCAGGATCTAGAGAGAGCAACTCAAAGAGGTGAGTGGTGCCAGATCGAGGTAAGCCGGTGATAATCAGAGGGTTATCGGTGGGTTCATCAAGAATTGCAGGTTCGAGTTTAATCTTGTCTGTAACAAAAAGACGATTTCTTAAACCCCTCAGTGAATTCGCTCGAACTTGCAATCGCCCTAGGAGATGCAAATTTTCAGAGCTATCCAACTTTTTTGTGCTTTCATAAAAGCTGGCTTTCCAATGATCATCACCAAAATCACTGAGTCCCGTTGTAGATGTAGCTATATCCACCAGTTCGTCTGGATCTAAGCCGATTAATTTATCAGCGCCTCCTACTGAATGCCCTAAATAGTTCAACTTACGAATCCAACTTAATCTTTCCACTTTTGATCTCCACAGATATATTCGTGTCTTGTATGCCCTGACCAATTCCAGAAGGGGTAGAATCTCGCGCGCACCGCTCAGCCTGGAGGAGCGTGCGTCCATATTGCCCTACAAGGCCCCTCGCCGCCATATCGATGGCGCTTGGCCAAAGTGCTGACTGAATATTCGACTAAAATGCGCGGCGCTATGAAATCCCCAGCGCATGGCGATCTCCAAGATACTGCGCTCGCGATGGCGCGATGAGCGCAGATCGTCGGCCGCGCGCTCCAGTCGTCGCTGCCGGATGTGTTGGGCCAAGGTCGTCTGGATACGGCGCTGCAGCACCTCGTCGAGATAGCGCCGGCTCACCCCCTGGGCGCACGCCACCGATTCCGCCGTGAGCTCTGGGTCGGTCAGGCGGTGCTCGATTTCTAATAATGCCCGTTCAACTCGACGTTCGTCGGCCACCGCCGTCGACACCCGAGGGCCCAGTCCCAGGGTTTCGATGAGTGCACCCACGGCCAGAATGGCCTCATCGTCCGAGAGCAGACACCCCTCTTGCCCGAGTGAGTAGAGGAGACTGCGCAATACGCGCTCGCCGCGGTGATCGGCGCCGCGTACGGTTGCCGGGCGCACGTCGGCGTTGGGAAAGCGCTGTCGCAGGCGCTCTTTGGGCACGAGCAGGGAAAAGAAACGGCTATCGGGACCGAGGTGGACGGAAAAGGCCCGGTCGGTGCGCAGCCAGGTGTACAGCCCTTCCGGGATCACACTGCGCTCGCGCTCTTGGCTCACCGCCGAGGTCCCCGATAGTTGCATGTAGAGCTTGAGTACGTGGTCGCCGATGAGTCGTTCGTTCGGGTCGTTGGGATCATAATGCACGGTGCGCTCGGTAGACTCGATCCAGATGGCTGAAACATCACCGATTTGGCGGGTGATAGAACTTTCTACGCCGGGTGGCAAACACGGTCCTGTATCGAGATTCGACAGCTCTAACATAGGCAAATCGTAGCGTGAAATCGGTCAAACACCACTGGGCCTGGGCCTTCATGCTTGTAGTCATGACTTGTCGATTCAGCACCAGATCTAGCATCAGGACTCTCATGAGGACTACCCCGCCGGGGGGGCACGGTCTATCGCCGCGGCTGCAGGCCGTGTCGCCGGCATTCATGGTCCTTTTGGCCACGTCGTCGCTCCAGGCTGCATGTGCCCACGGCGATGAAGAGCGGCGAGCCTTGCCCTCGTCCTCGGCCAATATTGCTCAGCTGGACTCGGAGGACGCTGCGCAGACTCTCTCGGGCGGTACTATATATGATATAGCCGTAAGCCAGGTTGCCGACGCGATGCCGCTGGCCCAGCTTCATGCCCGATCTGTGCCACGTATCATTCACACAGTGAGCGAGGTGGAAAACTTCGAGCCGCTTGAGGGGCTCTTGCCCAGTGAGCCGGCTATTGTGACCGATCGCGTGACCCAGGAAGTATGGCTCGATGTCGCGGGCGAGCGTCTGCGTATCGATCGCGCGCATCAGCACGTGGACCCGTTTACCGAGAGCAATGTACACAGCGATATCATCATCGGCCAGCAGGGCGTGATTGACGGCATTGATTCCTTGCCGGTGCCGATTCCAAGGCGCACCATGGGGGACGCGCGTCGCGCCTATACCGGCAAATTTACCCGCTATCTATTCCCACAACTATATGTGCGCCGGGCCTTGGCGCAAGCGGCCCCCGTGCAGGTGCGCCGCCAGCCGGGATTTATCGTATTGCAAATCGATGAGGTGCCCAGGCCCGTACGGATATTTTTCGACCTCCGCCAGCGCGCAATTAGCAAGCTCACGACCACTGAATACGATTTTCTCCTCGGCGATGTCGACGTCGAAGTGAACTATGCCGATTGGCGCACCGTGTCTGGCGCTCGCGCTCGCATTCCCCACCATTTGACCATCTCGGTCGACGGCGTTTTGGTTCACGACGAGACGCGTATCGCGGTCGCCGTCGATCCTGCGGTAGAGCCCGATCTCTTCGACCTCCCCGACGTGGATCCAGCCGGCGATTTGCCCCCAGCCGGCGATCCGGAGAGCGAATTTATTCTCGGCCAAACCGTGGCTCAGGTTATTGGCCGCTTTATCGCCATCGGGGTGCCCATTCTGGCTGACTTGCCGCAACAAGTGGTCGACACCATTGTCCTCACCCCGGATGTGGTGGTCCTCGTCGGTCCCAGTCATCACTCGATGGCCGTGGATATCGGTGACGGGATTGCCGTGGTCGAGCCTCCGATGAACGAAACCCGCTCGCTGGCCCTTATCGACAAAGTGACTGAGCTGTGGCCCGATAAATCGATCACCCACGTGG
>JAAUYH010012864.1_pt1 | contig 13645 bp, 9 predicted proteins | sample 7278061 | NCBI WGS metagenome assembly JAAUYH01 (sample SAMN14350203, study PRJNA611818) | marine sediment metagenome | isolation source: surface marine sediment (0.6m) | place: French Polynesia: Moorea | collected 2018-08
GGGGACTTTGTCATGAAGAGTTATACAAGTCACATTTTAATATTATCAAATCATTAAGACTATATAAAGTTATTAAATCTACAGTATGGGGATTGGGGGTTGGCGACTGGGGATTGGGGATTGGCGATTAGGGATTAGGGATTGGGGATTGGGAAATAATGAAGGATTAGGAATCACAAACTATAAATCACAAGCTATAAATTACAAATGACAAACTATAATTCAATTCCTACTCTTTCTAATTACATTAATGGTCAATGGGTAACATCAAAGGCTACAGATTGTATTGATGTTAAAAATCCTGCAACAGCTGAAATCCTTGCCAAAGTCCCATTATCACCAGCTTCAGAAGTTGAATTAGCTACTGAGGCTGCAGCCGAAGCTTTTATTACCTGGCGACGTACTCCACCCACCCAAAGAATCCAATACTTATTCAAACTAAAAAATCTCCTAGAAGAACATTTAGAGGAGATCGCTCGCACAATTACCTTGGAATGCGGTAAAACCTTGACGGAATCCAAAGGTGAAATACGCCGTGCAATTGAAAATGTTGAAGTTGCTTGCGGTATCCCAATGATGATGCAGGGAAGTAACTTGGAAGATATTGCCCAAGGTATTGATGAAATCATGATTCGTCAACCTTTAGGGGTTTGTGCTGCGATCGCACCATTTAATTTCCCAGCCATGATACCGTTTTGGTTTATGCCCTATGCGATCGCTTGTGGTAACACCTACATCGTCAAACCATCGGAAAAAGTACCCCTAACAATGCAAAAAATCTTTGAGTTGTTAGAAAAAACAGGTTTACCGAATGGGGTTGTTAACCTAGTTAATGGCGCAAAAGAAACCGTAGATGCAATTCTTGAACACCCAACAATTAAAGCAATTAGTTTTGTTGGTTCCACTGCAGTAGCCAAATATATATATAGTTGGGGAGCAGCAAATAGTAAACGGGTACAGTGTCAAGGTGGTGCAAAAAATCCAATTATTGTTTTGCCTGATGCAGATATGGAAATGACTACCCGGATCGCAGCAGATAGTGCTTTTGGTTGTGCGGGACAACGTTGTTTAGCCGCATCCCTCGCCATAACTGTAGGAGATGCAGGTAAAACATTTACAACAGCGATCGCTGAAGCTGCTAAAAACCGAGTTGTAGGTAATGGTTTAGAAAACCATGTACAAATGGGACCAGTAATTGATTCTCAAAGTCAGATGCGAATTGAGAATTTGATTGAGAAGGGTGCTGTAGAAGGCGGAAATTTATTAGTAGATGGACGAAACCCCAAAATTTTTGGATGTGAAGAAGGTAGTTTTATCCGTCCCACCATTTTACAAGATATAAACCCATCCGGGGAGATTGCCCATACGGAAATTTTTGGTCCGGTTTTAAGCACAATCCATGTCGATAATATTGACGAGGCGATCTCGTTGGTAAATAGCGGTAGTTACGGTAATATGGCTTGTTTGTTTACCAGTAGTGGTGCTGCTGCGCGGAAATTTCGTTATGAGGCTGAAGCAGGAAACATTGGAATTAATATTGGTGTTGCAGCACCCATGGCGTTTTTCCCCTTTAGTGGTTGGAAAAATAGCTTTTTTGGCGACCTACACGGACAAGGTAAACACGCAGTTGAGTTTTTTACCCAGACAAAAGTTGTTGTAGAACGTTGGCGCGATGAATGGGAAAGAAAGTTTTAAATATATTACCAAGCATCAAAACTCAGAGCGTGTTTATAGATAAAAATCAAATCACAAAACAAAATATTTGTAGGGTGTGTTAGGCGCGCAAGAGAATATCTTTTTAAGGTCACTCTTATTTTCGCGCCGTAACGCACCGCCACTACGATTAATATACGAAATTGTGTTAGAGATGTAAGAAAATATTTTTAAGGTCACCCTTATTTTCGCGCCGTAACGCACCGCCACTACGATTAATATACGAAATTGTGTTGGAGGTGTAAGAAAATATTTTCTAGGTCATCTTTATTTCTGCAGCGTAACGCATTGCCATTAAAATTTATCTTATAAATATTTTTTAAACATCAAAATAATATGACGGGCACCTAGATTTTGTAAATTCGTCAGGTTTCAAGTGTGTTCTAAAATAGGATTTTGCTAAAGAAAGAATTAAATACTAGCTCTTATTTACACAGCAACTAGTAATAAATTGGTTAGAAAGTATTGTAGATTCTTGTTTTAGTAAGGTTGTTAGTGATTTATTGACTTAAGTACTTAGATAAAAATTTTACAATTAAACAGATATTTGAGGAGAAGAACGTGAAACGAGTAGCAATAGTAAAAACATTAATCGCATCTTTAAGTTTATTTACTGTTTTTGCGCCTTCCGCAGCTAAAGCTCAAATCGTACCCCGTCCTTGGGTTTCTGTTGGTTCCCAGGAAGGTGACGTAACCTTTTCTATCGGTGCTAGGGCTGTAGGTGTAGGTGTTGAGTTGGGTAGAGGACCTGACGAATCTACTGGAGTAGATGTATTGAAATTTATTAATTTCCCCTTTGTCGCACCCTATGTCGGAGTTGGATACTATTCAGACGATAAGGGATTTGCTTATTCCGGTGGAGTACAACTGAACAGTTCCGATAATGTTTTTATCGGTGCTGGTTATAATTCTGTTCGGGGAATTAACGGACAAATTGGAGTTAAATTTTAACTTTAGGAGTCAGGATCCAGAAATCAGAATTGTGCGCGGTAGCGCACCACTTTGCTAACAGGAGTCAAGATTAGCAATTAGGAATGCAGAGTGGAGAGAATGCAAAGGCTGGAAAGTGTTTGTCATAAATTCGTTTCCTAATAAATTTTTGAGAAAATGAAATTCACCTCTATAAATTTTCCAACAAAATATTTTTAAGTATTTATTCTGACTCCTGTCTTCTAACTTCTGACTCCCAAATTCTCCAATATCCTATTCCCTAACTAATCGAAAACCAAATAAAATATGACGGGATTGAATAGGACGAGTATGGAAATAAGCAGCCCGACAAAATCCAGGTAAATCATCCCAAGAACAACCCTTCATAACTGAAACCGTGCGAACAATCTGCGATCGCAAAGTTGAAGTATATTCAAACACATTTCCTGCCATATCCTCAACACCGTAAGGACTGCGACTTTTCATAAAAGTAGCGATCGCATTAGTGTAATTTAAGCCACTACCAGCCCAGTTAGTTCCATTGTGATCCCATTTATTACCCCAAGGAAAATAACGTCCATCTTGACTACGGGCGGCTTTTTCCCATTCCTTTGCCGTTGGTAATCTATAAGTATAATTATCTTGTTTGCTTTTCCATTGAGTAAAAGCGATCGCATCTTCGTAAGATACTAATACTACCGGGTGTTGTGCTTGTCCCGATGGATATTTACCATTAGTCCAGCGATAGGGTTGAACTGTAGTGTAAGGGTGCACTAAAAAACCTTGTTTTTGGTAATCAGATTCGGAAATATCTGGTACGCGGTGATTAGTTGCTTGGACAAAACTTTGATATTCTCTATTTGTAACTAAATTCCGACTGATGCAAAAAGCAGGAAGAAAAATCACTTTTCGGGGAGACTCCCCATTAAACCAACCAACCTGTCGTAATTCCCGTTCTTCTTTTGCTACTGTTGTGGAGTTTTTTGCTGCTGCTTCTGCTGAAATCCGATAGCCATAATCTCGTTCGGTTTTGTCACTACCAGAAATAAATTCACCTGCGGGAATAAATATAAAAGAACTGTCATTATTAGTTTCACAGCGACTACGGCTAATTGACTTTGGTGAAACTGAAGATTGTTCGAAGATAAAATTTGCGATCGTCCCAGTTATAACAAGCGTCATTCCAACCCATATGAAAATTGGAAGTCGTCGCTTTATTCGCAACATAAGCAGAATAATTCTGGATTCTCAGTGAAAAATCATACCACTATCAGATTACTCTCATCTCAGAAAATACTTTCTGAATAAACTTAAATTATTGTTGGTAATTGTTAACTGCTAATTGCTAATTGGTTGAGAGGATGTTTGAGAAGTATAGCTTATTACCCAATATCATTATTGAGATCCCCCAACCCCCTTAAAAAGGGGGCAAAAGTCCCCCAATACATCGGGGGATTTAGGGGGATCCAAGATATCTTAGGTAAATAATATAACTTTTCAAACATCCTCTGAGATATTCACAAAGCTTGGGGATTTTTATTTGAAGAAAAATTTCCTAGATCGACTAACGCCCACATTTATATATCAAAATGTAATTTTTGAAACCAGTAAAATGATGTCTTAAAATATAACATTTTGTAGAGATGGGAAATTTAATAACCTAAGTTGCTGGGAAATTAGAAAAATCAATCTTATATTGAAAGTAGGTAAAAACAATGCAAAAAAACTTATTTTTGGGTAGCAGCTTATTACTATTAATGTTTGCTGTAGGTTGTGGAAACGTTCAATCAAATTCTGAACAAGAGGTCGGGGAAGCAGGAAAACCTCAAATTGTCACTTTGACTCAAACTGGTTGTCAATTTGTCGAAACAGAAAGCAAGGATTATCAGTTTAAAACAACTAAAGCTGAAGACTGTAAGGGAATTAATGCTAAAACTTTAGCAGAAAGACAAAAAGGATTTAAGCCTTTACAACTCAAACCAGGAAAATATATTTTTCGAGTTGCGAACCGTGACGTTCCCTATGAATTAGGTTTTTACCTCAGGGGAGAAGGTCTTAATCAGGTAACTTTACCCAAGGTTAGCGGTGGTGGTTTAACTAAAGGTGCAACTCAAGATTATGAAATTACCCTCAAACCCGGTAAATATGTTTTTAGCTGTCCGTTGAATCCCACACCCGATTATCCAATAGTTGTGTCTTAAGAAATCAACATTCTCACACATTCAGATGAATCTAACTTTAATGCTGCTTGAGCGATCGCTTCCGCTTCTGGAAAACTTAATTGGGCGATCGCTTTTTTGATTTTTGGTATTGCGTGGGGATTTAAACTAATTTCGTCTATTCCCAAACCTACTAAAATTGAAATCGCTTGGGGATCGGAAGCAAGTTCGCCACATAAACCAACCCAAATACCTGCTTGATGTGCAGCTTGGATGGTTTCATTGATCATTTTTAATACTCCCGGATGCAAACCATCAGCTAATTTAGCCACTCTCGGATTGGTGCGATCGGCTGCAGTTATATATTGACTTAAGTCATTGCTTCCAATACTAAAGAAATCTACCTCTGTTGCTAATCTATCAGCGATCGCCACGGCTGAAGGAATTTCAATCATCATTCCTACTTCCATGTTTTCATCGAAGGGAATATTTTCTTGACGTAATTTTGTTTTTACTTGATTTAATATCGCTTTTGTTCTTTGGAGTTCGGCTAAAGTTGCAATCATGGGAAACATAATTTTGATCCTATGACTGGAACTAACCCTTAAAATAGCTCTGAGTTGAGTTTTAAATAATTCCACATTATCTAAACAAAAACGAATTCCTCGCCAACCTAGAAAAGGATTACTCTCCAAGGGTTTTTGGAGATAAGCTAAAGGTTTATCACCTCCCACATCCAAAGTGCGAATTATTAATGGCTGATTTTCTGAAGATTGATTATCTAAAGATTGAGCAATTTCTTGATAGATACTAAATTGTTCAGCTTCCGTAGGTGCTTTAGCTCGATCCAAATATAAAAACTCAGTCCGCAACAAACCGAAACCTTCTGCACCCATCTTTAAAGCGACTCGAGCATCTTTAATTCCAGATATATTTGCTAAAACCTTGATTCGTTGTCCATCTCGAGTCCTTGCTAATTCACGAACGCTTTCAAGGGCTTGGTTTTGCGTATCTTCCCACTCCTGCTGTCTTACTTGTAGCTCAGTTCTCACACTTTGGTCTGGATCGATCCAGATTTGACCGGTTTCCCCATCCAGTGCGATCGTAGTCTTGTCTATGACTTGCAATACTTGTTTTGGTGCGCCCACAACAGCAGGAATACCCAAACTCCGAGCTAAAATTGCACTATGAGATGTAGCACTACCTTGAGTTATACAAATTCCCAAAACTAAACTACTATCCAACTGGGCTGTATCAGAAGGTGTAAGGTCTTTAGCAATTAAAATAGCTGGTTGGGATAACTTAGGAGGACTAGTAACGCTACCTCCAAGCAATTGCTGCACCCGTTGTCCCACATCTATCATGTCAGCAGCTCGTTCCTGCATATACGGATCGTCCATTTGGCGATAGCCGTTAGCTATTTCTTCAACTGTAAATTGCCAAGCAGCTTCAGCATTTAACTTATGCTCATAAATACGATGACGAACTGCATCTAACAGCGCGGGATCCGACAAAAATAATAAGTGAGCGTCAAATATCGCAGCTTCCGAATCACCTATTTGGGTTGAAGCATGGGAAAGTAAAATTTGAATTTCTTGATACGCTGTGATTAAAACAACCTGTAAACGTTCCCATTCCCCTTCAACATCATCTACATATCGTTCTTCAACAGCTAAAAAAGTCGGTTGGTAGCGGACAGTAGGAGCTATAACCACACCTGGAGAAGCTGGAATTCCTTGCAGGGAAGAACTATTGGTAATTTCAGTTGAACTTGGAGATGTTGTGGATGGGGGTTCATCAACGATTTCTGGTTCGCCAAAATTACTTTCGATTAATTTCTGTAAGGTCATTAACGCTTCACGAGCATCCGTACCTGTAGCAAAAATCGCTAACTCATCATCACAACGAGCGCCCAACATTGCAACTTCGTTGATACTATCACCGCGAACAGGTTCGCTACCTTTGGTTAAATTTTGTACTCTGATCTGGGATTGAAACTGGTTCGCTGTTGCAACAAACTTCGCTGCTGGACGAGCATGTAAACCCATGCGATTACTGATTTTTACCTGTATCCTATCTGCATGTTGTTCCTCTTCACTATCTATTAAATGAGACTGGGATGCAGATGTCGTAAATTCAATATCGTCGCCTAACTGTGCGGCTTTTGCAGCAAGTGCGCCCTTTGCTTCAGCTATTACCAGATCGACGTTTGCTCCAGAAGCAGCAGCAACCACAGCAGCGATCGCACCTTCAACCAGAGGAGCAGCACATAAATGAACCTTTTCTTGTTGTTCGCTGGGAAGAAACTCCAGAGCCATTTCTGCGCTCATCAAAGCACTTCCCAAATCCATTAAAATTACTACACCATCGTCACTGTAAACCGACTCGATGGCAGCATGTACTTCCATGACATCCGTACCCAGGGGGTTTTCCGGGTCATCTACTCCCGCAGCGATCGCTAACGGAACCGTACCTTGAACCATTTGTGTAGCCAGTTCCCGGACGCCTTGGGCTAGCTGTTTGCTATGAGAAACTATAATAATTCCGACCACTACAACACTATTAACCTTGTTGAGGGGTGTTTAAATAAGAGAGTTACTTTAACTCAAGATAATATTATTATGCGAGCACCTGTAATTTAAGAGTACTGCATAACATAAGTTTAAACATCTTCATTTGGTTCGCCGGATTTATTTATTTTTTTTAATGAATTTTCTCTTATGGAAGTTGAGAATTCCTCGAATTAGGAGATAGCAACGATTTAAAGAAAATTCTACACAATTCTTCTGAAAATAAACCCTTCAATAGATTTGGATAAAATTGTAACAAGGTAATAAGAATTATTTTTTACTCAAAGTTTATAATGAATTTGATTGTAGTATTTTTCTGAGGAACGTAAATCGGCTAAGTTTTTTTTTCACAGAAATACTATTAGAGTTGATTATGGTGCGAGAACTCTTAGAATTAAAAACTGAAGATAACAGTACGATTCTCGTAGCAGTAGAAGTGCTAGAAACAAATGTTGGACGAGTCTCAGCTCCAGGAGAAACACCTATTAAAAAGCTTGACCAAAGTTTTAGTATTGTAAAGGATTTAATTGTTCGTGCTTCGCGTCCATTGACTAAAGCATTTCAGCAGCTACATGAAGAAACACGAGCTACAGATGCAGAAGTTGAACTGGGCATAAATTTTACCAGTAAAGGTTCAGTTTATCTGGTAGAAGCATCTGGGAAAGCATCTCTAAAAGTAACTTTAAAGTGGAATTTAATACAAGAACCTAAAATCACCAATCGCAGATGATTATTAACCCATAAGTCAAGTTATTCTCTCCGTTTGTTAGTTGTTGAACTATTTAAAATTGCAAAAGCAATAAATTCTCATGTCTTGGGATTTAGTTAAAGAATGCACGGTAGCCATTATTTCCACAGACGGTAATATTTTCGGTACGGGCTTTTTTATCTCATCCGAAGGACATCTACTTACCTGCGCCCATGTAGTTGAAGATGCTGGTGGTCATGAAAAAATACGGGTAAATGGACAGCCTGTAGATTTAATTTACTTAGGTAGTAGAAGTCATGATGACTTTGCAGTTTTGCAATTATTTGACTATCAGGGTTCTTCAGTCCCCCTTTCAATAAATTTTCAGCCAATGGATAGATTTTTGTCTATTGGCTACGGACGTCCCGATTTTCCTAAAGGCGCATCTATTGACGGTAACATTACGGACATTAATCCTCAGTCTGTTTTTGGTAATTTGCCAATGCTTCGATTACGAATAAAGGCAAATTCACAAAATGTACAAAGAGGTTATAGTGGTTCGCCAGTCTTTGATGCAGAAAATCAACGAGTCATTGGCATAATTGCTGCTTACGATAATACAGAAGGTGCATTGGCTGTACCTTTATCAACTGTGCAAGATAAATGGGTAAATTTAGATAAATTTATGAATTTACAACCATTTGTACCGCCAATTGAAGCAAATAAAAGTGCTAGAGTTTTTATCAGCTATCGTAGTCAAGATCCAGATTTAAGCCTTGCTCAATACTTCTATGAAAGTTTTAAAGCATCTGGACATGATGCATTCATGGCAGGGGAAAGTATTCAACTGGGAGAAAAATGGACGCAGCGTATCGATAGAGAATTAGAACAATGTGATTATTTCTTGTTGCTATTATCTCCAAAATCTGCAACAAGTGAAATGGTAATAGAAGAAGTACGACGAGCAAAGGAATTAGCAGATTTACGTCCCGAAAAGAAACCAGTTATTCTACCTATTCGTGTTCAATTTCCCATGAATTCTCCGCTCAATTATGACTTACGGGGTCATTTAAGCCAAATTCAGCAGCGAGAATGGAAATCATCCGCAGACACTGCAAAAATTCTTGAAGAAGTTTTAAATTTATTGGCAAGGGAAGACAGTAATAATCATCCTGAAACAGATCAGACAGAAGATTTCTCTGTCATACCTACACTTCAACCATCTAATATTACCTCAACAGAATGTTTTGCTCTTCCTCTCCCAGTTGCAGAACCAGAAATACCAGGCGGAAAAGTAGATTTAGCTTCAAAATTTTATGTAGAACGCTCTCCCATTGAAGAACGTTGCTATGAAAACATAGTCAAGCCAGGTTCTCTAATCCGCATCAAAGCACCCCGACAAATGGGTAAAACTTCTTTAATGGCGAGAATTCTACATAAAGCTTCACAAGCAGATTGTTTAACAGTACCTTTGACATTTCAACTAGCAGATAGCAAAGTATTTCAAGATTTAGATAAATTATTGCGGTGGTTTTGTGCAGTTGTAGGAAGAAGATTAAAAGTATCTAATAAATTAAAAGATTATTGGGATGATATTTTTGGCAGTAAAGATAACTGTACGGTTTATTTCGAGGATTATCTTTTAAAAGAAATTAATCAACCTTTAGTTTTGGGATTAGATGAAGTTGATCGCGTATTTGAACATTCTGAAATCGCGGCTGACTTTTTTGGACTTCTACGTGCTTGGCATGAACAATCAAAGAGTACCGACATCTGGAAAAAATTACGACTGGTAGTAGTGCATTCTACAGAAGTTTATATTCCTATGAATATGCACCAGTCACCTTTTAATGTCGGGTTACCAGTAGAGCTACGTGAATTTAATTGCGAACAAATACTCGATCTAGCAAGAAGACATGGATTAAATTGGGATTCTATTCAGGTAAATAAACTGACAAATATGGTTGGAGGACACCCATATTTAGTAAGAGTTGCACTTTATCGTATTGCTCGCCAAGATACTACACTCGATCAAATTTTAAATATTGCACCGACTGAATCTAGTCTTTATTGCGACCACCTGCGACGACATTTATGGGACTTAGAACAACATCCAGATATAGCTACTGCAATGAATAGAGTAGTTAGTAATACTAAGGCTGTGAGATTAAATTCGATAGAATGCTTTAAATTACTTAGTATGGGGTTGATAAAAGTACAAGGCAATGATGTTACCCCACGTTGTAACTTGTATCGGCATTACTTTAGCGATCGCTTGAGAATTTAACTGATGAGTACAGAAAAACACCCAGCCTACGAATATCAAGTAGGGGGAAGTTTACCAGTTGATGCCCCCAGTTATGTTAAACGTCAAGCTGATGAAGATTTATATCAAGCATTAAAAGCTGGTAAATTTTGCTATGTATTGAATTCGCGCCAAATGGGTAAATCCAGTTTGCGAGTTCAAGTAATGAAACGCTTGCAACTAGAAGGTTTTGCCTGTGCAGCACTCGACTTGACACAAATTGGTAGTCAACAAGTTTCTTCTCAACAGTGGTATGGCGGTATCATTAGAACCCTAGCAAGAAATTTCCAGATCGCAAACAAATTTAATGTAAAGGAATGGTTACGCGAACAAGTCCGTGTATCTGAAGTACAACATCTAAGTGAGTTTATTGAAGATATATTACTCGTTGAACTTTCTCAACCTATAGTTATTTTTATCGATGAAATAGACAGTGTTCTTAGTCTGAATTTTCCTACGGACGATTTTTTTGCTTTTATTCGATATTGTTATAATCAGCGTGCTGATAACCCAATTTATAAGCGTTTGACATTTGCACTTCTGGGAGTAGCAACACCATCTGATTTAATTCAAAACAAAAAGCGTACACCTTTCAATATCGGTCAAGCAATTGCACTAAATGGCTTTCAAGAAGATGAAATTGACCCTTTAACTAAAGGATTAAAGAGTAAAGTAGATAATCCTCAAGCTGTTCTAAAAGAAATACTTCATTGGACTGGAGGACAACCATTTCTGACTCATAAGCTTTGTAACTTGATCCAATTTAGTAAAGAGTTCATATCTGTAGAAAAGATTGTGCGGTCGTACATAATTGAAAACTGGGAATCTCAAGATGAACCAGAACATTTACGTACAATACGTCATCGGATTTTAAGGAAAGAAAAACTCGCAGGAAAACTACTAGGGTTATATCAACAAATTTTGCGACAAAGAGAAATCACAGCAGATGATAGTCGAGAACAAATGGAATTAAGACTGTCAGGATTAGTAGTCGAGCAGCATGATAGATTAAAAGTCCATAACCGAATTTACCAGCTTGTTTTTAATCAAATTTGGGTTGATAGAGCATTAGAAAATTTGCGTCCATATTCTGAGGCGATAGCAGTTTGGCTAGCTTCTGAGCGTAAAGATAAATCACGCTTATTGAGAGGAAAGGCATTAGAAGATGCACGATTATGGGCAACAGGTAAAAGTTTGAGTAATGAAGACATTGATTTTTTAGGTGCTAGTCAAGAGCTTCAAACCAAGGAATTACAAGATGCTTTAAAGCTACATACATTTAGGTTTATAAATGGACAAGCTGCTAATATTTCTGAATTAATTATTTTGTGTGATAAATATCCAGAAGAAGCTGTGGATTATCTTTTCAATGGTGATATTACACAATGGCTACGTGGACAAGGTAGGACTGATTTAGTAAATATATCGCGTAACATTATAGATAAATATGTAGATAAAAACCGGCGATGCTTGGAAATTTTCGTCCGGGAAATGTGTAAATCTTGTAGAATTCAACCATATCCATTACTAGTCATAGAACCCAATGAAATTAATTTAGGTGAAATAGCTATTGGTTATCAAAATATACTTGAATTTCATGTTATAAATAACGGACGTGGCTTTGGATGGGGTTTAATAAAATTAAAGCACCGTCTTCCTGGAATCATTTTATCTGAAAACTTTAATTCTTTAAATCAAATATTTTCTCTTCAAATCGATACACTTGAAGTTAATCCTGGTAGTTATGATGATTTTTTAGTTATCTACTTAGAAGGGATTGAGAAAGAATATGAAATTCCCTTAAAATATATTGTTAAACAAACAAAACTTCGTATAAATCCAAATAAATTAGATTTAGGAGATATATCGCATTACAAAGAACCGATAATTACTTTATTAAAAATCATGTGTGAGACTTCCAGTGGAATAATTGATGGAAGATTTAGGGCAACTGCATCAAGTAAACTATTAAAACTTTATACTAATGAATCTACTAAAAAATTGCATCAAAGAGAATCGATTAATTTCGAAGGTCAAATAATAGATTTATACACACAACTAAATCCAAACTCTTTCAAAACAGGTAAATACACAGATTTAATAATTTTAGAGACAAATATTGAAACATATACTATACCTGTTAATTTTAAAAAATCTATCAGATGGGATAATATTACTACTTCGTCTTTATTTTATGCTGCTAGTACAGCAGGTTTGATGTGGTTTGTACGTTCTATGGTGGGCTTTTTTTGTTTTTATAACAAACTACCTAGATTTAATATTACACTACCTAGATTTAGTATTACCAGAGGTTTATTCTTTTCACAAACATCAAGCTTTTCACAAACACCAAGTGCAAATGATATTTGGCTTTCTATAAATAATGAAGTATTAAATACAAATATATTAAAATTATGCCCTAATCAAATAATCCAAGATGTAAGCAATCAAGATATTGAAAATGGAGCAAATAGACTCATTTTTATGCTCGTATTGATGATAGTTATCTTGATAAAACCTATACGGAAATATATTTTAATTATTTTAAATCAAATAATTTCTGAGATAAATTTTCGTTTTTGGTTTTTGTTATTACTCACTTTGAGTGGTTTCATATATATTCTTCCATGGATTATAAAATTTCTGAGTTTTACTATTATAAATTTTGTATCTCTAATTGACATTTCTTCATACTTATATACTTTCAATTTTCTTAATCAGCCATCATTGGCATGGCTAATATTTGGTATCATTATAAGTTTTGCTATTCAAATAAGAGTTATTATACAAGAGATTCAACGATATACTAACATACCAAATATATCTATAAAAATGTATATTGCCTTAATTACAGCATTATCATTATCACTTTTTCTTAGTGTTACAAAAAATATTACAAGTAATGACTGTTCTTTAGAAATCTTTTTTAAAATATATCAATAAATAGAAGTTAATATATTTGTGAACTATCACAAAAGTAAATAGTCACAGATCCAAATACCTAAATTTTCTTCAAATACTAAGATATTCGTAAGTAAAGTTAGCTTTAATTTTACTTATACAATAGCCTTTCCTCATAAGTATTATTGCGATAAAGCAGTCAATTCTTATGGGGTAAAAGCTTATTACACACACAAGCATTTTAAAAATATTCAAACTTTTTACTAAAGTAGGACTTACGCAACTGGCATATTTTTCCTGTAGGGTGTGTGACGCTGTGAAAATATCTGAACGTAAGAATCAGACTTATAGCGTCACGCACCAACCACCAATTGTGACA
>JAAUYH010237949.1_pt1 | contig 13643 bp, 8 predicted proteins | sample 7278061 | NCBI WGS metagenome assembly JAAUYH01 (sample SAMN14350203, study PRJNA611818) | marine sediment metagenome | isolation source: surface marine sediment (0.6m) | place: French Polynesia: Moorea | collected 2018-08
CAGGTATTACAGGTCATCTGTCGATCCAAGGCCGTCGGCTGCATAGGCAACCGCGCCAATCGGGGCGTCAACGGCGTCTCCCCCTCTAGTAGACGAATGCCGTGCTTACCAAGCAGAAAGGTGTCCACCTCCGACTCGTGACAGGAGCGGCAACTTTCCTGAGTTGGGTGCGTCGTAAACGCCTCCGTTTGACTGTCTAGATGACAGCTTGAACAGTTGATATCACTCAGTCCGTGGGCGCTTCCCCGCCACAGCTCAATAGCCTCCTCTAATTCTGTTTGAGAGGCGGCCCCCGCCCCAGCGGGAACAGAGGCTCCCAATACCAATAAACTCGCTAACAGCCAGGATATTAGCCATATCATGGACCTTTTCATAAGCCGCCTCCCAAGAACTCTCGGGATAAGTCAGGCTCAGGCGCCGCATCCAGCTGAGGGATGACCATCCGCTCTGGCGCCTGCTGTACGGGTAACATAGGCGGCTGGTCAAGGTTTTGCCGCAAGAAACCGGTAGAAATTGCGCGGTGGTCGTGGAAGTTGTGACAGCCCGCTGTCCAACATCCATCTGGAGTAAACCCATTATGGCTTTGAAGATCCCCATTAATAATGCCTTCGTGACAGATCATACAAAGGTCAGGCTGGAGATGAACTCCCCGGTCAAACATGTGAACATGCTCGTTATGACAAGTGGTGCAGGTTAACACTTCCAACTTTTGCAGATCGGCAGCCCAGCGAGGATCTCTAAACTTCTTGACGCCATGGGCGTCAGTCTCCATTTCTGCTTCATGACACCGTAAACAGGTTTCATTCGAGACGGGCTTGAACCCCTCATGACAAGAGCTGCATGACGTCTCAAACAGATAGTGGCCGACAGAGGTTTCCCCGGGTAAAAAAACCTGCTTATTGTCTAGCGTAAATGCAGCTACAAACCAGCCAATTAACAGGATACAGACGGCAATGACCGCCATCTTGAAATTAACTAGCTTTCTCCATTTGCTAAATCGAGGTCTCCATAAAGCCATCAATACTATCCTCAGATTTGAATCCCCCTCAGATTCGATGGCTTATAGAAACAACAATCCCAAGAGCAAGATGCCAACGGAGCCCCCTAAGACTCCAATGGTAAGGCCGGGTTTGATATTGCTCTCAGGCGCTTCAAGGGGGGGCTCTGCTTCCAACTTCACATCATCTGCAGAGTAGTCGGCCCCATCCAACATGACTTCTGTAATCAAGCCATAGGCGTCTACCCAAGCCTGTTTGGTTTCAGCGGTCCAGTCAGCCCCCAAGTATTGCTCGAAGGTTTTTAGTAGGGAATTGCCGACCAGGGGATAGTGTTCGGGTAAAGCGCCGTACTTAACATGACGAGCCCCCAACCCCTTGAGGGCGTTAGTCAGCTCGCCGGGCTTACGCAAGTTATCAATCACAAATATCAGTGACATCAGGAGCTTTTTGCCTTGTTCCTTCATATTGGTGTGGGCGAACAAAGGTTTAGCCGCTGGATAATCGGTAAACAGATTGTCGTAAAAACTAGTGACAAACTCATTCGCTAGAGGTTTGACCTTTTCAAAACTCGCCTCCAGCAGCCTGACTTTGAGCCCGGTCGCTTCATCGACTTCAGCGTCAGATGACTCGAGTTGGACAGCTTCGGGGGAGTAGTCGGCGCCTGCCAACATCACCTCGGTGATAACGCTATAGGCGTCCACCCAAGCTTGCTTGGTTTCGGCGGTCCAGCCTTCCCCTAAGTACTGCTCAAAGGTTTTCAGCAAGCTATTCCCCACCAAAGGATAATGCTCCGGCAACGCGCCATATTTCACATGGCGGGCGCCTAAACCTTGGAGAGCTTCCATCAGGGCTCCGGGCTTCTTCAAGTTCTCGACGACAAAGACCAATGACGCCAGCAACTTCTTGCTCTGTTCAGCGATATTGGTATTGGCGAACAACGGTTTAGCATCTGGGTAGTCAGTGAACAAGTTGTCGTAAAAGCTGGCGGCAAACTCATTGGCTTGCGGTTTTACCTTTTCAAAACTTTGTTCCAGAAGTTCTACCTGTAAGCCGATATCTTGTGGCGAAGCATTAACATCTGACACCATTGTCAAGCTCTCCTAGTGTAAAAACTTTATTCAAAATCAAAAGTTGGCCAGTCAGACAAGTCGCTGTAAAACTCGCTACTTTCCACCTCCAATACTCTTGACTTAACGAATAAATATATTCGAACGAAATCACCGGGTAAAAGGGTAAGCAAATAACTTAAGTTTTACCTGCCAAAGCTGCTCATGACTAAATCTTAATCAGGAACATTCACAACTCACACGGTGGCTCACTAGACGGCGAGTGAGTAGCCAAGCCTACTCACTCGCCTGGTCTAGAAATCAACTCGGTATACCTTACCAGAAGCTGAACTTAATGCAGAGAGTATTGATTTAGCCTGATTGATTTTGTAAAAACGATTACACATTGTTTGTCAGGATTCCAGAATTGCAAAGCTCCCATGTCTTTTTTGCATGCCTCATGATGGAGTCACATTTTAATGGTATTAATGCATTGAAAATTGCGTATTTTGCATTGACTTTAGGTTGATAAGGCTTGTTTCGTAGTTGTTGATACAAACTATTTGGAGCTAAGCCGAAATGGTAGAAAAGACTTTTGATCACAGTTTAAGTGAGCGGGCATGGTATCTAAGTTTATTCGTTTTTTAGGGTCAATTCGGCTAGCGGTTCCCTTGTTGGCGGCGATCGCGCTGATCCTAATTGCAGCCACTTTTTATGAATCCGAAGTTGGCTCAGCGGTGGTTCAACGACAGATTTATAAGAGTGCTTGGTTCGGAGCGCTGATGTTCATGCTGGCGGTGAACTTGGGTATCTCCACTTTGACCCGCTATCCCTGGCGAGGACCCCGAAAAATCGGCTTCGCCCTGACCCACATTGGTCTGATTGTGATCATTGCGGGATCCGCCGCAGTGATTCACTTGAGCACGGAGGGCATGTTGTTGGTGCGCAGCGACAGCGGCCCCAATAATCAGGTGCGGGTAGAAGGGGATCTGCTCGAAGTGCTGGCCCCGGATCAAACCCGCCAGCAAACTGACATTTTTGTTAAGTCGGACGGCGCAGTCTACCCCCCCCAGTTTGCAGGACTGTCGCTACTGGGATACAGTGAGAACGCCATTAAAACCGTCACTTTTACTAACAATGGCGCTGTGGATAACCTGGCGGTGAAGCTGCAATTGAGCAGCGATCGCATGGGACAAACCTTTGACCGCTGGCTCGCCGTCGCCCCAGCCGCCTACCGGCAAGTGGATATGGGTCCGGCTCAACTAGAAATTGCGCAGGCGGAGAGCGATCGCGATCTTCAGGCGCTGCTCAGTCCCCCCCAACCTCAACAAAGCGCCTTCGGCGTGCTGAAAATCGCCACTGGCAATCAAACTCAATCACTTGATGTTCAAGACGCTTTAGGTCAATACACTCAACTGCCCAATGGCGTAACCCTCGAGGTGGTTAACCTCTGGCCCGACTTTCGCCTAAACGCCGATAATCAACCCACCTCTGCCTCGGAACAGTTTCGCAACCCAGCCGTGCAATTGACGTTGACCCAGGGAGATATCCAGGAGCGCTGGTTTATCTTTAGCCAACCCGGGTTTGAGCCCATCCGATCCGGCGATGAGATTGCCCTTAATGTCGCCTACGAAGCCCCTGCTTCAGTGCCTTCCGACTACTTCCGAGTGGTCGCCGCCCCCGATCATCAACTGTTTTACGCCGCCCTTTCCTCAAAAGGCTTTATATCCGGCGAATTCCAACCAGGGGTTGCGGTAACTCCCGGTTGGGCCGATTTCCAAATCTCACTGATGGAGTCGATGGATCACGCTCAAGTGCAGCGATCCGTCACCCCTGTCACCCCTGTCGCCTCAGGAACCCTCGCGCCGCAAGGCTCCCCCGCATTGCACGTCGCCGACGCTGATGGCCGCGATTACTGGCTGCCCTGGGGCGAACCCACGACTCTAGACACCGCCGATGGCGACTACTTCGCCGCCTTCAGTCCAAAGCTGTTGCAACTGCCATTTATGGTGCAGCTGAATGATTTTATCGTAGAGCGCAACGAAGGCTCTGAATCGGTGGCCATGTGGACCAGCGACATCACCCTCAGCGACCCCCACCAGGGCAAACATGAGCAGCGCAAAGTTTGGATGAATCACCCCACCTGGTTTGAAGGCTGGAAACTGGCCCAAGCCTCCTGGAATCCCGGCGACTTAAACCAATCCACCCTGCAACTCAAACGCGAACCCTGGTGGGTCACCGCCCTCACCTGGAGCGGCTCCCTGCTGGTGGTTATGGGCATCGGCGCCATGTTCTACGGCCCAGAAATTACTAAACGCCTTCGCATCTCATCTAGGGCCGCCGCCAATGAAACAAATTCTGCCTCGCCCCAAGAAAACCCCACCTCCGACCTCACTCCCACTCTAGCCTCCATGGGTGAATAACCCTTAGCAATTTAGGGATTTGCAATTATGTTCGATGGCTACAAGGTCGAATAGTTGTCAAACTGTCCTGATGTGGATTGGATTGGGCGAAGCATTCGATCGATAAATTTCAATGAATAATGAAACATTTTCATCGAATGCTTTGCCCCTACAATGGTCCATCATTTATTCGAAGGTCCCTTGGCTCTACTCCCCATCCACCCATCCACCCATCCACCCATCCACCCATCCACCCCCTTCCCCTTCCCCATGAACCTCCTCAAATTCCTCCTCGGCCTCTGCCTGGGCCTCATCCTACTCATCACCCCCCTCAGCCAATTCCAACCTGACGAGCTAAACTCCCTGCGCACCCTCGCCGTTCAACTGGATGGACGGAAAAAGCCGATTGACACTGTCGCCAAAGAGACCGTCGCCAAGATTTCCGGGGCCACGACCTATACCTCCACCGAGGGGGACACGGAGGATTATTTCGGCGCTTATTTGTCCCTGTGGTTTAACACCCGCAACTGGAATGAAGAGCCTTTCGTGCTCGTTAGCTATCGGCCCCTAAAAGAAGCGGCGGGGTTAGATCTCGACCGGAAGCGTTTCACCTTTCAAGAATTAATGGCCAATAACGAACTGGGCGCCATTGTTCAACAGGCCCACGAAAATCAGCTTAACGATCTACCCCTCAGCCGCAATGAACGGGAAGCGTTGATCATCGAAGATCGGCTGATGTTGTTGTTTGATACTGTCGGCAATACCGATTTACCCCTCGCGCCTCATCCTTCTGACCTCAAAGGAACTTGGGTCAGCCTCACCGACGCCGCGCAGTTCTATGGCCCAGAGGCGTCGGCGCCCTTAATGGCTCAGTTTGGTTTGATACAGCAGGCTTTGTTACGGGGCGCTAAGAGTCACTTATCTGTGGTGGGACAATTGGCGACTGAGTTAAAGCAAGGGTTGGAAGCCTTCAGCCCGGATATCTATCCCACTGCGTCAGTGCTGCAGCGCGAAGTGCACTTTAACCACTTTCACCCCTTCGCCAAAGCTTGGATGCTCTATAGTCTAGCCTTTGTGGCGATGGCGGCGAGTTTCTGGATTAAGCCTTGGAATTTGTATTGGAGCGCGATTGGCGTGTTTACGGCAGGGATTGGTGTACAGACCTATGGCTTTTTCCTGCGGATGCAGATTGCGGGACGTCCCCCTGTGACCAATATGTATGAGTCGGTGGTGTGGGTTGGGTTCGGGATTGCGGCGATCGCCCTCATCTTCGAACTCATTTCCCGAAAACGATATTACTTGATTGCGGCGGCGCCCCTCTCGGTGGTGTGTTTAGTTCTGGCCGACAGTTTGCCTGCGGTGCTGGACCCCAGCATTTCCCCCCTCGTGCCGGTGTTACGGGACAACTTCTGGCTAAGCATCCATGTTCCCACGATCGCCCTTAGCTATGCCAGTTTTGCCCTGGCTCTTGGACTGGGCCACGTCGCCCTTGGGAATACCCTGTTTGCGCCCAAGGCCGTGCAGCGATTCAAAACTCTGTCCCAATTCAACTATCGAGTCTTACAGGTCGGCGTTCTGTTGCTCACCGCTGGCATTATCCTCGGCGGCATCTGGGCCCATTTCTCCTGGGGACGCTTCTGGGGCTGGGACCCGAAAGAGACCTGGGCCTTAATTGCTCTGCTTTGCTATCTGGCGCCGCTGCATGGTCGCTTGGTGGGCTGGATTGGCGACTTTGGCGTGAACGTGGCCAGCATTGTCTCGTTCAATGCAGTGTTGATGGCCTGGTATGGGGTTAATTTTGTTCTCGGCACGGGACTCCATAGCTATGGCTTTGGCACCGGCGGCTCTGAGCTTTTGATTGCAGGGGTTGTGGGTCTTGATTTGGTGTTTGTGCTGATTACGGCGGTTCGTCACTATGGCTGGCTTCAGCGTCCAGTGCTCAGCACGACTGAGCTGTCGGGCAACTAACCAGAATAGTGTGAAAGTACAGTCCCGTGAAGGGGCTATCGTATACAACAAATTTGAAAATCTCGCCAAATCTTGAAAGCCCTCACCCTAAATCCCTCTCTCAAATTTGGGAGAGGGACTTTGAGTTTAGCTCCCCTTCTCCCAAATTGGGAGAAGGGGCTGGGGGATGAGGGCTCTGACTTTCAAGCAGGCACTGTCAGCGGCATACCATTATCAGACGGACCCAACTGCAGCAAAAAAGGAATCGCGTTTGCCTTCCAGTCTTCGATCGCCGTATAAGAAGCCGCATCTTCCCCGTAACACATTTCCAGCATATCGGTGTGAATAATCCCCGGGTTGAGGGGGATTGCCGCCATCCCCTGCGGTAATTCTTGGGCCAGCGATCGCGTCATGCCCTCAATCGCCCATTTAGACGCACAGTAAGAAGATACTTGGGGAGATGTTGAGCGTCCCCAGCCGGAACTCAAATTGACCACAATGCCGCGTTTTTTCGCAATCATCCCCGGCAGGAAATGGCGCAGCACATTCGCTACCCCTTTGATATTGACATCAATCAGATGGGAAAAGTCCTCACTAGGGATTTCCCACAGCGGGGCCAGTTCATTCAGAATACCTGCATTGTTAATCAGCAAATCGGGCGGGCCATACTCAGCCAGGAGCCGCGTCGCCCAATTTTTTACCTGGGCGTCATCAGCCACATCCAGGGCGGTGAAATCATTGGGGGGGCCAAACTGCTGGTTCAGTTTCTCAACGACTGCATCCGAGCGAGTACAGCCGAGCACTGTATGTCCTCCCTGGATAAATCCTTCGGTCATCGCCCGACCCAGACCCCGGCCCGTCCCCGTAATTACAATGATTTTCGCCATATTGAACCTTGCTGGACTTTAGACTAATTATTTAGACAGATAGCTAGCGCTCTGCCCTAACTACTGAATGGCCGATAGCGCTTCTGTCAAAAGAATACGCATTCACCACTATGATTCTAGGAGAGAATCTAGGAGTCAGGAGACAGAATCCAGGAGCCAGCAGACAGAATCCGCTGCCTGCCTACATTCTGTATTCCTTCCCCACTGGATTGTCCCGACTTAGAGAGCCGCAGAAACATATCATCCCATCCACCCATCCACCCATCCACCCATCCACCCATCCACCCATCCACCCATCCACCCATCCACCCATCCACTGCCTTTTCCGTGACTTTATTTTGCCGCAACTCTCTTAAGTTCCGCCCCTAAAGCATTTAGGAACCAGGATTCAGTCTTCTAAACTTCTGTCTTCTGTCTTCTGTCTTCTGTCTTCTGACTGCAAGGAATGCGAATGAAAAATTCTGTCCCAGATCCCGGGATAGAATTGCATGCAAGCTTGCCCTGATGGGTTTCTGTAATAATTTGATAGCTAATGGACATACCAAGCCCCGTGCCGATGTTCTCTGGTTTGGTGGTGAAAAATGGAGTGAAGATTTTTTCACGGACGTCCTCGGTCATGCCGACGCCGGTATCTGCGATCGCAATCTCGACCCAGTCTGATCCGTAGTTAGCCGTACGGATGTTAATTTCTAAGGGAACCTGTGCTTTATCGTCAGCCTTCGCATAGCGTTCTTCAATGGCGTCAATGGCGTTAGCCAGAATATTCATCACCACCTGATTGAGTTGGCCCGGATAGCATTCTACCTGGGCCAACTCGCCATAGTCGCAAACGACGGTGATCGCAGGACGACTCGGACTGGCCTTGAGGCGATGCTGCAAAATCATCAACGAACTTTCCAATCCCTCATGCAGATCAACCGCTTTGTATTCCGCTTCATCAAGTCTTGAGAAATTGCGCAGAGACAGAACAATTTGCCGGATCCGATCGGTGCCTACTCGCATTGAACCCAAAATTTTGACCAGGTCGGATTGAATAAAGGTTAAATCTAGATCATCCAGATCGGCTTCAATTTCGGCAATGGCTTCAGGATACCGTTGCTGCAACTGCTGCATCACCGTCATAATTTCATCGAGATGATTTTTGACATGGACCAGGTTGCCGTGGATGAAGTTGACCGGATTGTTGATTTCGTGGGCTACCCCCGCCACCAACTGCCCCAGGCTCGACATTTTCTCCGTTTGGACCAGATGCATTTGTTGTTGCCCAAGCTGCGTGAACGCCGCCTCCAAGTCCTTATTTTTTTGTCCAAGCTGGGTCAATAACTGCTTGACCTGCTGAATCAGCTGGTTCAGGGCGTTTGCTAGAATACCGACCTCATCATCCCCTCCAACAGGCGCCTGTAGATCAAAGTTGTTTTCTTCAGTGACTCGGCGAGCGACATGGATGACGCCTAGGATCGGTTGAGCGATCGCTTGACTGGTGTAGAGCGCGGTCAAGGTTGCGATCGCGCCCGACAACAGCAAGCTGCCCAAAATAATTTGAGTCCGTAAGGTTTCAGCCCGGTGCAGCGCCGTCTTAGCCGCTTTCTCTCGCCTGTTTACTTGGGCTACAAAGGGCTCCAGATGATCTGGAAACTTGACAAAGGCTTCAAAATCCGGGCTTTGCACAAACACTAACAACTTCTGCTGAGCGAGCGCTAAGTCTTCAGGGGTATTGGAAAGGGCGTTAACCTCTTGTACAAATGTTTCGGTGCGTTGCTGGAAACGATCTACAGTAGCTTCATATTCGCTAAACTTCTGATGGAGTTCAGAGTAGTCAACCACTGGCACAGGCTGGGGCTCTATATTCTGTCTGGGCGACCCCTGGTCGCCTGGAGATGTCGAATAGGTCTCTTCGTGGGCTTCAATGTGGGCTTGGCGCTCAGCCGTAACACCATATATTGCACGGTGTTGCTGCAATATAGCTTTGATGGCTATGATTCGATCCAGCATCCTTTGGCTCTCTAACTGGAACCGCTCTGCATCGTTCAAAGACGGGGCCAACTGTTTGGCTGGAAGATTATAAAGGATACGCACTTGCAAATCGCTCAGGAGTTTGCGCTCAGCCTCCACCGCCTGGTTCAGAATAAACGCGCGGCGTTGATAGTGGTTGCCGACTAAGAGGCCAGTTGTTGTGCCGACCAAGGCTAGTCCCAACACTAACGCGTAACCATAAACAATTCTTCTATGGATTGTCATTTTCTTCAGCACGGGGGAGTGCTCGATTATCAGGAGTCGCCAATTCCTAGCGCGCCCACCCCCTATCCCCACTTAACGGTATAAATCAACGCCACACAATCTAGATCTTGACTATTCCAGGCATCCTCACCCTCCGAATGATCTTAACGCCCATCGAAGATGTCCGGAGGGAAGAATTTAGGGGTAGGCAGAGCCAAAGCACTATAGAGAAAGTGTTTCCAAAATAATCTGTTCAAACTTGCTCCCGATTTTCAAACTGACTCCCAACCCCAGAAGTATCTTATATCCAATTGAGGTCACATAAGCTTGAAGTTTTTTCTAGATATTCACTGGCCAAATCTTGCACAGACAAAGTGGAGCAATCTAGCATCCCTCTCACCCTTGTCAATTAAGTCAAGTTCTCTAGGATCTACAGCCCCAAAAGCGTCCGATCACCTATTCAACTATTCACCCGCCCGCCCTCTTTTCCTGGGAACTTTACGTTTATGCCAATCCTTATTTAGCAAGATAGTAGCCGACACCTAATCTTAATAAATTCCACAATATACATATCTGAACAGTTGGATAAACAGGGTTTCAAATTGTTCTTCAGGTAAATAGTTATTTCCATACACCGAACTTTAGAAATCCAAAGAATATCCCTTTAATTAATTCACAGTGACCCTTTAAAACTGACTAAAAGAATCATCAGGATATCCAGTTGGACTAAAATTTTCTGACTGGTCAGAAATTCAGATCAGCATCTTGATGGGGATAGGATGACAGTATACTTAAATCAGTTATGAACGGGTTATGGATGCAGCGCTAAGTTAAGGGAATATTCAATTGGTTTATTTTTTTTACATCCATCAAAATATAATTTCTTAGCAGGAAACCATCAAAGGGCGTGTCATTTAAGCTGGTTAAGTCTGGTGAATAAGGGATTCAGAATAAAACCTACAGATGTCGGTCAGGAGCTGGATTTTGTCTCCTGACTCCTGTATTCTGCCTCAAGGATAATTTTCCACTTGAAGCAAATAGCCTGGTAAAAAATAGTTTAATTTCGACGGAGAAAATAATGGCCGCCCATAGGCATTTTTTTACTTCAATGCTGATGTCGGTGCTGCTTTTGACAGGTTGCGCCCCCTCTCAACCCTCGAGTTCCGGCTCGCCTGACCAAACCATCCTAACGCCTGAACAACAAGCATTGCTGAGCGGAGAAGACTTGGATGCGCTCACCGCCGCCGCTGAAGCAGAAGGAAAAGTCGTTGTTTATTCATTCACCAGCCGGATTGCAAAAATTGAAGCTGCATTCGAAGCAGCCTATCCCAAAATCGATGTGGTGGGTTTTGACATTTCATCCACGGAGCAAATCGCTCGGCTGAAATCAGAGCAAGCTGCAGGCGCTCAAGAAGTGGATGTGGCCTATCTTTCCGACGCGCCAGTCGTCTTTGGCGAGCTAGTTGAAACAGGTATTTTGCAGAAATATACGCCGCCCCAGTTTTCTGAACGCGTGCCGGGAAAGTTTCAATCGCCACTGCTGGCGAATCGGCTGTCAACCAAGGTTTTGATGTACAACGAAGCAGCTTACCCAGACGGCGCTCCCATTAGCAATCTTTGGGAGTTAACTGAGCCTGATTGGAAGGGTCGAGTGCTGATGGTCAATCCGCTGGTGCGGGGCGATTATTTGGATTTGCTGGTTCAAGTGGTTTTGCAATCAGACGCCATGGCCGAAGCGTACCAAGCCTATTTTGGCCAACCGATTCAGCTGGACAATGGCGTTAATTCTGCTGGAGAACAGTGGATTGCCGATTTATTTAACAACGGGTTGGTTTTAGTTAGTGACACAGATGCGGTCAATGCAGCTGTCGGCGAGATTGGCCAAGACAATCCTCCCCTAGGTTTCACGTCTTATTCAGACCGACGCGACAATGCTGAAGAAGGTTGGGCCTTGCAACTGGCTAACGATGTGCAGCCCGTCTCAGGCATCTACTTCCCAGCCATGCTAGGCGTTGTCAACAATGCCCCTCATCCAGCGGCGGCGCGTCTGTTGATCCATTTCATGATGGGGGATGACAGCCCTGAGGGCGGCGCCGGGTTTGCTCCCTTCTACGTGCCGGGAGATTACGCCACCCGTCGAGATATCGCCCCCCATCCGGACGCGGTTCCCTTAGATGGGTTGAACGCTTGGTACGTTGACGCCGCAAAAACGGCCGCCCTACGGCAAGATGTCGCCGATTTAGTATTGACCCTGCAATAGAAAGGGGTGAGTCTCTATGGCTGCGGTTAAATTGAAAACTTCGAGACATCGTTCTCTGTCCAAGATGCGGAGAATCAGCCTGCCCTGGTCTGGATTGAGCATTTTGCAAACAATCCTGGTGGGGGCGCTGATTCTGTTGGTGGTGATTCCGCTGGCGCAGCTATTGCTGTCGACGCTGACTGATAGCGGGCTACACACCTGGCGAGAGGTGATTTTTGGTCGAATCGCCCCCAATCTACTTTGGCGTCCGCTGCGCAATAGTCTGATGATTGGTCTGCTAGTGGGTTCAGGAACGGTTCTCATCGGCGGCTATCTCTCTTGGTTAGTGGTGATGACTGACATGCCCGGCCGCCAACTGATTGGATCCCTAGCTTCCATCCCCTACATCATCCCCAGTTTCGCCATTGCGCTGGCCTGGATGAGCCTCTTTCGCAATGATTTGCTCGGCGGCCGGGTGGGCTTACTGCCGTCCCTGGGGGTTCCAATCCCAGACTGGCTGGCGTGGGGATTTAGCCCCATTGTGTTTGCCTTGCTGGCCCACTATTCCGCCATCGGCTTTTCACTCATCGCCCCCGCCATGGCGACGGTCAACTCCGAATTGGTGGAAGCCGCTTATATTTCTGGGGCGAGTCGCGCTCAAGTGATGCGTGACATTATTTTTCCCATTGTCACCCCCGCCCTGTTGTCAGCGGCGCTGCTGTCCTTCGCCAACAGCATTAGCAACTTTGCTGCGATCGCGATCCTCGGTCTACCCGTCAGGTTTGAAACCCTCTCAACCCGAATTTTTGGCATGATCCGCATCGGTCAAGTTGAGCGAGGGTATTGTCTCACCATTATTCTAATTCTGATCGCCGCTCTAGTGCTGTGGCTCAATCATCGGATAGTTGGCCCTAGGCGAGAGTTCACCACCCTTAGCGGCAAAGGCGGGCGCCGCCAGCGACAGTCCTTAGGCAAGTGGCGGTGGCCCTTTTTCTTCTCAGCCTTCGCCATTTGCGCCGTGACCACGTTGGCGCCCTTACTGACATTGCTGGCCTCTAGTTTGGCCCGCAAAACCAATTCTTTTACCGGCGGTTTCACCCTCCACTATTGGTTCGGACTGTCCAATCCAGTCATAGCTCAAGGTCAGGCGGGGGTGCTGCGCAACCCCCAAGTTTTAGACGCCGCCCGCAATTCCCTCCTGCTTGGACTATCGGTGGCTGTCATTGCCAGCGGCCTGGGGCTGTTAATCGGCTACGTCACCATTCGGAATCGAAACAGTCGTCTGAATGTCTTAATTGAGTCCCTCAGTTACGTTCCTTTCTTCATTCCAGGGATTGCCTTTGGCGCTATTTATGTGGCTCAGTTTGGCCGACCCATAGGCCCTTTACCCGCCCTTTACGGCACGTTTCTGTTGTTAATCCTATCGGCGTCTATTTATAACCTGCCGTTCACCTCTCAGGCTGGGCGGTCGGCAATGAGTCAAATCGCCTTTGAGCTGGAAGAGGCGGCCAGCATGGCGGGAGCGAGGTTTTGGCGACGTCTGGCGAACATCACTCTGCCCTTAGCGCTCCGAGGCATTGTGGCGGGAGCCGTCTTAGTGTTCATCAAAATCGTGCGCGACCTGTCTTTGGTGGTGCTGTTGGTGACGCCGACCACTTCAGTTTTGAGCGTGACGGCGTTTCAATACGCGTCGGAAGGCTTCACCCAATTCGCCAACGCTATTACTGTAATCATCGCCTTCCTGTCGATTACCGTCACCTTACTGGTGCGCCGCTGGGAGGGATCAGCCCAGCCCTGGCTAAATAGTGAAAAGTAGTCAATCCAATAATTTGGAGATATTCAGTTTAATAACATCACCATTCACCCATCCACCCATCCACCCATCCACCCATCCACCCATCCACCCA
>JAAUYH010029154.1_pt1 | contig 13641 bp, 9 predicted proteins | sample 7278061 | NCBI WGS metagenome assembly JAAUYH01 (sample SAMN14350203, study PRJNA611818) | marine sediment metagenome | isolation source: surface marine sediment (0.6m) | place: French Polynesia: Moorea | collected 2018-08
ATCTCGCGCTCAGAATTACGCCCTCAGAATTTATTTCAAGAGCTTGTACGCCCCGTCGCGTCTCTACTCTGACTATACCAGATGAGGATTTCAACTCAAAAAAGTAAAGTTGTGACCGATAGTTTGTCGCGCTCGTTTTCATCTCTCACGGGACGTGAGAGTCTTCTAGATATTAGCTACGAGCAGTATTACTTTCAGTTTCATGCCTCAAATCAGCAACGCCAAATGTTTGATATAGTATTGTAATTAACAGTATAATTTACAACAATAAATAATTATTTTTGCTTATCTGTTTATAGCTTTAATATAATTATTTACTTTGATAGAGTGAGTCGCTCAAAAAAACTGATAAATGGCTCAATTCCATGATATAAAAGCATTTCGTCAATAAGTAATAATTCGATCGCCAGACATGATTGGGAGCTAGAAAGCTTAATTTGCTGGGAAACGACGAACTATGTATTCTTATTAACTATTTTTTTAAAGTTTTTTGCCATCTTACACATTTGTAGACAACTTTTAAGGTAAAGTTATTAAATAAATCATTTACTTAGGCAATAGTTACAAACTAAATCTTGAATCAACATCATTCCCCGATCGCAACTTTTTAGATAAACTGCCCCAACTGAATCTAGGTTACTTACTCTAGAGATTTAGTCGGTCAGAGAATAATTATTTATTAATTGTGAAACTAACGTTTTCAGCCTGTTTAATTGCTGTTTTTGGCAACTTTAGTTGATTTTTGCTGAAATGCCGCAAGATATTCCTGAATCAATAAGTAAATCCTATGTACGATCGCTCGAAAGTCAAAGTTAGCCTAGTGCCAAAAGCTTTTGATGATTCAAACTCTGATTCTTTAAGACAACAATTTGAGGATTCTGTCAATTCCCTGCCAGCCCAAGATCGGATTTGGCAGGGTATGAAATTAGAAAAACAAGGTAAGCTAAATGAGGCGATCGCCTTTTATCTAAAAGCGATCGATTTAAACCCAGAGTCGATTCAGGCTCATCAGAAATTGGCAAAGGCTTTAAAAAAACAGGGAAAATTAACAGAAGCCAAACTCTACAGTCAGCGGGCTGAAAATTTGCCAAAACTAAAGTCTAATTTATTAGCTGATGGGGAAATAGTCTCTCCTAAAGAGCCAGAGGGAGATTTACTCTGGTTGAACCGGGATCTACAACCAAACAAAAATTTAGCTATCAACGATCGAGCTACCCTGGCAGCTAATAATGGCGTGATTTTGCCGCCTGTAGGGGATATAGAGCTGGAAAATCAGCTCGATCGCCCAGAGACAAGAATAGCTAAAGCATACTTAGAACAGGCTTTATCCTATATTGAGGAGCGACAATGGGCAAAAGCGATCGCCGCTTGTCAAAAAACATTAGAAATCTCTCCCACTTTGGCAGAGGCACATAAAGTTTGGGGTAATTGTTTGCAAAGACTGGGCAAAACCAGTGAGGCATTTGGGCAATACGCTAAAGCTTTAGAGATGAATCCCGATATGGCAGAAGTGTATGCCAATATGGGGAGTTTGTTAGCGAGGAAGAAAAAATTTAAGCAAGCTCTGAACTACTTTCAGCAAGCTTTGAGTATTAATCCTCGTTCGGCGGCTGTCTATCGTAATTTAGCTAAATTATCTGAAGAATTGGGCGATCGAGATAAAGCGGAGGAATATTTATTTCAAGCGATCGATTGCGAACCAAAAACTTTAACCGCCAAGCAACACTTCCAGTTAGCTGGGGAATTAAATTCAGAGGGGAAACAGCAAAAAGCAGCCGCCTGTTATCGTTACGCCATTGAGTTAGAACCTAGTTTTGAAGAGGCTTATCTAAAATTGATCGACATTTTAGAAGCCGCAGGCGACTATCAACAGGCAAGTAAATATTATCGGCAAATCCTGGCTTTAAAAGCAGCAAAAGCTAAGGGAGAAAGTGGCGATCGCTCAGAAGGACGCATCCGCCGCCTACTATCTCCAGCTACCAAAGAGACTACTAAGGTTAGAGCTATGCTAGCTGGGCAAGATAGGGGAGAATTACGCCAACTACCGCCAGCAGAGGCAATTAATAGCCAGAAATCCAGGATTGAATTAGAGATTGATAAATATCTACGCCTAGCCCAACAAAATCCCCAAGCGGCGGCAATCCAATTGAAATTGGGTAATTTGTATGCAGCTAAAAAACAATGGCAACAGGGGATAAGTTGTTATGAGCGGGCGATCGCTTTAAACCCTAATCTGGCAGTTGCCTATCGTAATTTGGCAAAGATACATCGCCAAGTTGGTGATGGGCAAAAAGCCATATCGACTTTGTATCAGGCTGCTCTCTTAGAACCAGAAGGCTTAACAGCAACAGAACATTATAATTTGGGAACTCTTCTGTTACAGCAGGGAAAAACTCAAGAGGCAATTACCAGTTATCGCCAGGCGATTAAGTTACAGCCAGAATTGATTGAGGCTTATTTACAGCTAGCCGAGATTTTACAGAGTGCGGGGAATTTCCCAGGAGCAATTTCTTGTTATCAACAAGCGATCGAGCAGAATGATCGACATCTGGAATCTTATTTACGCTTGGGTAAACTTTTAGTTACAGAAAAATATTGGCAACAGGCGGCTATCTGTTATCGTCAAGCAGTTAAACTTCAGCCCGACAATAGTGAAGCTTATCATAACTTGGGAGATGTCTTAGTTAAATTAGAGCAATTGCCAGAAGCAATAGATGCTTACAAACAAGCGATTCAACTAAATCCGAAATTTTCTTGGTCGATGAATAATCTAGGAGATGTTTTAATTAAACTCCAACGGTGGCAAGAAGCGGCAGATTGCTATCAAAGAGCGATTAAGTTCAATCCAGATTTTGCTTGGTCTTATTATAATTTGGGAGAATCACTGGCTAAACAAGAACGCTGGGATGAAGCAATAGCAGCTTATAATTCTGCCCAAAAGCTACAGCCAAATTTACCCGATTTAGCACAAAAAATCGGCGATGCACTTCACAAGCGAACTCAACAAGCTCAACACCAAGCTTTAGCGTTTTATGAGCAAGAAATAGCTGCTAATCCGGACAATATTCAACTTTACCATCAAGCACTGGCGATCGATAAAAATAATCATCACTATTATCTCGGACTAGCAAAAGCTTTAGTTAAACAAGAAAAACTTGAGGAAGCAACTATTGCTTATCAGATGGGTTTGGAGTTGCAACCGAGGAATATTGAGTTGGCAATGGGACTTAGTGAAGTAATGTTGGCTAAAAACCCCGAATTAAGTTTTCAGTATCTTGTGAGTAAGTTGACAGCAAAAGCAACTCCAGGTGTAAAAACCGAAAATTATTCACTAAAACTTCCCTGTAGTAACTCACCGACAGTATCGATTATTATTCCCGTCTATAACCAGATTGAGTACACCTTTAAATGTCTACAGTCTTTAGTAAACAACCTTGAAGCTACTACAGAAGTTGAAGTAATTATCGTCAATGACTGTTCCACAGACAATACCGAATCGTCTTTAGAGCAAGTATCGGGATTGATTTTAGTCAATCAAGAATACAATCGAGGGTTTATTCACAGTTGCAATAAGGGTGCATCTTTGGCTAAGGGAGAATATCTCTATTTCTTGAACAATGATACGGAAATACGCCCCAACTGTATTGAAAGTCTGCTAGAAGTATTCACCACAGTAGATAAGGTTGGTGCTGTTGGCTCTAAATTAGTTTATCCTCACGGAGCATTACAAGAGGCAGGGGGGATTGTCTGGAATGATGCTTCTGGTTGGAATTATGGCAGAAACGATAACCACCACCCTCCCCAGTATAACTATCTAAGAGAGGTAGATTACTGTTCTGGAGCAAGTTTAATGGTGAAAAAAGCTGTATTTGAAGAATTAAAAGGTTTTGAGCCAGATTTTGCCCCTGCTTACTATGAAGATACAGATCTTTGTTTTGCTATTCGCCATCAGTTGGGATTGAAAGTAATGTATCAACCGCAATCAGAAGTGGTTCACTATGAAGGAATTACTTCTGGGAAGGATACGAATAGTGGAGTTAAACAATATCAAGTTGTCAATGCCAATAAGTTTAAACAGAAATGGCAACAAGTTTTAGCAACTGATAATTATTTAGTTAATCAAGAAGGAGTAAACCTTTTTCGTGCAGCCAGGAAATATCAAGGTCAGCTAACAATATTAGTTATCGATACCTATATGCCTTGTTATGACAGAGAATCAGGTTCTCGCAGATTATTTCAACTATTAAAAATATTTAAAGAATTAAATTGTCATGTCATCTTTGCTGCGGATAACGGAGTCAAAGAAGAACCCTACTGTTCCCAATTACAAAATTTGCAAATTGAAGTCTTGTATACACAAGAAGGTTACGGCGATTCTATTCTTCAGCAGGTAACAGAAAGATTACCTTTTGTCGATCTCGCTTGGTTGTCTCGTCCGGAAATTTACGAAAAATATGCCGAGTTAATTCATCAATATTCCCAAATCAAACTCATCTACGACACCATCGACTTGCATTACCTAAGAATGAAAAGAGCTGGGGAATTATCATCGCCGTCGAACAAAATTGACCATATGCGTCAGTGGGTGAAGATGCAAGCGCAGGAACTAAAAGCTGCTCACGAAGCCGATCTAACCATAACTATTACCCCAGTAGAAAAAGAGATTTTGCAACAGCAGCAGGTAAATAACTTGGCAGTAGTCCCTAATCTGCACCTACCCTACCAGGGAGAGAAACCAAGTTTTGAGCGACGAGAAGGTTTATTGTTTATTGGTAGTTACAACCATCCACCCAATATCGATGCAGTGCAGTGGTTGTGTCAGGAAATCATGCCTTTAGTCTGGGAACAGCTACCCAATATGACTGTAACCTTGTTGGGCGATCGACCACCAGAGGAAGTAACCGCCTTAGCCCAAGATGAGCGAGTGGCAGTACCTGGTTATGTAGCAGATGTTACTCCTTATTTCCTCAATCATCGCCTTTTTGTCGCACCTCTACGCTATGGTGCGGGAATGAAGGGGAAAATCGGACAGAGTTTGGAATACGGGTTACCAATTGTCTCTACTGCTATCGGTACAGAAGGGATGAATTTGGTTGACGAACAAAATGTTTTAGAAGCTAACCAGACTCAGGATTTTGCCTTGCAGATTATCCGACTATATCAAGATGAAAATATGTGGAATCATTTAGCCAGTCAGAGTACCAAGGCGATCGCACCTTATGCGCCAGAGGTAGTTAAGGAAGAGTTGCGTCGGGTGTTAAATAGTCTCCTGCCTACAATGAAAACAAAAAAGTAATAACTAAAACTAACAAAAATGATCGCAATTAGAGACGATATTTACTTAACACCTCAAGAATACTTGGATTGGGAAGAACAACAATCTCTCAAGTATGAATATCTTAATGGGCGAGTTGTGGCGATGACTGGCGGCACCGTCAATCATGGTGCGATCGCAGCTAATATTTTCTATCAGTTAAAGTCTCATTTACGAGGTAGTGGTTGTCTGCCGTTGATTTTTGATGTCAAATTGGGAGTTTCTGAAAATGGACCTTTTCATTATCCCGATGTGATGGTGAGTTGTGATGAACGGGATCGAACCGCAACTAAGTTTATCAGTCATCCTTGTCTAATTATTGAAGTGCTTTCACCTAGTACCGAAGCTTTTGACAGAGGGAAAAAGTTCCAAAATTATCGTCAGATTTCTAGTTTAAAAGAATATGTTTTGGTTAGTGCCGAACAGAAATTAATTGAGGTGTTTCGCCTCAATCAGCAAGGTATTTGGGAGCTACATATTTATACAGCAGGGATACAGTTAGAACTAACCAGTGTGGATTTTAGTTGTAATTTGGACTTGATTTATGAGGGGGTAAATCTAGAATAATGCCAGCAGAATCGAACGGCAAAAATATTTTTTCCCAAATTGAATGGTTGACAACAGAAGCAGTTGCCAAACATAAGGAAGGAAAAGCAGAAGAAGCGATCGCTTTTTATTTGGAGGTAATTGAGTTAGATTGTAATCAACCTGCTTGGGTATATGGTAATGCTATTACTTTAATGGCGCAAAGCAATCGTTTGGATGAGGGGGTGGAGTTAGGAGAAGAGGCTTTAAAAATTCATCCAGAATCTGATGAAATTTATCGGGCGATCGCACTAGTTTATGAAAATCATAATAATATAGAGGAATGTATTAAATATTATAATAAAGCAATTGAAGTAGAACCAAATCAGCCTGATTGGGTTTATTGTAATTTAGCCAAACAATTACTTCAACAGGACAAAATTGAGCAAGCAATTGCCGTTCTGCAACAAGGAATTAATTTTTATCATAATTTTTATTGTTTATATTATCTTTTAGGTGAAGCTTTAACAAAGCAAGAAAAATGGAATCAAGCGATCGCGGCTTATCGTCGCGTTCAAGAATTAAATCCAAATTGGCTGGAAATAGAAGAGAAATTAAATTTAGCTGTTTATCAAAAAAATCAATCAGAAAGATATTTAACTAATTACACCGAATCAAAACCAATTTCTGAAGACACAGTAGAAATAGTTACTCAAAAAGAGCAAAATAGTATCAAAGCAGAAGATACAGTCAAGGAAATTGATAGTTTTAATCGTGTAGAAATAGATTATTTGTTTGCCCAGCTGCAACAAAAAGAATTAGAACTCAGTGTTTGTCAAAAATTATGGCATAACTTTCAAGGTCATAATTTAACTCTCAACTATGGCTGCTGGTTATCTTCCAGTATTTTATATTTAGAGGCAACTGTAGATGGATGCTGGGTAATTGATGAAGTCGAAATTTTAGTTTGTTCCGAACATAAATATGCTGTGACCAGAGCTAACTTTTTTCAAATCTCTCATCAACAGGTTGTAGGAGTTGCCTGTTTTAAAAATGATTTATATCTCGAAAAATACGATAATTATCGGGTTTGTATTAACTATAATCATTCTCCTGTATTAGTTGAAGGAACGATTTCGGCAAAAGCCTATAGCTTAGAATTTATCGAACATCTTAAAACCAAGCCCGATTATCAAAAACATTTAATTCGGGAAACCGTAAGTAGCTCTATCATTAAGCTAATTCCAGAAGAACTCAAGTCAGAAGCAGGTAATTTATTCAAAAAATTACAATATTTTCTCGATATTCCTCCAGTTAATTATGTCGATCCCAATCTGCCATTCAAAATTTTTATTGACTATATTATTCCACTTAAATCTGATGGTTTATTTATCAGTGGTTGGTTACAAGATCCCTATCAAATGCTGGAGAAAATTACAGCTATCTCTGCTTTAGGTTTTTCTCTAGAATTATCGAACAAAGATATCTATCGTTTAGAGCGACGAGATGTTAATGAGTTTTTGCAGAATACTCGTTACGGTAACTTTGAAGAAAAGTTGGGTTTTTGTGCATATGCTTCAGTTCCCGATTCAATTCGCGAATCCATTCAAGGTTTTGCCGAACTCCATAGCTTTCGTTTTCTAGTCAGACTCCAAGGCAATATTGAAATTGAAATTATTCCCGACGTTAAATACAGCGATTACTATAATGCCCGCCGACAAGTAATGCAGATTACTAGTCCCGATAAGGTTTCTGAATCGATGTTAGATAACTGCATCGCTCCTGTGGGCTTGAAATTGCAGCAACTATGCATCGAGCAAGTCAGGATTAAAGATGTAACCGTAATCGGTACACCCACAACAAATCCTTTAGTTTCAATCGTTATTCCTCTCTATCGGCGACTGGATTTTATGAAAGTACAGTTGGCAACCATGGCAAACGATCCTGCCACCAAAGAGTGTGAAATTATATATGTTCTCGATTCCCCCGAACAAGAAGAAGAATTAAGAACTTTTCTCTTCAACCACTGCACCCTCTATCAGCTGCCAGTCAAGTTAGTCGTGATGGAGCGTAATAGCGGATATGCCTCAGCTAATAATGCGGGGGCATCTCAAGCAACAGGCAAGTATTTAGTCTTATTAAACTCCGATGTTTTTGCCCAAACTAAGGGATGGGTCTTAAAAATGGCTGAATTTTACGCCAGGTTGCCAAAAATTGGCACTTTGGGAGCAAAACTGGTCTATGAAGATGGCTCTTTGCAACACGCAGGAATGTTGTTTTCTCAAACAACTTTTCCTTTCTGGCTCACTTTGCACTATTACAAAGGTTTACCTGGTAACTATGCACCCGCTCAAAAAACTCGACCAGTACCAGCAGTTACGGGAGCTTGCTTGATGATTCGCAAAGATTTGTATGACCAAGTAGGAGGTATGACCACTGATTATGTAATCGGAGATTTTGAAGACTCGGATTTATGCCTGAAGTGTGGAGAATTAGGTTACGAAAGTTGGTATTTTGCCGATGCTACTCTATACCACTTAGAACGGCAATCCGTTCCTCTTAACAGCGTTTATAACGGCAGTTTAGCCTGGCGATTAAATGGTCGCTTGCATCAAGAGCGTTGGGGAGAACAAATAGCCAAGTTAATGAGAATTCATCAGTAATCATTGCCAATTTAACCGAAGATAATGAACATAGCTGCGCCACCAAAAACCAAAAAAATTTTAATAATTGCCCACAACCATCCCCATTTTTTTCCTGGAGGAGCAGAAATTTTTGCCTACGATCTTTTTAAAGCAATAAAAGAACATACTGACTATCAGCCTTTTTTCTTGGCAGCAGCAGATCCCAATAGTAGAGAAGTCCATACAGGAACACCTTTTCAAATGCTGATGGATGCCGAGGATGAAGCATTATTTTGGGGTGGTGCTTTTGACTACTTTTACCAATCACAACAGATACTTAACTTTATGTATCTGGGCTTTAAAGCCTTTTTGCAGCAGCTTCAGCCCGATGTAATTCATTTTCACCATACGATTCGTTTTGGGGTGGAAGCGATTCAAGTTGCCAGACAAACCTTACCCAATGTCAAAATTGTCTTTACCATTCACGAATTCATCTTAATTTGTCATCGTGATGGACAAATGGTGCGGAAAGATAACAATGAATTATGTGAATATGCTTCTCCTAATCGCTGTTATCGCTGCTTTCCTGAATATTCACCCCAACAATTTAAGATGCGGGAAGAGTTTCTCAAAGCTCATCTAGATTTAGTAGATAAATTTATATCTCCTAGTCATTTTTTAGCTAAAAGGTTTATTGATTGGGGATTACCAGAATCAAAAATGACGGTGATGGAAAATGGTCGTCAGCTTTACGAATCTGCTCCTCATCGACATTTAGAATCAGGAGAAAAACGCAATAATTTTGGTTTTTTTGGTCAAATAAATCCCTACAAAGGAGTATTATTAATCCTACAAGCAGTAGAATATTTAGTAAAAAAAGAATTTACTGATTTTCATGTAGATTTATTTGGTAATATAGCTTCAGGATTTCCTGAATTTCACGAAGAGTTTGCGGAATTTTTAGATAAATATAAGGACATAATTACCCATCATGGAAAATATAAGCAATCTGAAATTCCTGAACTCATTCAATTAGTAGATTGGGTAATCGTACCATCAGTTTGGTGGGAAAATTCTCCTTTAGTAATTCAAGAAGTTTTTATGCACAAACGACCAATTATTTGTAGTAATATTGGCGGTATGGCAGAAAAAGTAGAAAATGATGTTACGGGATTACATTTTAAAGTTAGAAATCAAATTAGTTTGGCTAGAAGTATGAAAAAAGCTTGTTTTGAAAATGGATTGTGGGAGAGATTAGTAGAAAATATCAATCCTCGTTTATCAATAGAAAAAAGTGCAGAACAACATTGTAGTTTATACAACTCTTTTTTATTACTACCGAAAAGTCTTTAAAGAAGTTCTGAAAATAGATAGCGAAAATGAAAGCACCATTAACAATCCTAGAAAAAATAAGAACAAATTTCTTTCATAGTAACTATGGAGGTTTTTGGACTGACTTAAATAATGCCACGGATTTATTAGAAGGAAAAAAGGCACTAGGTACTATTACTGAAGAAGAGTCGATTCAATTACGTCATTTTATTGATAAAGGATATGTCATACTTAAAAATGCTATTCCCTACAAATTAATTGATAATTTTGTCATGGAACTAAACTCAATTAAAAATGGTGATTTAGAAGGTTTTTTTGTTGAATATGGAGAAAATAATAAATATTATTATGGTGTACCCTATACACCAGACTTGATTAATAAAAAATTCAAGTTGATAGATATATATAGTAAGTCTAGTTTGTCAAGAGATATTAATTTACACCCTAACATTTTAAGGTTTATTAGTCTGATTTTTGAAAGACCTATTTTAGCTTTCCAAAGCCTTAGTTTTTTTTATGGTACACAGCAACCTATCCATCAAGACACTGCATATGTTAGAGTAGATAGCCCAATGGAAATGGTTGCTTCTTGGATAGCCTTAGAAGATATAGAAGAGGGAACAGGAGAATTAGAGTTTTTTGAGGGAAGTCATAAATTACCTGATTATAATTTTAAAGGAAATCCAGGATTAGAAACTTGGTTTGGAAAGGGAACTTCTAAGTGGTTTGATTACCAAGACCAAGAAGAACATAATAAATATTTGAAGTGGCTGATTAATGAATCTCAAATTTGTAATTATAAATATGGGAAATTCATAGCCAGGAAAGGAGATGTCCTCATTTGGACTAACGATTTTGCTCATGGTGGATCAAAAATAACGAAAAATCATAAATCAAGATTGAGTTTGGTTACTCATTATTGTCCTTTAAATTGCAATCCACTATACTTTTACACCCAGTTACATTCGCCGAAATTAAGACATAGTAAAATTGGTTACTATTCTTATAAACAAGTTCCAGGCAAATCTCTACCACTAGATTTTGATGATGATCAATATCTCAAAATTAATTCAGATGTAAAACAAGCAGGAATGAATCCTAAATATCATTATTTAAGACATGGTATTGAAGAATTTAGAAACTATAAGTGATGTTGAATATTAAATTCATGATTTAATCAAATAGTAATCAAATAGTTTTTGTTTTTTGATTTTTAATATCGTAAAATGTTAAAAGCTAATTAGTTATATGGACAATAGTAAGAGACCAATTTTTGTTCTTGGATCTGCAAGATCGGGAACTAGTATTGTTACAAAAGCCATTAAATCTGGAGCAAAGGTTCCTGGTTTTGCAGAAGGGCATTTCCTGCCATTGCTATATTTTTTAATGGATGAAGTTAACCAGTATTATGAAAAGAGAAGAGATTGGAATGACCTAAAAGCACTGATGCTTTTTAGAGCTAAGCAAGAAAAAGTAGAAAATGGCATTATTCAAGTATTTAGAGATATATGCAATTCTTTATTTGAAGATGATATTTGGATTGATAAAACACCAGATTCTATAATGATAGATGCCGCTCCTTTTCTATTACGGGCATGGTCACAATCTAGATTTATCTTTGTCAAAAGAAGGGGTTTGGAATGTATAAGTTCAAGGATGAGAAAATTCCCTAATGTTTCATTTGAAACTCATTGTGGAATTTGGAAGCTTTGCATGGAAGGATGGCTAAATGTACGAGGTAGCTTAAATGATCAATACATTGAGATAGAGCAGAGAGAAATTTCTATAAATCCTAATCAAATAGCCACTGAAATTTCTGAATTTTTAGGATTTACTAATGAGGAGTTAACAAAAATAAGTTCAACTTTTAGTAATGAAAGACCAGAATATACTGGAGGCATAGAAGATGTTGAAGCTATTAATATAGATAATATAGATTGGAGCAATGAACAGAAAAGATTTTTTATCAATCATTGTGGTTTTATAAATGAAAAGTTTGGATATAGTTGTTCATCAACATATTATATTTGTAACCCAAATTAAACAATCGGTGTTATCCGAGAAATGCAAAATGAAATCAGAGGCTCACAAGTCAAAAATCGCCGTATTTTAGATCGTCTTTTTGGAGAAGAAAACCCAGAGTAGGGACTCGCGGTTTAATAATGTACCAATCATTTGGCTACTTCTTCGAGAAATCGATTGTATGGCTGGTATTCTATTTTTACGCGAGTCCCGTAACAAAGATTATTTTTTACTCAGGCGATCGCGAAATGATTTTGCTGCAACGAAACCGCGTTTTGATAGCAAGGCTTAAAAACTTAGCAATTATCTTATTCTTTAGTCAAATGTGAGTCAGCTCGATTGATAAAAGATTCAAATTGTTGATTTCTTACTGAAAGTAGCAGTCAAAGAGATCGCATTATTTTGACAATTATATATATAGCGATCGCCCTATGGGAATTCTCTATCAAGATTACAAGATAAGCTATATTAATATACTCAATAATATATAAACCAAATAAAATATTTTTTTAAAATGCAATCCCGAATAATTTTAGTTCACCATCATATCTTTAAGAATGCAGGAACATCTTTTAATCATGCATTAAAACAGTATTTCCAAGATAGCTTTTTTGAATACGATTTACCAAACAGTCAAATAGTTACCCAGGAAGATTTAGCTCAATTTATAGCTAATCATCCCCAAGCATTGGCAATATCAAGCCACCATGCTTGTCTGCCTAGTTTTCACAAAGATAATTATCGAACAATTTCTTCTGTTCTGCTGCGAAATCCTTTAGCTAGAGTAGAATCGATTTATAATTTTGAAAAAAAACAAATAGCACAAACAGCAGGAGCTATTAAAGCCAAACAATTAGATTTCAAAGAATATGTAATCTGGCGATTACAAGCAACTCCAATTATGTTTGGTAATTATCAAACCCATTATTGTTCTAGGTCTAGCTCATCTGAAATAAATAAAATTCCGACCGAAGAAGATTTAAAAAAAGCTATTGAAAACTTGAATAAATGTACTTTAGTCGGTATTGTCGAACGATATCAGGATACTCTCAAAACTGCTAGCAATATTTTACAAGAATTTTATCCCCATATCAATTTAAAATATCATCGTTTGAATACCACATCAAGTGATGTTATTTCAAATGAGCAAATCAAGAAAAATTTAAGCGAAAAACTAGGAATAGAAATAGTCAATAAATTAGAACAAAATAATCAGTTAGACCGAAAACTATATGAAGCTGCTGAGAATATTCTTGATGCTTGTTTACAAAATCAAGGCTCTGAAATTTCTTGGAGGATGTCTGAAAAGCCAAAAGTGATACTTAACTGAAAAAGAAAATTGTTAAACTTCCCTACTTAATATTAGAGCGATCGGTGATATTTATCAAGAATTTCCTCAGAGCGATCGCCTGACTGTCTATTCAGATTCAAATATATTTCGGTTAATAGGTCTAATAAATTTTTGTATCAGTTTAGCTGCAATTAAAATATCGGTAAGAGAGCTAAGATCCCGAGGCTGCATAAATTACTTTAGCTGAAGCAAGAATATGGTTTTTACGAAGATAATTTTGGCTGCGTTCAATTCCTTTTTTACTTACTAAATCAACTTTTCTCCCAAAAATTACTTTCAACTCATCTTGCATATCTACATAATCAAATAAAGTCCAAGAGTTATCTGATGAGAAATTAACCAACACATCAATATCACTATTAGGGCAGGGCTATTTCATGCTAGTTTCAATGCACCAAGAAATTAATTTCTTGGCTAAAATATCAAGTCCGTTTAAACGGACTTAAAGTATAAGACAGAGAATTTATTCTCTG
>JAAUYH010179057.1_pt1 | contig 13635 bp, 11 predicted proteins | sample 7278061 | NCBI WGS metagenome assembly JAAUYH01 (sample SAMN14350203, study PRJNA611818) | marine sediment metagenome | isolation source: surface marine sediment (0.6m) | place: French Polynesia: Moorea | collected 2018-08
CCTCGCGTTCGGTCTCCGTGTCGACATGGCCGGTGTGGGCGCAGCCCGAGCAGATGACGAGCAACGCGGCCCAGGGACCAATCTTGCTGGTGGTCTTCATTTCAGAGTTCTCCTCGTTGTTAGTTAGGTCGCGCAGACGCACGGGATGGCCTGCGGCTGAGTCTCGCGAGCCAGAAGGCCATGACCATGAGCGGTGCAAAAGCAAGTAGCGCAGGCAGGAAAGACTCGTTGAACCAGGCCGGAAACACCTGCGGCTGTCCGAGAAAGAGCGAAGCGGCAGCGATGAAGAACGAGCCACACATGCGCCAGAGGTGTCTCTTTTGTCGGGCCGTGTTCGAGAGGGTGCCTCTCGTCAGCACCCTGACTTCGCCGACTATGTCCGCGAGCCCGAACACCATGAACAGGACGAACGCTTGCGGCGGAGAACCGTCCACTGTGCCCGTCGGGCTTTGCGACGCGGTGTAGGCAAACCACGCACCCATGCCCGTCACGAACAAGGCTGCGACCAGGCCGAGCTTCTCGCGATACGATGCCCGGAAGTTCCGCCGCCAGGCTGCGGAGACACCGGACAGCAGCAGATACAGCGCCAGGATTCCGGCCACGAAATTGGGACGCTGACCGTTGGCGAGGAATGGCGCGACCGCCGCAGCCACGACATAGGCCACCAGCATCCCGCCAAAGAACCACCTGCCACTTAGTCGGTGCAGCCTTCGCCCTTTCCTGGCCGCGCTGGCAATTGCGCCGGTCACGATGCCGATGACGCCCCCACCAATGTGCAGCCATAGCAGCGCTGCTGCGCCCAGGTGCATCCAGGGCGGGGCGTCATCGGGTACCTGTAGCGTTTCCCCGAACGCGGGCGCCGCAAGCACACAAAGCGCGAAAGTGACTGTTAATGCTGGTATTTTCATCAGGTAAAGGGCTCTGGTCGCAGGATGTCCGGATCCGCGGTAGAATAGTACGATGTACTATAATACGTACGCTGTACGATAAATTCAAGAGGTCTGCTTGCCAAGAACCAAGGGAAAGAAACCGCTATCGCAGGCACGCATCCTTCGTGCGGCGGTGAGGTATGCCGACAAGAGCGGCATAGAAAGCCTCAACATTCGGCGCCTGGCCGGTTTGCTCGATGCCGGTGCGATGTCGCTCTACCACTACTACGCCAGCAAAGACGAGTTGCTGGATGCCATGGTGGAGTTTGTCGCGGCGGAGATCTGTCAGCCAGAACCGGATGTGCCCTGGCGAGAGGCGATCACCGCCATTTCGGTGTCAGCGCATCGAGCGATGACGAAACACCAGTGGGTTTGCGGCATCTGGTCTCAGCGAACCCTGGGCCCCAGGAAGCTCGCCTACATGGAATCGATCCTGAGAGTGCTCAGGGAAGGGGGCTTTTCGGTTGCCGACGCCTGTGATGCGTACCATGCGATTACGGTGCACATCGAAGGTTTTGCGCTGCATGCGGCCGGTTTTCCGGTCAAACCCAAAGACGTCCAGTCAGTGGCGGCTGGGTTTCTCGCATCTGTAGAAGAGCCGGAGTCGATTCCCTACTTCATCGAACACGTGCAGCATCACGTCGATCACCCGGGTGCCACCGATCCGTTCGGAATGATGCTCGGCATGATCCTCGACGGATTCGAAGCGCGCCTCGTCGAGGAAGCAGGCGGTTCCATGCACACACAAGGCGGTGACAGATGATTCAGGTCATTTATCGATGGGAGGTGCCGGTAGAGAAGCAGGCGGCATTTCTCACAGCCTGGGAAAAGACGACGGTGACCATACGGGAAACAACCGCCGGCGCCCGGGGGAGTTTTTGCATTGCCAGCGTGGACAAACCGACGGAGATACTCACCGTCGCCAAATGGGACGAACTGGAGCAATGGCAAGCCTTCATCAAAGGCGCAAAGCTGACGAGCATGCGAGAAATGCACGAGCTGGGGACGCAGGTGTCATCCAGCGCCTATGTGCAAAAGGGCGATTTCACCGTGTAGTCGGCCGCGACGGTGCCCCACGGTCCACGCATCGGCGGCAAAACTGCCAAAGAAGCAGGATGATTGCGCCGTTGTCGAGTGGGGCCTCTACATCTAGCAGCAAACGGCGCAGGTGTTGCTGATGACCTCCATGCCATTGTCACCGGATCCGGATCGACAACCTTGATGTCTGGTTTCAGGATCGCTCGTCGTTGTGAGCGAACCGCCCCAGGACGAACTCCCGGAACTCGCGCACCAGGTGCAGCGCCTCGCGCAGCAGCGACTGCTCCGAGCGGCTCAGTGACGAGATGCTGACGAGATCCCCGGCCTGCGCCGGAACCGGTTCGCCTGCCGCGCGGTCGTGGCGGTCGAGCTGTTGCTCCAGGCGTAGCTGCATGAACAGGCTGAACGCCTCTTCCAGGTCGGTGCCCATGCCTTCGGGAATCACGCCGGCGTCGATCAGTGCGCGGATTCGGTTGAACGTGTTGGCGGCGTCCACGCGCGCTTCCAGCGCCAGGGTGCGCACGCCGTGCACCAGCGGCAGGATGCCGGTGTACTTGATGTTCACGTCCCGCGCCTCGCGCGTCACCTTGCTGAAGAACTCTGGCGACGGTCCCTCGTCGGTCAGTGGTTGAATCAACGCGCGGTAGAAGCCGCGCGTGTGGGGCAGGGTGGATTCCAGCCAGCCGCCCAGCTCGTTGAACAGGTCGGCGTTTCCCGCGGCCGGGGTTGCGTCGAGCATGGCCGACAGCTTCAGCACCGCGTCGCTGTCGCGTGTGTCGATCCACTCACCGAGCCGCTTCTTCCATTTCCGGCTGGACATGACCCACTCCGGGTTACTCACCATCAGCCCGCGCGGAGAAATGGGATACCCCAAGCGGACCATGGCGTCGGTGAAGGCCGAAAGGGCTGCCGTGCGCTCTTGCCAGGACAGGTCGTCCTGCATCACCAGCGCGTTGTTCTGGTCGGTGCGCATCACCTGTTCGCCGCGCGCCTCGGAGCCGAGCACCAGCAGGCAAACCCGGTCCTGAATCTCCGGGTCGACCACCAGTTCGAAGAGTCGCGCCACGATGCGCCGATTCAGCGCGGCCAGCAGGTCCATGATGAAGCGCATGCGCACGCGCTGCGCGAACAGCGAGCGCACCAGTTCGAACATGCCCTGTGCTGCATGGGCCAGGTCGTCCACCGAGTCGGCATTGGCGATCCGCAGGCCCACGACGTGCGAGTGACTGGACAGGTAGCCCAGCACGTCGGTGAGTTCGACGATGCCCAGTGGCTGGGTGTCGCCCTGCGTCATCACCACTACCCGCTCGATGTGACGATGGGTCATGGCAATCAGTGCATCGAACAGGTAGGCGTTGGGTTCCAGTGTCGCCAGATCGAAGCTGGCAATGCGCGCGATGTCGCTTCCGAGACCATGGTCTTCGGCCGCCGCGGCATCGAGCATATCGGTGCGGGTGACCATGCCGAAGCGCCCGTCGTGTTCCACGAGCAGGCAGTCGGAGCCACCCGCCCGCATAATGCGTATCGCCTCGCGAATAGTCGTGCCGCTCGAAACGATCACGGCGGGGCGCGTGCAGCGCCCGTCTACGCGGGCGAGACTGAAGCCCACCATGTCGCGGCTGGCGGCGCTCAGGGCCACGAGCTTGCTGCGGGTGGCCAGGTCCCGGTGAAAGAACTCGCTGAAGTCCGGGTTGGCGTTCACTAACTCCTGGAACACGGTCCGCGGGATGAGGCGGCAGATGGTCTCGTCGGCCGTGGCGTACCGGTGGCGGGCGCGGCCGCGCAGGATGGCCAGCGACCCGAACATGTCGCCGTCGCGGTACTGCGCCAGCACCTTGCCCGGCGCCTTGGCCGCGGTCTCGTCCTCGAATTCCTCGACCAGCCCCTTGAGGATCAGGAACAGCGACTCGGGCTGCTTGCCCGGTTCGATCAGCGCTTCCCCGGGGTTGAAATAGGCGATGTCGATGCTCTTCTGCAGCCGGGCGCATTCCTCCGGCGACAGCAGGTTGAACGGCGGTTGCGAGGTGTCGAACTCGAAGCTCACTGGTCTGCTCCCCGATGGCCGGCGGGCAGGTCGAAGCGGAAGCTGGCGCCTTGCCCGAGGGTGCTGGTGGCCTGCATGGTGCCCCCGTGATGTTCGACGATGCGTTGGCAAATGGCCAGCCCCAGCCCGCTGCCGGCGGGCTTGCCGCGCTGGGCGTCGCTGATCTGGTGAAAGCGGTCGAAGATGTGCGCCAGTTCGTCGGGGGCGATGCCGGGGCCGTTGTCGGTGACTGTCACGGTGACGATATCGTCGTTGCGGGCGGCGTCGATGATCACCCGACCGGTGCCGCTCTCGCAGAACTTTCCAGCGTTGGAGAGCAGGTTGATGACGACCTGCACGAGGCGGTCGGCATCGGCGTGCAGGGGAAGCGCCGGCTCCTCGAGGCGGGTGTCGAGGGCGATGTCCCGTTCCGCGAACAGCTGCGTCACGGCGGCAGTCGCGCTGTTCACCACGTCGACCAGGTCGATGTCCTGCATGTCCCAGTGCATGCGCCCGGCCTCGATGCGCGACAGGTCCAGCACGTCGTTGATCAGACGGGTCAGGCGCTCGCTCTCGCCGACCACCGTTTTCAGGAAGCGCTGTCGGTCCTCCACCGGCAGCTCCGGATCGTCGTGCAGTATCTCCAGGAAGGCGCGGATCGACGTCAGGGGCGTGCGCAGTTCGTGGCTCACGGTGGACACGAATTCGTCCTTCAACCGATCCAGTTCCTTGAGCCGCGCGTTGGCCGCCGTCAGTTCCCGCGTCGCCGCTTCCAGCTCGGCGGATTTCTCCTCCAGCCGATGGCTGTACTCGATGACCTGGGAGGTTTCGTCGAGGATGCTCATCAGCGCATCGACGCTCAGCGCCTCGCCCTGCACAGCCGACGACACGACCGCCTTCGCCGACGCCGCGCCAACAGCGCCAGCCAGCAGGCGCTCGATATGTGCCACCAGGAGCGGGTGGGCGCGATCGGTATCGGCGAGCGGGGTCTTGCGCTCGGCCGAGAAGCCGGCCAGCGCGCTGTTCGTGCGCTCCACGCCCATGAAGCGCTCGGCCAGCCGCCGCAGCTCGCCGACCGTTGCGGTGCCGCGCCAGATGGACAGTTCGCGGCCCGGGCGATCGGTGTCCAGGGCACGAACGAACTGGTCGGCCTGGATGGTCTCGAGCGCGCTCGGGCGGCTGAACAGCGACACGACCACCAGCAGGCCCGTGTTGAGCAGCAGGCTCCAGAACACCGCGTGGCTGATGATGTCCAGCCCAGTCAAACCGAACAGCTCGTAGGGCTTCAGCAGCGCGATGCCGGCGGGCCCGTGCTCGATGTAGCTGTCGCTCAGCCAGCCGCTGCGGGCCAGCGCCGGCAACAGCAGCGTGTAGCACCAGGTGAGGAAGCCGGCGGCCAGGCCGATGGTGGCGCCAAGACGCGTCGCCTGGCGCCAGTACAGGCCCAGCAGTATCGACGGCGCGAACTGCGCCGCCGCCACGAAAGACACCAGCCCGATGCTCACCAGCGCGTAGCTCTCGCCGATGAGGCGGTAGTACAGGTAGCCCAGCAGCAGGATGGCCACGATGGCGCCGCGACGGATGCCGAGCAACAGGCCGGTGAGGTCGTCGACGGCGTCGAGGCGCAGCCGCTTGATGTTCAGCAGCGCCGGCATGATCAGGTCGTTGCACACCATCGTCGACAGCGTGATGGTGGCCACGATCACCATGCCGGTGGCCGCCGCCAGCCCGCCGATGAACACGAGCAGCGCGAGGCCCCACTGGCCCTGCGCCATCGGCACGGTCAGCACGTAGGTATCCGGGTCGACGCCGACGTCACCCAGCAGCAGGCGCCCACCCAGTGCCAGCGGCAGCACGAACAGGTTGATGATCAGCAGGTACAGAGGAAAGAGCCACATGGCCTTCGCCACGTGTCGCTCGTTGACGTTCTCGACCACCGCCACCTGGAACTGGCGCGGCAGGAACAGGATCGCGAACATCGACAGCACGCTCAGCAGCAGCCAGCTCGTGTAACCGGCGGGCATGCGCTCCATGCTCATGAGCGGCCTGAGGTCGGGACGCTCGGCCGCGCGGGTGAACAGGTCGCCGGGGCCGTCGAATACGGCGAAGGTCACGTAGGCGCCAACCGCGAGGAAGGCGATCAGCTTGACCAGCGATTCGGCGGCAATGGCCGCCACCATGCCTTCGTGCCGCTCCGTCGCGTCGATGTGACGCGTGCCGAAGGCGATGGTGAACGCGGCCAGCAGCAGCGCCACCATCAGCGCCGTGTCGTTCCACAGGGCCGGGCCCGAATCCACGACCGTGAGATCCGGGTAACGGCTCAGTATGCCGTAGCTCGTCGCCACCGCCTTCAGCTGCAGCGAGATGTACGGCAGGATGCCGATCACCGCGATCAGCGTGACCAGCCCGCCGAGCTGCGCGCTCTTGCCGTAGCGCGACGCGATGAAATCGGCAATGGAGGTAATGCGCTGGGTCTTGGCGATGCGGATCATCTTGCGCAGCACGAACCACCACAGGGCTGCGAACAGCGTCGGTCCCAGGTAGATGGGCAGAAAGCCGACCCCCGTTTCGGCGGCGCGACCGACGCTGCCGTAGAAGGTCCAGGCGGTGCAGTACACGGCGATGGACAGCGTGTAGATCGTCGGGTTGGCGATGACGCTGCGACCGGCGTCCGCCCGCTTGTCGGCGTACCACGCGATGGCGAACAGCGCGGCGAGGTACGCCACGGCCGCCAGGACGATGACGCTAGCCATCCGGTGGCTCCTCGTCGGCGCCGGTGTGCCGCAGGGCCAGGGCCATGGCCACGATGACCGCGGCCCAGGCGACGAAGATGTACACGTACAGCAGCGGAAAGCCCGCCAGCAGGCTGCCGCCGGCGAACAGCGACAGCAGCGGATAGTTGAGCAGCAGCGCCCCGAGCAGGGCGAGCACCACGAGGCGGGCGCGAAGCCGGTCGTTCACGGGCGCGAGTCGGCCAGGTCGGCCGCGCCCGATGCGGTGCCGATGCGGTCGCGACGCTGCGACATGGCCTGCTCCATGGCATCCAGCGCATCGCCGAGCGTATGCACGCCGGCGGCGTCGAGCGCGGGGACGAGGGCGGCGTAGATGCGCGCCGCCAGCAGGGCGTCGTCCAGCACGTCGCGGCGGGCCGTGGTGGTCAGCCCGAGACGGCCGGCGATGGCGCCGGGTGTCTGCTTGTCTTCCGAAGGGTCGAGAAAGACCGACAACAGTAGTATGTCCAGCACCGGGTTGTCGAAGCGCGTATCGGTGCGCTGGCGCGCGGCGGACAGAAAGTGCATGTCGAAGGCGGCGTTGTGGGCCACCAGCACCGACGCGTCGCCGACGAACTCGGCAAAGCGCGGCAACACGACTTCCAGCGGCGGCTTGTACCGCACCTGCTTGTCGGTGATGCCGTGATAGCGCGTCGACTCGGCGGGTATCGGTCGGGTCGGTTTCACGAGCTCGCTGAAGGTGTCTTCGGCCTTCAGGCGCGCGCCTTCCAGGCGCACGGCGCCAATGGCGAGGATCTCGTCATCGCCATCCGGGTCGAGCCCGGTGGTTTCCGTATCGAAGGCCACGCACACCAGGTCCGCCAGCGGGATGGCCGCCAGCTCCGGTCGCGTCGCCGTCGCGGCCATTTCGAAGTCGTAGAACTCCGGCCGTCCCGGCAGGTGCTCGTCAGGGTTGCGCCACTGGCGCGGCGACACGGGCAGCGGCAGGCGCAACAGCGCAAAACCCGGTTGCCGGTGCGCCTGGCTCCACACGTCGCTGCGGTGGCGCACCAGTACGTCGCGCACCGTGGGCGCGCCGACGGCGTCCTCCAGCGCTTCCAGGGTCCAGTGATCCACCTCGGGGGCGGGCACCGGGCTGCCTTCCCACACCAGGTCGAGGTAGACGCCGCGATCGCCGAGCAGCGGCTCGATGTCGAATTCCTCCGACCCGGTCTGTCGCGCGAGTTCGTGCAGCAGCCGGGCAAACAGGATGGACACCGAGTGGCTGTCGATGCGCAGCCACAACGGCGCACCGGTCTGCGTCAGGCGCGGCCCGCTCGCAGTCAGGCGTTCGGCGATCTGCGCGACCAGGTCGGTGGTGGTGATGTCCACCATGGCGCCTTCGGTCGACAGCAGCCGGCTGTCGGCCGCCCAGGTGTCCAGGCGCGTGCTCAGGCTGGCGCTCTCGTCGGCGATCAGTGTCTCGAAGGAGGCGCGATCGGCCGGCGTCATGTCTTCGTAGGACACCAGGTTCTCGGCGGCGGCACGCAGGTTCGCGAGGGGCGCGCGGAAGTCTTCGAGGATGCTGCGGATGAGATCGTCGCGCTGGCGCGCGCTTTCCAGTTCGCCGGTGGCGTCGGCGAAAGCCACGACGAAGCCGTCGCGCCGGTCGCTGTCGGGATCGGGGATGCGGCTGAAGCGACAGCGCAGCAACACGGGCTGGCCGACGGCGGGACAGATCACCTGCGCATGCCCGGCCGCATCCACCGCCGTGTCGTCACGGCGTTCGAGCAGCGCCAGCGCATGCTCCGCGGGACCGCGGGCCAGGTTGTCGAACAGCGATGCGCCGAGGGTCAGCCGGTTGCTGGTTCTCAGGATGCGTGCGGCGGCGGGATTGAACAGCAGGATGCGGGCGTCGCCATCGCACACCACGACGCCTTCGCTGAGCTGGCGTATGACCGATTCGAGGCGGCGCCGCAATGACTCTTCGCGCCCGGCGCCGGTGCGCATGGCCAGGCGTATTTCCCGCGCGCTCTTCTCCGCCACTTCCCTGAGCGCCGTCACGGGCTCGCCCAGGGGCGCCACGAGCGGCGACGCGGGCAGGGCCGGCGGCGCCGCGCGTTCACCCGCCGGTGTGCTGGCCAGGCGGTGGACTTCGTCGTGCAGCGCGTCCAGCGGCCGGCCCACGCGCCGGCGCAGCACGGTGGCGGCCGTCAGCAGCCAGCCGATGGCAAGCACGAACGCAATGGCGGCGGCAACGGGTGCCGGCAAACCGTAGCGGGGAATCGCGATCAGTGTCGCCGCCGTGGCCAGCGCCCAGGCGGCGGTTGTTGCGGCCAGCGGTGCCAGTACCGGACCGATTTTTGCTGGGCGGCGCATCGGCCGGATCAGTCCGTCCCGGCGAGAATCTCGCTTACCTTGTTGACGACGGCGCGGGTGGCAAAGGGCTTGGTGATGTAGTCGTCGGCACCCAGAGCCAGGCCCTTGTCCCGTTCGACGTCGCGGCCCTTCGCGGTCAGCATGACGATGCGCACGCCGGACCAGGCTTCATTGGCCCGGACGATCTCGCACACTTCGTAGCCGTTGCGCCGGGGCATGTTGATGTCCAGCAGCACCAGGTCCGGCGGCGCTTCCCGAATCGACGCCAGCGCGGCCTCGCCATCGGCGGCCGTCCGCACCTCATAGCCCTCCCGCCGCATCAGGTAATCGAGCGACAGGACGATGTTGGGCTCATCGTCCACCACCAGTATCTGTTTGGCCATCGCGCAGGCCTCCCCAATGGCGGCGCTCAGTACATGTGCTGACCGCCGTTGATCGATAACGTGGAGCCGGTGATGAAGTCCGCATCGTCGGCCACCAGGAAAAGCACCGAGCGGGCGATGTCATGGGCTTCGCCCAGACGGCCCACGGGAATCGTCGCTATGATCTTCTCGAGCACCTTCTCGGGCACCGCGCGCACCATGTCGGTATTCACGTAACCCGGCGCCACCGCGTTGACCGTGATGCCCCGACCGGCTCCTTCGAGTGCCAGCGCCTTCGTAAAGCCGTGGATGCCGGACTTGGCCGCCGCGTAGTTCACCTGCCCGTACTGACCCGCCTGGCCGTTGACCGAGCCGATGTTCACGATGCGGCCGAAGCGATTCTCACGCATCTCCTCGATGACGCACCGGCAGACGTTGTAGCAGGACGACAGGTTGGTTTGTATCACCTGGTTCCAGCGCTCGAAGTCCATCTTGTGCATCGTGCCGTCACGGGTAATGCCGGCGTTGTTGACCAGCACCTCGACCGGGCCGTAATCGGCCTTGATGGAATCGACCGCGGCCTTGACGGCGTCAAAGTCGCTGACGTCGAACTTGATGGTCGGAATGCCCGTGCGTTCGCTGAACGCCGCGGCGGCTTCGCTGTTGCCGCCGTAGTTGGCCACGACCTTGTATCCTTCTTTGTGCAGTTCCTCGGCGATGGCTGCGCCAATGCCTCGCGTACCGCCCGTAACCAAAGCAACCCGACCCATAATCCGACTCCTTAACCGGCCCACCGGCCATTCGAGGACAAGCATAGCAAAAGCGGGTGGCCGGGGCGCCGAAGCGCCGCGCGATTGAATGCGCCCCGATGCCATCCGGACACCCGCGTGCAGTATGCGCAACGAGCAGCGTCGGCTCTATTGGTCAAACGTATGAGAAGCCCGGGAGCCCGCGTGCCGGCCAACGGCGCTCGCAGCGCCGTCACAGGAGCCCGGCGCGCTTGATGTCGAGGTAGCGATTGGTGATCGCCGCCGGCAGTGCCTCGCAGGTCGTGTCCTGCAACAGCACGCCGGTCGACGCGAGCCGATCGTGTGCCTTGCGGCGCGCGGCCAGGTAGTGGCACGTGGCGGCGAACGACAGGGCACCGTCGAAGTCGGAGACGGCGCGGTTCAGGCGTTCGTCGAGCACCGCTTCGCGCAGGCTCGCGACCAGCACCAGGTGTCGGCGGCGCAGCAAACGCAGTGCAAGGCGCAGGTCGTCGGTGTCCTCGTCGCGCACGTTGGTGAGCACGACGACGAGTGCCCGGCGCTTCTGGCGCACGGCCAGGGCCGTGGCACCCGCTTCGTAGTCGATGGCCTCGGGCTTCGGTTCGAGGTCGAAGGTGCGGCGCAGCAGCAGGTTCATCGCGCCGACGCCCTTGCGCGGCTTCATCCAGTTGGCCGGATCGCCCAGGCTCATGAAGCCCACCGCATCGCCCTGGCGCAGCGCCACGTACGACAGCAGCAGCATCGCGTTCAGCACGTGATCGAAATGACTGAACTCACCCTCGCGCGTCAGCATGCGGCGCCCGGTGTCCAGCAGGAACACCACCTGCTGGTCGCGTTCGTCCTGGTACTCCTTCGCGATGAGGCGCGCCATGCGCGCCGTGGCCTTCCAGTCGATCTGTCGAAAGGTGTCGCCCTGGCGGTACTCGCGCAGCTGCTGGAACTCCGTGCCCTCACCGCGGCGCTGCCGGCGGCGGATGCCGGACTGGCTGAAGCTGTTGTCGGTGCCGAGCAGCGCGAACTTGGTGACCGCCGAGTAGTTGGGATAGACGTTGACCTCGCCGACCGTTTCGACGAAGCGCGACACGGTCAACAGCCCCAGCGGCGACCGCAGGCGCAACTGGCAGCCGGGAAACCGCCAGCGACCGCGGCGCGTCGGTTTGACCGCGTAGGTGACAGTCACCGCGCGTCCTGCCGGCGCAACGATCGACTGGCTTAAGTCCCGGCAATGAAACGGATGCGGGTGGTGATCGAACACCGACATCGACAGCGTACGTGCACTGTCGTTGCGGATGCTCAAGGTCACGTTCGTCCACGTACCCAACGCCATGGTGTGCGATACCGCGCGTTCGACGCCGGGTGTGGTCGAGCGACGTGCCAGCCAGCCGTCCGCCAGCGTGCCCAGGACCAGCAGCGCCAGGGGAATCAACCAGAGCCACAGCGCCAGGCCGCTTACGCTCAGCATGAGGCCCGCTGCGGTCAGGGCCGCCAGCGCGGCGACGAGCCGCGACGAGGGTCTCACTTGCGCGGTGCCTCCACGCGCGAGAGCACGTCCTCCAGCAGGTCGTCCGGCTTGTGGGCTTCGATCTCCATCTCGGGCGCGAGGATGAGCCGATGCCGCAGCGCCGGCGCGGCCACCGACTTGATGTCGTCGGCCGTGACGAAATCGCGACCGTCCAGCAGCGCCGCCGCCCGCGCCGCACGGATCATGGCGATGGGGCCGCGTGGCCCGGCGCCGACGGCGACGCCGGCCCAGTCGCGGGTGGCCGCCGCAATGGCCACGGCGTATTCGACCACCCGGGTTTCGACGTGCATGTTCGCGACGACGCGCTGCGCGGCCATCAGCTGTTCGCCGTCGATGACCCGGGGCACGGCGTCCACGTCGAGGCCGTCGCCCACGCGGCCACGAATGACGGTTTCGACCATGCGTGCTTCCGTCGCGTGGTCGGGGTAGTCCATCAGGACCTTCAGCAGGAAGCGATCGAGCTGCGCCTCGGGCAGGGGATAGGTGCCCTCGTGTTCGATGGGGTTCTGCGTCGCGACGGTCATGAACGGCGGAGCCAGCGCGAACGACTTGCCCTCGATCGTCACCTGCTGCTCCTGCATCACCTCGAGCAACGCCGCCTGGGTCTTGGCAGGTGCCCTGTTGATTTCGTCGGCCAGCAGCAGGTTGGTGAACACCGGTCCGCGGCGAATGCGAAACTGCTCGGTCTTCGGGTCGTACAGCGCGTGGCCGGCCACGTCGCTGGGCATCAGGTCGGGCGTGAACTGGATGCGCGCGAAGCGGCTGTCGAAGGCCTTCGCCAGCGCGCGAACGAGCAGGGTCTTGCCGAGCCCGGGTACGCCTTCGAGCAGCACGTGCCCGCCGCTCAGCAAAGCGATCAACACCTGGTCGACGATCTGCGGCTGGCCGATGAAGGCACGGCCGACGGCATCGCGCACCGCCTGAATCTGCTCGGCAAGGCGGGCGAAGGCGTCGGCGTCGGGCCTGGACGGGTCTTGGGCATCGTTCATAGGGATTTCCAGAGTGACTGCAGGCCGGCGACCTGCTCGGTGAATCGGCGTTGTCCGTCGGTGGGCGGCGCGTCGAGCAGCGCCGCGGTGGCCTGCCGGTCGCGGCCGGTTTGTGCGGCAACCAGGGCGGCGACTTCGTCGGTGTCGCCCTGCACGGCACCGTGCAGGCCGCGGGTGACGCGGCGGACGACCTGCTCGCGCACCGCGCCGACCAGCGGCTGCGCCTGCCCCGCACGGTACAGGTAGCGACCGCAGGCGTCGACGTGCTCGTCGAGCGATCGCCTGGGTCGCGGCGGTGTCGGAATCAGCGGCCCGAAGCGCCCGCCACCGGCTGCGAGAAAGGCGGCGACCAGCAACGCGAGCCCGACCACGACGGGCCAGGCCGCGCGCCACACCTGCGCCCACAGCGGCGCCGTTTGCAGGCGGTGCACGAACCAGACCGTGCCCGGTTCGCCGCGACCGGTGACCAGCTCGTATGCGAAGTCGGCATTGTCGTCGACGCCGATATGGCCGTTGGTCAGCGGCGTCGTTTCCGTGAGCACGGTGACCACCCCGTCGCCGTAGGACTTCGCCACGGCGACGATGCCGGCATCGTCCGTCATCGTCTCCCAGGCGTCCGGGTCGTCCGGCAACAGCCGGGCGTCCGAATGAAAGCACAGGTGCATACCGGGCTCCTCGCTGTCGTCCCCGGTAGCCGGTTCGCCGTCCTCGCCCTCGGAGGGCTCTTCCGCGACCTCGACGACGACCAGGTCCAGCGCGCTCATCAGCGGCGATGGTCGATCGTCGTCAGGCCAGGGCGCCGTTACGATGAGATGGCCGCCGTCGTGGGCCCAGGTCAGCAGCGCGTCGGCCTCCTCACTGGAATAGACCTGTGCCGCGTTGCCAAGCACCAACGTGTCCGACCAGTCGGGCAAC
>JAAUYH010187666.1_pt1 | contig 13632 bp, 14 predicted proteins | sample 7278061 | NCBI WGS metagenome assembly JAAUYH01 (sample SAMN14350203, study PRJNA611818) | marine sediment metagenome | isolation source: surface marine sediment (0.6m) | place: French Polynesia: Moorea | collected 2018-08
GATTAGATTTAGGGTTCGGTAAGTTTGTAGCTACCAGTGATGGCGAAGAGATTACAAGACCTCGGTTTTTCAAAATATTACAGCGCAAGCTTGAATTGCTGCAACGTAGACTAAGAAACAAGCAAAAAGGTTCTAATAATCGGCATAAGTTAAACCAGAAAATAGCTAGACTACATCAGCGTATATCCGATACTAGAAAAGACTGGCATTTTAAGCTAGCTCATCATCTCTGTGATGGTGCTGGCATGATATTTGTAGAAGATATCAACTTTGTCTCGTGGGCTAGAGGGATGCTTTCTAGTTCTTCCGCCGATGCGGGATTCGGTCAGTTTGTGAACATCCTGCAATGGGTATGCTGGAAGAGCGATACCTACTTTGGCAAAGTAGATAAAAATGGTACTTCTCAAACTTGCCCAAACTGTGGCGCACATACAGGCAAGAAAGAATTAGAAGTTAGAATCCATAATTGCCCTGAGTGCGGATATTTTACTACGCGAGATGTAGCAGCAGCCCAGGAAGTGAGAAACCGAGGGATAAAGGCGGTCGGGCAGATCGTCTCAGAAAATGTCTGTGGACTCAGAACGACGGGGAGTATCACACGCGATGCTCTAGTTGGTGGGGAACGAAGCAGAAAACTAGCATCATGAGGTGCTAGAATCCCGCGTCAAGGAGCACGGGAGTATGTCAATCAGGAGGTACATTTGATGGCAGTTACTGGTGACTGGGAAGAAAATGACGCTTGTATGCCCTAATCCCTGAAACCGACGAATTATGTACCTTATAAGTCTAAGAATTGCTAGATTACTTTAATTGCAAAGCATGAAGAATAGAACCAATTAATCCTACTTGAGGATTGAGAATAATATGAAGAGGAATTTTGTCTAGCAATGGACTCATTCTTCCTTTTTCTTTAAAAGCTAATAAAAAACGTTCTTCTTTCATTAGAGGCAAAATTTTAGCAGCAATACCACCAGCAATATAAATACCGCCATAGGGAAGAAAGTTGAGAGCTAGATTGCCTGTCTCTGCACCATATGCCTCAACAAATATTTCCATAGTTTTGATGCAAAGAGGATCGCTCCTATTAAGAGCAGCTTGACTGATAATAGCAGCAGCATCGATCGTTTTGTTTTGTTGTTGTTCCCAACTCCGAATTTTATCACCTATTGCCGAGGATTCTCGCTCAAAATTAGAGTCTCGTAGATATTGATAAATATTCACAATTCCTTGACCAGAAACTACCCTTTCTACAGAAATATGTTCTTGGTTAAGTTTAGTTTGTAAATACTGTAAAAGGTCAATTTCTATTTGATTACGGGGAGCAAAATCTGTATGTCCTCCTTCTGAAGGAAATGGTTGATAATCTTCTTTTCGAGGAATTAAAAAACCTTCTCCTAAACCCGTTCCTGCACCAATAATAGCTATGGGTGAGTTTGAGTTAAATTCTCCTATTTGTAGAGTATATAAATCTTTTTTTTGTAATCCTAAAACTCCATAACTATTAGCAGCAAAATCGTTAATTAGACTAACTTTTTCAATTTCTAATTCTCGTTCTAGTCCTTCGCTATTTAAAGTCCAGTTTAAATTAGTTAAATTTGAACTATTGTTGACAACAGGACCAGCGATCGCAAAACAAGCTATTGTTGGTTTTTTATTATTTGCTGTAGCGAGAAATTTTTGTACCATCGGTACTAAATCGGGAAAATGATTACTAACATAAGTAGATTCGGTGATAGTGTCAAAAGATTTGTTATTTTTCTCTACAGATACCAAGCGTAGAATTGTTTTAGTTCCGCCTATATCTCCGACTAGTATTAACATAGATTATAGATTATAGATTGATTATTTAAAATTTTGCACCAGGTTGTTGAAGAAATTCTTTTTCTTCTGGAGTACTTTCTCTACCTAATATACGATCGCGATGAGGAAAGCGTCCAAAACGTTCAATTACCTGAAAATGACGATAAGCATAATCAATAGTAGTTTGACTATTAGGATCGCCTTTGAGAGTCTCAAATAATTTTACTGCTGTTTGTCGATCTGCCAAGTTCTCACTGTGTTAAAAAGGAAGATAAATAAACCAACGTTGTACTGGCAATAACTGTCGATCGAAACCTTGAGATACAGCCTGCTTAGATAAATTTAGAGTTTGGGTATCGGTAACAAAAGCTTTGGGGAAATCACAAAATATATTTCGCGGAAATCGATCTAGAATAATAACTAATGCCAGATAACTTAAGGCTTGTTTTTGCCATTGAATTAATTTTCCTTTTGCTGCTTGTTGATGAATTTCTAAAAAGCGCGATTGCAATTGTAGATTAAATTTTCGCTCTTTTATAAATCAAAAATCAAAAACTGTTATCCAGACTACTAAAGTTTCTTTTTTTTGTTTCACTAGTTACAGATAAATTACTAATTATATTTATAATTACTTTTGGGTTTAGATAACTTGAACACTCGCTCTGAGAACATATAAAAATATTTTTTTAAATTTTTTATATGTTCGTCTTTGCTATAAAATAGTGTCATGGAAAACAATCGAAGTATATTTGAATTAAAATAATAATTGAAAATATTTAATTATTTATTGATAAGAATATTTTCGATTGAATCAATATTTAAATATAGAAATTATCAGAATTAACTGGCAGTTCTGTTTAATTAAAATAACTTAATACTAGTTAGTGGTTTAATTTCTCTTGGACGAACAAATCAAGGAATATTTACAGCAACTAGAGGGGAAAGTACAAGATTTAACTTTATCTCTTCACCAAATCGAATCTCGATTAACCGATGAAATAAATCAACATCGGCAAGCTCAGATTGCCTTTCAAAAGGTCAAACAGGAGTTAGAATTTTTGGCTACCACAGATAGCCTGACTCAAATTCCCAATCGTCATTGTTTCGATCGATATCTCAATCAAGAGTGGACTCGCTTGACCAGAGAACAAGCTTCCATATCTTTATTACTTTGTGATGTAGATTATTTTAAAGAGTATAACGATGCCTATGGTCATCAAGCTGGAGATAATTGTTTGAGAATGGTGGCTCAAACTCTTAAAAATGGAGTTCAACGACCAGCAGACCTAGTAGCTCGTTATGGCGGTGATGAGTTTGCGGTCGTTTTACCCAAAACTAATTTATTTGGGGCAGTTAAGATTGCAGAAAAAATGTTGATTGACGTTGCTAAACTACAAATTCCCAATCCTAGTTCGGATAATAGTCAAGTAGTTACTATTAGTATCGGTATAGCGAGTCAAATTCCCGCGTGCGGACAATCAGTAGAGACTTTAATTAACCAAGCAGACCAAGCTTTATATCAAGCTAAGACAGAAGGAAAAAATAGATTTGTCGTCAGTTCTTAGTCTAACTTGTCACTAAAAAAAACTTAACCTTTACTTTATTTTTAACTTAAATTAAAGCAAATTATCTTTTGCACCAATTGTCAATTTAGCTTAAATAGTAGTTTTACCAGGAAACTGGAGCAAAAGCAAAATGACGAGCGATCGGCTTAAATAATATCTAAATCTCGGACAAGGATAAATTGAATATTTTTTTTGTTCACTTCGGTCTTATTTTTTTGGTATCTTATCGTACAATTACATCCCAAATAGTTAAACAGATCGATTAAGAGCGTTGTAACTATATGTCTTTGTGCATATCATGCTATAGGTCTTAAGAATGGTTACTAAAATTAAAGAGTGAGAGTGATGTCAAAATTAGGACGAAGAAAATTTTTACTATATGGTTCGATAGGTATAGGAACTAGCCTGTTATTGAAAGCTTGTGGTAGTAGTGAAGAAGTATCTTCCTCCGATGGTACTACTGTAAGTGATAGCGGTGAAGACACAATTAAAGTAGGTATTTTGCATTCTCTGAGTGGTACGATGGCTATCAGTGAAACCACGGTTGTAGAAGCAGAAAAACTAGCGATCGAAGAAATTAATACTGCGGGTGGTGTTTTAGGCAAACAAATTATGGCTATTGAAGAAGATGGTGCTTCTGATTGGCCTACTTTTGCTGAAAAAGCCCGCAAGCTCATCGATAAAGACAAGGTAGCAACAATATTTGGTTGTTGGACTTCTGCTAGTCGTAAAGCAGTTTTACCAGTATTTGAAGAGAAAAACCATATGCTTTGGTATCCCGTCCAATATGAAGGACAAGAATGTTCTAAAAATATTTTTTATACTGGGGCTGCACCTAACCAACAGATTGAACCAGCTGTAGATTGGCTACTCTCTAATAAAGGTAAAGAGTTTTTCTTGGTGGGTTCGGACTATGTCTTTCCTCGTACAGCCAACACTATTATTAAAGAACAATTAAAAGCTAAAGGGGGTAAAACTGTAGGAGAAGACTACCTTCCTTTAGGAGATACAGAAGTCACACCTATCATCACTAAAATCAAAGCAGCTTTGCCTAATGGTGGAGTAATCTTTAATAGTCTCAACGGTGATAGCAATGTTGCTTTCTTTAAACAAATGCAGGGTGCTGGTTTGACTCCCGATAAATATCCTGTTATGTCTGTAAGTATTGCCGAAGAAGAAGTAAGACAAATCGGCACAGAATATCTTAAAGGACATTACGCAGCTTGGAACTATTTTCAAACTGTAGAAAGTCCTCAAAACGACCAATTTGTAACAGCTTTTAAAAATAAATACGGTGAGGACAGAGTAACTAACGACCCCATGGAAGCTGCTTACATTATGGTTTATCTCTGGAAACAGGCGGTAGAACAAGCAGGAACTACTGACTTAGAAGCAGTTCGTAAAGCAGCTATCGGTCAGGAATTTGATGCCCCAGAAGGAAAAGTTAAAATGCATCCCAATCATCATATCTCTAAAACTGTCAGAATTGGTCAAGTAAGAGATGATGGTTTATTTGATATTGTTTGGTCAACTCAAAGACCTCTAGACCCTATTCCTTGGAATCAGTATGTACCCCAAACTAAAGGTTATGGTTGCGATTGGACTGACCCCAATAAAGGCGGTAAGTACAAGGTAGAAGGAGTCTAAATTGTAAGGTGATTTTAGTAGTTAGTAGTTAGTTTTTAGTTTTAACTAATTACTAATTACTCAGTTTGTTTAGGAAGTCTTGACGATCGATGTCAGCATTAATAGAAGGATTATTTAACGGAATCAGCATTGGTTCGGTGTTGCTAATTGCTGCGTTGGGATTAGCAATTGTCTTTGGACTGATGGGAGTGATTAATCTCGCCCACGGTGAATTGATGATGTTAGGGGCGTATAGCACTTTTGTAGTACAAAATGTTTTTAAACCATTAGGAGAACCTTGGTTTGAACTCTACATTCTTTTTTCTCTGCCAGTAGCATTTATAGTATCTGCGTTAGTTGGTTTGGCTTTAGAGAGGGGAGTAATTAGGTTTCTCTACGGACGACCGTTAGAAACTCTTTTGGCTACTTGGGGAGTGAGTTTAATTTTGCGCCAATTTGTTCGCAGTGTTAATTGGTTATTGGTAATAAGTATTGCGGTATTTTGTCTTTTCTTTTTTGGTGGGATGACAATACTCAAACGTCGTTCTAATTGGGAAAGAATTAGGAATTGGGCAATAACTATTTTACTGGTTATCTCTAGTGGAATTGCGATCGCAGTTGGATTTTTAATCGATCGAGTTGGACAAATAGCTTTAACTAAGCCATGGTTTAGTGCCAGAAATGTAGATGTAACTGCCCCAACTTGGCTGCGGGGAGGCTTAAAAGTTTTGGGCTTTCAAATGCCTTATGCCCGTCTATTTATTATTGCTTTGACAATTATTTGTTTGCTTGGAGTTTATTGGTTTTTAAATCGTTCTACTTGGGGTTTACGTATTCGGGCAGTAACCCAAAATCGTAGTATGAGTGCTTGTTTGGGAATTCCCACAGCTAAAGTAGATGCCCTTACTTTTGCTCTTGGTTCGGGACTTGCTGGTATTGCTGGTTGCGCGGTTAGTTTACTTGGTTCAGTAGGACCAAATACAGGTCAGAACTATATTGTCGATACTTTTATGGTAGTGGTTGTTGGTGGTGTAGGTAACTTATTTGGCACAGTTGTCGCGGGTTTGAGTATTGGTATTATTAATTACCTTATTGGTTCTGGTACTCTGGCATTAATATTTACATCAATGGAAGGTTTTAAACCTCTAGTAGATTTTTTCCTCTTTTTTGCCACTAGTAGCATGGCAAAAGTTATGGTTTTTGCTTTAATTATTGCCTTTTTACAAGTTAAACCTGCTGGTTTGTTTCCGCAGAAAGGTCGTACTGCTGAATTGTAAGTAATAGAAAATAAAAAATAAATGATAGATATTAAGTAATTATTAGGTAAAAAATCAACGTTATATTATTTAAATTTGGGCTTGGATCTAAATACTAAAATACTAAATTAACCGTTACATATAATATGAATTATAGGTTATGGATTCTGAATTGAATATTGGTATATATAAAAAGAAAAAGCAGCAACGAAAACAATTAATTGAAGCGGGAATTATTATAGCGATCGCGCTTATTTTCGCTATTATTTTACCGATAGTATTACCTGCGTTTCGTTTACGATTATTTGGTCGCTTTTTAGCTTTAACTATTGTTGCTCTAGGTATCGATTTAATCTGGGGATATACAGGTCTTTTAAGTTTAGGGCATGGTATCTTTTTTGCTTTAGGCGGTTATGCGATCGCCATGCATTTAAAGTTACAAATACCTGAGGGGCAATTACCAGATTTTTTCACTCTTTACGGAGTTAACAAGTTACCTTGGTTTTGGCAACCTTTTTACTCTTTTCCTTTCACTTTGGTTGCTTTGGTTGTTATTCCTGGTATTGTAGCAGGATTACTCGGATATTTGGTTTTTCGTAACCGCATTAAGGGAGTTTATTTTTCGATTTTAACTCAGGCTGCTCTACTCGTTTTCTTTAATTTTTTTAATGGACAGCAGAAATTAATTAACGGGACGAATGGCTTAAAAACCGATACGGAAAGAATCTTCGATCTACTAGTAAGTTCGGCAACAGTTCAGCGAACTTTTTATATTTTAACGGTTATATTTTTAGTCTTAATTTATTTATTCTGTCGTTGGTTAACTAGTGGGCGTTTTGGACGATTATTAATCGCTATTCGTGATGATGAAACGCGGGTACGTTTTTCTGGTTACGATCCTACTGGATTTAAAGTATTAGTATTTGCTATTTCAGGTGCGATCGCGGGAATTGCAGGGGCATTATATACAGTACAAACGGGAATTATTACTCCTGCTATTATGCAAGTAGCTTTTTCTATCGAGATGGTAATTTGGGTGGCTGTAGGTGGAAGAGGAACATTAATAGGGGCAATTATAGGTACTTTACTTGTTAGATTGGCTCAAACTTTTTTAAGTGAAAGATTTCCTCAAGTATGGCTATTTTTTCAAGGAGCATTATTCTTAACTGTAGTTACAGTCTTGCCTAATGGAATTGTCGGTTGGTTTAAAGATTATGCTTGGCAAAAAGTTCAATTTCTCTTGGGTTTACGTCAGCCATTAGTTACTTATCCGCAGATAGAAGAAGATCCAGCAATACAGAGGGAAAGAGAACAGTTAACAAGGGAATAGCATCAGTTCGGAGTTCGCAGTTAGTAGTTCGGAGTTATAAATTTTTGACTTCATTGAACTTAGTTATAGTGCAGTCAAGGAGGATAAGGGAGATAGGGAAGATAAACAAACTAACTAACAACTAACAACTAACAACTAACAACCAATGACCAATAAAATCTTAGAAATAGAAAATTTAACTGTTAGTTTTGATGGCTTTAAAGCTCTAAATAATTTAAATTTCAGTATGAATGCTGGAGAATTGCGAGTAATAATTGGTCCCAATGGAGCAGGAAAAACTACTTTTCTTGATGTTATTACTGGTAAAGTCCAACCAACTAAAGGAAGAGTATTATTTAAAGGAAAAAATCTTAAAAAAATTCCCGAACATAAAATAACTCGTATGGGTATTGGACGAAAATTTCAGACACCAAGAGTTTATTTAAATTTAACTGTACGAGAAAATTTAGATTTAGTTGCCAATCGTAATAAAAATGTTTTTCCTACTTTGTTTGGGTATTCTTCTTCGACGGAAAAAAGAAATGTAGCAGGATTAATTGAAACTATTGGCTTAGATGCTAAAGCGGATTTACTAGCCGATTTACTTTCTCATGGAGAAAAACAACGCTTAGAAATAGGAATGTTAGTTGCTCAATCTCCCGATTTATTATTAGTAGATGAACCTGCTGCGGGATTAACCGATGAAGAAACAGCTAATGTAGGGGCTTTGTTACTTTCCTTGGCAGAACGCCATTCTATTATCGCGATCGAACATGATATGGAATTTGTACGTCAAATAGCCCAAGATAAGGTAACAGTATTACATCAAGGTTCGGTACTTTGTGAAGGCAAAATGGAACAAGTGCAAAACGATCCTCGTGTAATTGAGGTTTATTTGGGAGAACCTCCAGAGGAGTAGTCTAGGGAGTAAGTCTTTGTCGGTTAGGAAAGATGGGGAAGATAAGGGAGATGGGGAAGATAGGGAAGAAATTAACTTTTATCAGAACTCTAATTAGTAACTATTCACGGTGAACAATCAACCATTAACAATTAACGATCGATCGATAGCAACAGATTTAATGTTACAGGTTTCTAACCTCAATGTTTATTACGGTGAAAGTCATATCTTACGTAATGTAGATCTAAGCGTTCCTTCAGGACAGATGGTGTGTCTTATTGGGCGTAATGGAGTAGGAAAAACGACTCTATTAAAAACGATTATGGGGTTGTTAAAATCTCGTACAGGAGAAATATTATTTACAGGAAAACCAATTAGTAAAGTAGCAACAGATAAACGGGTAAGAATGGGTATTGGCTATGTACCCCAAGGTAGAGAAATTATTCCTCGCGTAACTGTCAAAGAAAACTTATTATTAGGTTTAGAAGCTCGTCCTCAAGGTAGAAAAGGTAACGAAGAAATACCCGAAGAAATTTTCGATCTTTTCCCCGTACTCAAAACTATGTTATCCCGTATGGGAGGAGACTTGAGTGGAGGACAACAACAGCAACTGGCGATCGCTCGTGCTTTAATGGGTAAACCTCGTTTGCTATTATTAGACGAACCAACAGAAGGAATTCAACCCTCTATTATTCTAGAAATTGAAGCAGCAGTAAAACGGATTATCGCTGCAACAGGTATTTCTGTTTTACTAGTGGAACAGCATTTACATTTTGTCCGTCAAGCAGATAAATACTATGCCATGCAAAAAGGTGGTATTGTTGCGTCAGGTTCGACTAGTGAATTAAGTCAAGAAATTATTCAGGAATTTCTGGCAGTGTAGTTTAAGAATGGACAGAAGAAATACATAATAATTGAGATTCCTGAAGATAAATGGAAAATATAAGATCTTATCCCTCTTTTGTCACTAAAGGGATTATTTTTCCACTTCCAAATCTTGAGGATTTTGCTTGTGATGGAAACGGATCTACTAATCAACGATATAGTGACGAATCGTTCGATATTTAAATATATGCGTGTGCTTAACCCCCATGGTACTTATGTTACAGTTGGAGGCTCAACAACTCGACTTCTTCAAGCGTTATTCCTGGGGCCAATAAAGATTTAAATCGGATGAATGAGCTTTTTGAATCTGGTAAAGTCAAACCCGTGATAGATAGACCCTACAAGTTAAGTGAAGTGCCCGAAGCAATTCAGTATTTTGGAGAAGGCAAACATAAAGGTAAAGTAGTCATAACCTTGGAGCACGATAACAAAACCTAACAAAAAAATGGAGAAGGATTGCTTACACTGTGCTCCTTATAATTAGGGTTTAATCAAAAGCATCAGGGACTTTTTGGTTGACGATTCCTTTTTCAATTTCTGGCAACTGAAAAAGTAAATTGTTAAGAATTATCAAACCCGCTCGGAGTATGGTTTTTATGTCCTAAAATCTACAATCTACAATCTCCAATCGAATAATGACTTGATGATTAAATCTTCTCCCCAACTTAAATGGTACTTACCTCTCATTGCTGTGACCGTTGTTGGTGCACTGCTTCGGTTCTACCACCTTGGAGCAGAACCGATTTGGAAAGACGAAGCTGCCACTTTATGGTTTGCCCAGTTACCACTTTCTCATCTTTGGGGTGAAGATGCTGTATGGGAAACAAATCCGCCACTCTATTATACATTGCAAAAATTCTGGCTGATCTTTGGCGAATCGGAAGTTGGGTTACGCTCTCTTTCAGCCATCATTGGTACACTAAACATTCCGCTCATATACGCATTAGGTCGAACTCTTGGCGGTCATTGGCTTGGTATTATTGCTGCTGCACTGCTAGCAACTTCAAGCATCAATATTCAATACAGCCAGGAGGCACGGGCCTACGCGCTACTAACTGCATCTGCTACATTAGCAATCTGGGGTCTAGCGCGCCTATTAACAGATCCAGTGGGAGCTAACACGCCAGTTGGTCGAGTATCAATTCGCCTTCTCTTGCGTGATTCTCTAGATACTGAAGCTAAACATACCAATTCGACGACTGATTTAGCGTGGCTTGCTTATATAATCGGTGTTTCTGTTGCTCTTTATTCCCACAACACTGCTGTTTTGCTCCCCATATTGGCTAATATCATTACCTTTATATGGTGGGCAAAAGTTAGCCGTTTTAGCAAGGGCTTTTTCTGGAACTGGCTAATCGCTAATACAATTCCTTTACTAATCTGGTTATGGTGGTTGCCAATCATATTTAAACAAACAATATATTCTATCAAAGACTTTTGGATTCCTTTTCCTACAATCAAAGGAGTTTTGTGGACTTTAAGTTACCTTCACGGTCATCCATATCTTGGGTTGAAAAAGGGGAGTGAGGTATTCAGATTTGGGATTGATTTATTTATTTGGGGATTAGCATTATTGGGGCTATGGCGTTGGCGTCGTCAGCCAGTCAAAGTTGCTTTAATTGTTACTCTCCTGAGCGGTACGCCACTGTTAGCATTTTTAATCAGTCTTTGGCGACCGATTTTTGTGTTGAAAATTTTTATATGGACAACTATTCCTCTCTTAGTGTCGATCTCTTCGGGTATTTTGGCTTTTCGCTCGAAGTTATTAGTAACTTTACTAGTGACTATATTACTGACTGTTCAGCTTCAAGATACAAGAAATTACTACCAATACTTCAAGAAAGCACCTTGGAATCAGGTAGCCTCATATATTGAACCTCGGGTCAAGCCAAACGATGCGATCTTTTTATTTCCAGAAGGGGTTGAAAGGCCGTTTAATTATTATTTTGATTCTCCTCAGAACAATGTATCTCAGTATGCCTTAGTAAAGAACTATCCCATCCGAAAAAAGCCTTTTCTCCAACTCGAGCAACAACTAATAGCTAATTTATCCAATATAATTCAACCATTTGAGAGGATATGGTTAGTCACCAACAATCTTGATAAAAAAGATCCAGAAGGTTTAATCCTATCAGAACTAAGACAAAGTATGATTGAGAGCAAACATCATGACTTCGATCGTCTCCAAGTTTTCCTATTCAAGAAAAAAATTATTTATTAACTAGCAAATAATCTACTAGATAATTTTCGGTGCTGCATTTGGGCGATATCGATACTGGGAGTACAAGAATACATTTCCTCTAAACTCATCGATTTGGCAGTGTGGTAAGTTTTGGCTATCTCTGGTGCTAACTTCAATAGCAACTGTTGTGCTTGCCTATGTCCTAAGATACTCAAACGAATAGCTGCCCCTAATAGACTGGTAACAAAATTATGTAAAAAAGCGATCGCGGTATCTTCTTCTGCTAAGTCTGCTGCCCTAGCAACTACAGCAAAGATAACTGGATGCAAACAATGAATTTTACCTGTAGCTGCATCTCGAGCGAGGATTTGCAATTGTTCGTCTTGCCAAGTAGAATTAGCTACCATCAGTAAAGCTCGCCCGCTTTTACGTTGAGTTTCGCGGATTTTAGCAATGACAGTCTGAGCAAATAAAATATTATCTACTTGTCTTACTGCCTCTAAATCATTTTTGGCACTTCTTCGATAAGCATGAATTAATGCCACTACATCTGATGTTCCTACTTTATGGCGTAATAATAACTGTAGAAATATTACTAAATCTTGTGGCGATCGCAACTGTTGTGTTTGTACTAAAGATTCTAATCCATGAGAAAGAGTAAAAGAACCGGAAGGAAAAAAAGAATCAGCTAACTGCATTAACGCAAGTTTACGAGAAATAATCGATGATGACTGATTCATATCAAGATGTAAAAATGCCTGACTTTAGCCAACTTTGATTGATTGTATTTAACAAATATACAATTTCTCAACAAATTTCTCTCTTGTCTTTTTCAATCGTTCGATAAAAACTTAGGCTATAAGTCTATTTTGTGACTCCGGCAGTAGCATTATATACATAGAGGAGAGTTAAAATTATTATAGTAATTATTGTAACGACCGAGACACTTATTGCAGTATGTATTTGCTCCATTTTTTTTTCTAACTCTTTATAATATCCTCTGATTGTAAGGATTTGAGCCTTTAATCCTTTCTGTTGGTCTAAAAGTTCTTGATAATCTAAAGATCGATCCGAATTAATTATTTCATCTTTTATTTTTGTTTGAAAACGCTTCATCTGAGAAGCAACTTCATTCATGACCTTATAATTATTTTCTTCGGTTTTGCGATCGAGCTCATCTTGTATTTCTTGAAGATTAGTTTCAATTTTATCCTTTAAAAATGCGTCTAGTTCTGCATTGTTTTCCAGATTTGTCAAGTTACCAGCTAGCTTTTCAGATAAACCCGGTCCTAGTTGAAAATATCCTTTATGTACTGAGCGAATTACGTTAGCTAAATCTTCAGCAGCAGTATTTTTTAGTAAGTATCCCTTAGCACCCATTTTGAGAGCTTGACTGACATAATACTCATCATCATGACTACTAAGAACTAAAACTTTAGTTTCTGGAAATTTATGGCAAATAATTTGTGTAGTATTTAATCCATTCATACCTGGCATTTCAATATCTAGTAAGACCACATCAGGATTCAATGCTTCTATTTGCTCAATAGTTGTTTGACCATCCTGTGCACTCCCCACAACTTCTAAATCTTTTTCTGTTTCTAGATAAACTTGTAATGCGTGTCGAATAAGATTCTGGTCGTCTGCTACCAAAAGTCGAATCATCAAAAGCTCCTGTACGATAATATTGGAGGATTGACCAACGGTCCATGCCGTCTCCGTCGTTTTAGGACGGACTAATCTGTGACTTAGTACTATTAGTCCTCTTCTAGAGTTCCCCAAAATTACGCAGAAGTAACATAATGATGTTGTTCTCAATCTTTAATTGTTTAAGCTAAATCGAACAACAAGATTTCTGTATCATTACTAGTAGTTGCGATCGCCGTAGGCGGCAGGCTTTGCCTGATCGCAATATTTTTTTCTTGAGTAATAGCAGCACCATCACCAGTTTTAAGGGAATGACCGTTAATCTCTACTGAACCTCTGGCTACTTGTATCCATATTGAGGTTCATAGTAGGCTTCTAGAATTGAGCGGATTACTTCCTGGAGGAGTTTATCCGACCAAGAAGGCATACTTAGAGGTCTCAACTTGCCATTCTTTTGAGGAATA
>JAAUYH010033684.1_pt1 | contig 13631 bp, 12 predicted proteins | sample 7278061 | NCBI WGS metagenome assembly JAAUYH01 (sample SAMN14350203, study PRJNA611818) | marine sediment metagenome | isolation source: surface marine sediment (0.6m) | place: French Polynesia: Moorea | collected 2018-08
AATCTCATTCAATCGCGCCACGATTCTCTCTCGTTACGAATATATTCAACAGCATCGATATTTTGCCATAGTTGGCGATGTTTCCCAAATAAACGAGAGGTGTGATTAGCTTGAGGAGTCATAATTACTTTGCCGTTTTCTACTGTTACCTCTAATTGATCACCTGGTTTTAAATTCAAGGCTTCTCGAACATCTTTAGGAACAAGAATTTGATATTTTTCTCCTAATTTAGCAATTGTCATAGGTTTTTAAAATATTTTAGTCGTTTCTTAATTTAAAAGAGTAAGTGGTAATCTTGCTACTAGATTAAATCAAATGCTTGCTAAGTTAGGTAAGGCTTAATGCGTAAGCAGATGTTAGAAAATTTTAGCGATCGCGCCGCTATGGAAAGGCTTAACAGCGATCGCAGTATCAAACATATCCTGACGTAAGAATAGTTCTTTCTGGATACACTAGATTACATCAAAATTAAACTATTTCTCCCTTTCTACTAGCTTGAACGAGATCGCAATTCTCTTCAGAGCCGTTATTCTGTAATCGTTACGATTAGCTAACTTGTCTCTTGATTTAGCCTAAACCGTTCTTTAATCAGGTCAGCTATTTCTAGTGGCTCACTATCTTCAGCGTTGATATAACCGTCAATGGAAAAGAAGCCTGGAATTTCAGTGTTGTCAAAGCGAATTGGCATGATTTCAGCGGTCTTTTTTTGTTTCAAAAGATCTCTAATCGCACGCAATTCCAAGCCGCACCATTCTTTTTGTTCGTATTCGGCGCAAAGAAAAACAACTATGAGTTCTGCCTGGTTATGGTAGATATCTTGCAGGTAGGTATCTAAATCACCTCGCGCGAGTTCCGCTTTATGGTAAGCATCATAGAACACGCGATCGCGTCCCAGTTCTCCAGCTAATGTATCCGCGACGGTTTTGACGAAATCCCGATACTCACCTGGGAAAGATAGAGCAATGTCAAATCTTTTTCGGGGTTCAGGAACCTCTATTTCTTTCCCAGCTAGTGTTTGTTCCCATTGTTGATGCAAAGATTTTCGGTTGGGTTCAAAGCTTGCATGGTTGAGGGGAATGGAATATAAATTCAAAACCAGGTTAAATAAATTAACTGGATAATGGGTAGCGTCGCAGAAATCGCCTATCGTGCATGTTCTCAAGTCGTGGCTCCTTGCTGCTCCTTTGCTATCTTCTAAATTAAGGGAAATCAGTTTTTCCCCATTGAATCGAGCTTTAACGAGGTTTTTATCTGCTTCAAATTTTGTAGTTGGTTGGTTCCACAACCTTTGATAATCAGGTGAATCCAGCAAAATAACGTAGTCATCGGACTGAACTTGTGAAGCTTTTTCGATCACATAAATACCTGCGTCTTGCAAGTCAGAGATAAGTTTTTTAGCATAGTTTTTCCGTTCAGGGGCAAAACTAAGATAACAGCGTGGTGTGGCCCAACCTCTTCTATATCCTTTGACCCGTGACAAATGCTGTTCGTAGGTACTACGTAATCGTGCTGTTGCTTCCTCTCGTTTCAGCCAATCGGGGACATCAGTAACAATATCGGACTTCTCAAGATCGGGTAAATCAACTTTATCGCCGCATTCAGCACAAAAAGCAAAGGTTTTTTTATCTTTTATCCGACTAACTACAGTAGCACGCTCCAGTAAGTGACCATTCGAGCAGATCACAGGAGGGAAGCGAGTCACTTGGACATCGCGTTTGTATAAAAATCGCTCAAACAATTCCTGAAATTGTTCCCGCCCATAACCAGGCATCTGATCGCTGTAGTAAAGAATAAATTCGATTTCACCTTCGCGATCTTCGATCATCCGAAAACCGCAAATTTCATTCTCGCCCATTGCATACTGAGCCTGCTTTTGCCAGTGATTAATGCGGATAAATGATGGTGTATAACCCAGCAACACCACGAGCATAGCGTAGATATTTTCAACCCGACCTCGTACCACATAAGAAACGTCATCAGTAGCGGGGAAATCATCTTCAAGGGGTCGCCTTTGCTGGATAAGTCCAGGAAAAATAAGCAAAGTATCGTTATCGAAGGTCTCGCGGAAACAGACATTATGTTCTAGAAAGCTCAACACTGCTGCATCAAACAGGATTTGTTTTTCAGCTTTTTCCAGTCCTTTGAGTTCATCTTTGAGTTCATCGAAGTGATAGTTTCCTTGCAGGAGTTCACCCTCACTAATTGCTCCTAGTTCACGGGGATGTTTATCTTGTTTATTTGCTTCTAGCACGATAGAAGAGGCTAAATCGACTAGCAGATCGGGGGTAAGGAGGATATGGGATTCCCCAGCGGAACTTTTCAGAATCGTGACATAGCCGTGAGTTTCCAGGTGACCAACCGCTGTCATCATTTCGGCATCGGTGAACTGCCAGTCAGGGTCAGTTGACTGCAACTTCTGACGTAATTCTGCTGGTTGTACCAGTACCCCTTTACGATCAGTTTTTTCTTTGAGGGTTAATACATAATCTTTGATGCGCTTAAAAGTTACAGTGGTAACAGTTGTGGCCATCTCTTCCCAGGGAATTTGGGATTCGATCTGCTGGATCAGCTCATCCAGACCTTCACCACTTTTGGCACTGGTGCCTACGTAACCACCACTAATGCCGTATTTCTGACAGAATTGATCTAAATATTCTTGAGAAAGCGTTGAACCACCCCGATCCATCCGTGCACCAACTAACAAACTGGGAGGTAGTTGTGCTTTCCCTTTCAACTGCTCTAGCCAAAACTGTGCTCCTTTGAGGGGATCTTGTCGGTTAGTAGGATCGAACAAGACGAGGGAAGTATCTACATTATCGAGAAAAATGGAATGGATGGGTCGGTAAACATGCTGCCCTGCCAGATCCCATAGCACAGCTTCACATTCGGTGCCATCATCGCGAGTTTTACAGAGATCATCAATGACCCAGAACTGCTGACCGTGGGTGGAGGAATGTTCTTTGAACTCATTGTGCGCAAGTCGCCAACCTAGACCTGTTTTTCCTACTCCAGAATCACCTACCAAAACAAGCTTAGCGGCAGTATATCGGACAGACTGAGCATGAGTTTTGTTGAGTAGGACTTCTGTATCGATGTCCCATACGCGAATTGTGCTTTCGTATTCACCTAGAGTAACAAGACGTGGGACATAAGGGTGGAAAGCCAAACTGGTTATCACCCCACTCATATTTGTTTCATGTAATGCCGCTACTACTTCCCAAGTTTTAGTGTTCCAAATGTAGATGTTGTTTGAACGAGCTTTTGATGCAAGTAAATCCCCATCAGCAGAAAAAGACAAGCTTCTAACACCTCCGGTATGCCTTTCCAAAGTTTTAGTAAGCTTTCCCGTAATGAAGTTCCAAATCTTGATGGCATGATCGGCCGAAGCAGAAGCTACTATAGAGCGATTTGGCGACCATGCTACGCTATTAACCCAACGAAAATGACGCTTTAACTTACGTTCTATCCTTACACTCTCAGTATGCCAAATAGTTACTATGCCATCTTTGGAACCTGAGGCTAATTTGTTACCATCAATTGACCACGCTACAATACTAACTGATTCTTTCAAATTAAGTATATTTAATATTGCCCATGTTCTAGTATCCCATACACAAATATTACAATCTCTAGAACATCATGCTAGCTTTTTTCCATCTGGAGACCATGTGACACAATTAACCCAATCGAAATGTTCTTGCAATTCTTCAAGAACTTCCCAAGTTTCAGTGCTCCAGATGTAAATTGTAGTATCATTAGAACACGAAGCTAACTTTTTACCATCTGGGGACCATGACACACTGACAACTGTATCTTTATGCCTATTAAGTAAAGCAATACACTCTCCTTTTTCTACGTCCCATATACGAATGGTCTTATCATCAGATGGTGAGGCTAGGAACTGTCCATCGGGTGACCAAGCAATACGACCAATCCAGCTTGTATGCCCCCGCAAAATACGCTTCAGGGTCAGACCTGGCACAGGACTTTCACCCACCCGCACACCATCAGCAGGTTCGGGGTCGTAGTTCGGCAGGTCGGGGAGGAAGTCAGATGAGGACATAGCTAAGGAATGGTCAGTGCTTTGGTTTTGGTGAGCTAGTTGGGGTTGCTGTGGGGCTGTCTATATCAGGTCAGTTTTGTTCAATTTTGTACGAGGCAGGAATCAAATTTTTACCCAATAAAAACTTCATTCGTTGGATAAAGTGCTTATATATATATTATTATATATGTATTAATCGTATTACGATTTAAAATCTATTCTAGAAAAATAAGTAAAAAAAAAGTTAAAGAATTTTATTCCCCCAAATTTGGGGGTTAGGGGGCTGAGATCAATTATTTTGCTACGTTGAGAATATGTCACCAAGTCCACTCCTCCTCATCCCAACTATGCTCTAAATAATATCCCATTAATAACTCTTCATTTTCATTTACTCCTGCTGCGATAATTGCTTCTTCCCAACCTTTTCGGGGATTCTCTGCTATGGGAGAAATGATTAAATGATTATCTTTGACCTCAAGATTTACTTTCTCGGCAAAACCACATTGCTCAATGATTGTTTTAGGAATAATGATTCCTTGAGAGTTGCCAATTTTAGTGATTTTCGCTTGCATCATCCATAAGTCATAATAGTGTTTTAATAGTCATTCCAAATATAGTAATCCTAAATGAAATTAGAGATGTAGTGCGAGCGTCTCGCTCGCGAGCAAGATGCTCGCACTACCAAGAATTCTCACAAATCAAATAAGATTGCTATAGAAACCTTACGTATTCAATGGGTAGGGGCGAAAGTCCTTTCGCCCCTACAAATTATGATTCTCAGCCTATATCTCAACGAAGAACGTACCATTGATTGAGAGGCAAATCGTGATGTGTCTCTACTGGTAAATCTGAATTAATTCCAATTATCTGTAGCTTCAATCAAAGCATCACGAATACCTGGTTCACTAATAGAATGACCAGCATCGCCCACTACAACAAACTTCGCTTTTGGCCATACTTGATGTAACTCCCAAGCCGTAATCATCGGGCAAACCACATCATATCTTCCCTGAACAATAACCCCTGGAATATCACTAATTTTATAAGCATTATCTAAAAGTTGATTTTCCGTTGCCATGAATCCCTTATTGACAAAATAATGACATTCAATGCGGGCAAAAGCTTCGGCAAACTCCTCTTCGCCAAAACGTTTAATGGTATCTTCCGAAGGAAATAACTTACTAGTACTCGCTTCCCAAACAGACCAAGCACGAGCTGCTTCTAATCGAATATTATGATCCTCACTGGTCAATCTTTTGTAATAGGCAGAGATTAAATCATCCCTTTCTTCGGGGGGAATGGGTTTGAGATATTCTTGCCAAGCATCAGGAAAAATATTACTAGCACCTTCTTGATAAAACCAGCGTAATTCCTTTTGTCGCAGCATAAATATGCCCCGCAAAATCAAACCCTGACATCTTTCGGGATGTGTTTGACTATAAGCTAGAGCCAAGGTACTTCCCCAACTACCTCCGAAGACCACCCATTGCTCAATCTTTAAATGTTCTCTGAGTTGCTCAATATCACTTACTAAGTCCCAGGTAGTATTTTCTCTCAATTCCGCATAGGGAGTACTTTGTCCACAACCTCTTTGATCGAAGATAATGATGCGCCATTTTTCGGGATTAAAATATTGCCGATACATAGGCGTAATACCACCACCAGGGCCACCATGTAAAAAGATCGCGGGTTTACCATTAGGGTTGCCCGATTGTTCATAATGAATTGTATGGAGGGAAGATACTGGTAATTTTCCTTCGTTGTATGGCTCGATGGGAGGATAAAGCTCTCGCATGATTGATTGATACAGGTTTTTACTCTAATTTTAATTTATCGCTAAAATAGACAATAAATTGATGAATTTAACCGAAAAATTTTTAGGATCTCGACCAGATAAAGCCTTAGAAAGATTACGACAAGTAGATCGCCTTTGGCTTAATTTGCGATCGCCAAAGCAAAATATTCCTATCCCAGAAGTTATTAAAGTACAAAATGAATCAGGAGCTAAACCTGATTTAGATATCGTCATCTGTGGGGGAACTTTAGGTATTTTACTCGGAGCAACCTTACAACAATTAGGCTGGAAAGTTGCCATCTTAGAAAGAGGAATTTTACGTGGTAGACAACAAGAATGGAATATTTCCCGCAAAGAATTGTCAGTTTTTGTCGAACTGGGAATTTTGAGTGAAGAAGAATTAGAAAATGCGATCGCGACTGAATATAATCCTGCCAGAATTGGCTTTGCTGGGGGTAAAGATATCTGGGTTAAAGATATCCTAAATATTGGGGTCGATCCTGTTTATTTATTAGAAACTCTTAAAAATAAATTTCTAGCAGCAGGAGGGAAATTACTAGAGAATACTCCTTTTAATTCAGCAAGTATTTATAACAATAATGTCTTAGTTGAAGCAGGAGATAATAAACTAACAACTCGCTTATTAATTGATGCAATGGGTCATTTTTCACCTATTGCCAAACAAGCCAGAAAAGAGAAAAAACCTGATGCAATATGTGTGGTTGTTGGCAGTTGTGCCCAAGGTTATGAAAAGAATGATACAGGAGATTTAATCTATTCTTTTACCCCAATAATTAATCAATGCCAATATTTTTGGGAAGCTTTTCCTGCTAAAGATGGTCGAACAACCTATATGTTTAGTTATCTAGACGCGGATGAGCAAAGACCCAGTTTAGAATATTTTATGTCAGAATATTTAAGATTATTGCCAGAGTATCAAAATGTCTCTTTAGAACAACTAAATTTTGAACGATTTCTTTTTGGGTTCTTTCCTGCTTATCGCAAAAGTCCTCTGCATTTACCTTATAATCGAGTTCTAGCTGTAGGTGATAGTAGTGGGGGACAATCTCCCGTAAGTTTTGGTGGTTTTGGGGCCATGGTACGTCATCTCAAACGGTTAACTAATGGCATCAATCAAGCTTTAAAAACTGATATTTTAAACAAAAAAGATTTAGCATTACTGCAACCTTATCAACCCAATATTTCTGTAACTTGGTTATTTCAGAAAACCATGAGCGTCGGCGTTAATCAAAAAGTCAATCCCGATCAGATTAATAAACTCATGAATGGAGTTTTTGTAGTCATGGAAAAACTAGGAGATGATGTCCTTACGCCATTTTTACAAGATGTAATTCAATTCATTCCCTTAGCTAAAACGTTACCTTTAGTTAATCCTACATTAGTGTTGCCAATATTACCCCAAGTAGGTATTGCACCTTTAATTGATTGGAGTCTTCATTATGTTAATTTGGCTTTGTATAGTGCCTTATATCCGATAGGCAAATTAGGAAAATCTATGATTAAAAATCTCTCAACTAAGCAACAATATTACTATCATCGTTGGTTAGATGCTTGGCAATATGGTTCAGGTAAAGATCATTAATACTTTTCAATCTGGACGTGATTTAACTATGCTTCTACCGACAGTTTCGACGCTGCCACCATAGAAAATACACCCCACCTAGTGCAATGAGCGCGCCGAAAAACTCCCGAGTTAGATCTACCTCAGAATGGATTGGGGACATACTAACCTTAGTCATGGTGAAGTGCCCGCTTGCCATGTTAGCGACCAAGCCAGGAAGCGTCGTGCTCAACTCATAAGCGCAGAAAAAAGCAGCTATGAAATAGAGCGGCCAAGGAAACCACCGCCAAATGGCCAGTCCAAACAGTAGTGCCACAAGTCCGTAAAAGGCGATCCATAGCCAGACATCCATTAGGTTGACGTTGGCATAAATCGCTGGATTGTCGTCATCATGTTGTAACCAAGCAAACACAGAAAATAACAAAAGTCCAACAAAGTTGGTTGTAGTGAAAATGATCCTGCTCATAGGGCGGTTTATCAAAGAAGATTCTTAGTGACTTAAGGTAGTTTTAATACAACTTAATAAGACTTTTATAGTCAAGCTTGTTGATAGATAAATTCTTAGTAAGTTCTAATAGCTTATTATAGGGAAACTTTTTACTTATATATCTACAAATTCAGTAGAGACTACTAGAAAACTGATTCAGTATTCATAAATTACTAGCTAGCTGAGACAATAAATAGGGAAAAGACCAGAGATACAAGGAAGGAGCGAGGGGATTTTTTGCCTTGTCCCTTTGTCCATAACTTTTGAGATTAATGAATCGCTGTTATAGATTTACTTACCCTACTTTTGTTGGTAATTTATGTTGCACAAGTATTTACAAAAACTATACTTTTAAAACTAGACACAGTTTAGTTATTATCATTCCAGAAATTAGTTATTTGTCGAATGCTTTGATGATTGCCATTCCCTAAAATCAAATGATCTAAGATCGGAATATCCAAATATTCTGCTCCCTTGAGTAGTTGTTTGGTTAACTCAAGATCTTCGTTGGAAGGTTCTAAAATTCCAGAAGGATGATTGTGAGCCACTATTAGTTTATTAGCGCCCCGTTTAATCGATTCACGAAAAATTGCCCGGGGATGAACAACAGTTTCGGTGGCTGTACCAATAGTAATTACCTGAGTGCCGATCAAGCAATTTTTCGCATCCAACATTAATACAGCAAATTTTTCTTGATGTTGCCACATGAGATCTTGACTTAAAGCCGCAGCAGCAACCACAGGACTATTAATAGCAGTTCTTTGGTGAGGTCTAAATTGAAAAGTTCTTTTGCCTAATTCTACCGCAGCAACTATGGTTGCGGCTTTAGCCGGACCGACCCCTGAAATTTGCATTAATTCTTGAGGACTGACATCTCGTAGCGCATCTACAGGATCTTTTTGATGTTGGCTAAGTTCCTGTAGTAAATGTTGCCCTAAACCAAGAGCGGAGAGTTTGCCTTTTCCCTGACCAGTACTGAGTAAAATTGCGAGTAATTCTGCTGTGGTCAGGTTTTTTGCTCCTATAGCTAGAAGTCTTTCACGAGGACGTTCACTTGCAGGAAGATCTACAATTCTTAAGCTATAGGTCATAAATAATTTGGAAACTGGTTAAATAATTGTAATTCCAATATAACTTAAGTTGCAGCATCGTGAAAAGTAAAGAGACCCAGTATACTAGGTCTCCTCAATAATCACTTATATGTTGATTCAGTAATGTCTGAAAGTTTAACTAGCTATTAGCTCTAAACCTGGTTTAATTTCCCCACTATTCGATGAAAAAAGGTTACAGCTTATAGCTAATCGCTCAGCGATTTTAATATCTTCCTCTAGTGGCAATGTTTCTTGCCATATCGCGGAATCTATTTACGCCAGGATCTTCTTTACGACGTTCTTGTAAGTTTGAACCAGCTGTACTACTTGTTGCTGCTACTGGTGCCGGTGCCGGGGTAGGTGCTGCTACTGGTGCTGGTGCCGGGGTAGGTGCTGCTACTGGTGCTGGTGCCGGGGTAGGTGCTGCTACTGGTGCTGGTGCCGGGGTAGGTGCTGCTACTGGTGCTGGTGCCGGGGTAGGAGCCGGTGCTGGTGTAGGAGCCGCTACAGGAGTAGGAGCAGGCGCGGGTGTGGGTTCTGCCACAACATTACTACCTGGTGCTACTTTTCCACCTTCAGTTGCCGAAAACTCTTTTTCCAGAGCAAAACCTTCGGGGTTTTTCAAAGTTTTAGGAAATGTTCTTTTAACTTTGACGGTTTTCTTCATGTATTTGATGTCACCCATAGTTTGGGCGTCATCTGGTTCTAGGAAAAAGTCTTTATCTGCCATATGTTGATCTCCCTTACTCTAATTTGATTTTTTTTGCTCGCTTTTAATCAAAACTTATCAAAAAAGTTGCGAAAAGTAACTTTATTTTAAAATAAATTAGCTCTGTTGTATACATTTATGCAAATTGTATGTATAGATAAATTGCCTCTAGGGTGAAAACTATTGTTGCTTGCTGCTTTTCAGACGATCGCAGATAAATTTTCTGCAGTCAGAACAATTTATACCTCAAACTGTAATGAAGCTTAGAATTCAAAAGAGTTAGCATTGTCTAAATATTCAGATAAATTTTATGCAAATAGCGATCGCGCAACTGAATCCTACTATCGGCGATATCATCCATAACGCTCAGCAAATAGTAACCTCAGCAGAAGTAGCAGCCAGCCAAAACACCAGACTGTTACTCACTCCGGAATTATCTCTCTGCGGATATCCTCCCCGCGACTTGCTACTATATCCCCGTTTTATAGATTCTCTGAAACAACAATTATACGCGATCGCGCAACAAATTCCGACCGAAATCGCCGTTTTAGTGGGTACAGTAACCGCCAATCCCCATGCTACATCTAAAGGACAAAAACCCTTATTCAATAGTATGGCGTTGTTAGAGGGCGGCAAAGTGCAACAAGTATTTCATAAACGTCTCTTACCCACCTATGATGTCTTTGATGAAGATCGATATTTCCAAACGGGAGATGAAATTAATATTTTCAGTTTAGAATTACCATCTCCTTCTAATGAGAGTATCAAGATTGGAGTTACGATCTGTGAAGATCTCTGGAATGATGAAGATTTTTGGGGCAAACGCAGTTATGAAGTTAATCCTATTGCCGATTTAGTTACATCAGGAGTCGATCTAATAGTTAATCTGTCGGCTTCTCCCTTCACAGTGGGCAAAAATAAACTCCGGGAAGAGATTATACGTCATACGGTAACTCGTCATCAGATCCCGATTATCTATGCCAATCAAGTAGGAGCCAACGATGATTTAATTTTTGATGGTAATAGCATTGCTTTAAACAAAGATGGGGTAATTGTGTCTCGTGGGAAGAGTTTCGAGTCAGACCTGGTGATGGTGGAATTAGATCAGAATCAAAATCTGATCTCTAAATCTATAGGTAGAGACCAACCAGAAATCGAAACAACAGAAGAAGCGGAAATTTTTCAGGCTTTAGTTTTAGGGGTTAAGGACTATGCGAGAAAATGCGGTTTTACCAAAGTATTATTAGGTCTAAGTGGCGGTATAGACTCTTCTATTGTAGCCGCGATCGCGACTGCAGCGCTGGGAAAAGATAATGTATTAGGAATTCTGATGCCATCTCCCTATAGTTCCGAGCATTCTATTACAGATGCGATCGCTCTTGTCAATAATTTAGGGATTAAAAGTCAAAAACTGGCAATCAAAGAAGGGATGGCAGCCTACGACCATATCTTAGAACCTTTATTTGCCGATACAGAATTTGGTGTTGCCGAAGAGAATATCCAGTCTAGGATTCGGGGAAATTTGTTAATGGCAATCTCCAATAAATTTGGTTATTTATTGTTATCTACAGGCAATAAATCAGAAATGGCAGTGGGCTATTGCACCCTCTATGGTGATATGAATGGCGGTTTAGCGGTAATTGCTGATGTCCCAAAAAGCAAAGTGTTTGATATTTGTCGTTGGTTAAATCGCGATTCTGAAATTATTCCTGTAAATGTTATCAATAAACCTCCCAGTGCCGAATTAAAACCAGGACAAGTAGATCAAGATTCTTTACCACCCTACGAAATACTGGATAAAATTCTCGATCTCATCATTGGTCAGCATCAATCAGAAGCCGAAGTTATCGATGCAGGATATGAGCCAGAAGTAGTCAAAAGAATTATGAAACTACTCTCCCGTGCTGAATTCAAACGCCGACAAGCAGCACCAGTACTCAAGATCACAGATCGTGCTTTTGGAACAGGTTGGCGCATGCCCATCGCTAGCAAATGGATCATCAATAATTAATTATCAATCATTAATTATTGCTCAGTCGGGAAACAAGGTTGGCGCTCTCTCAAATTCCTTTAAATCCAACAGATTCACTCATTTCTTTATCGGAGAGCCGTCGAGCAGATACAGTTTTGCTAAGACGCTGTATGCCAATTTGATTGAGTATGATGCCACCGAGAATTACACCACCTCCAATATATTGAGCCGCAGTAGGGACTTCTTCTAAAAGAAAATAGGCTGCTAAAATCCCTGCAATAGGGTTAAAAGCAGTAGCCAGAGAAACTTCTCCTGCTGTACTTCGACTTAAGCCATTAAACCAGAACCATTGTCCTGCCACCACAATAACTGCGCTGTAAATAAATATCCACCGCCATAGGAAGGGGGAGGTAACATCCATGAAATGCTCTGGACCGTAAAGCGAGATGGCTAAGCAAAAGAAAACAACAGTACCCAAAAGCATTCTAAAACAACTAAAAATACCAAGGGGGATCTGTTGTAAACTCACTTTACTGATGAGATTAGCAATTGCCTTAAAAACGGCAGCAATTAGAGTCAGCAATTCACCAAGCCCAACCTCCATCCCCATTCCCATACTAACCATATTGCTTTCTGGGGGCTGGAGTATAACCGTGAGGACTACACCGATAAAAGATACTACGGCTCCGGTAACAATCCAGATATTAACCCGCTCCCGTAATAACCAAATTGATAAAGCTAAAACCAGTGGCGTATCAATCTGCCCAATCAAAACAACGTTGTTGACCTTGGTTAAAGAGAGTGCGGTGAAAATCAGCGTAGGAACTATAACTGTGCCTAAAATGGCAACAAACGAGAGTATCAGCCAATTCTTCCTGGTGATTTGTTTCAACAGAGCTATCTGCCACTGACGATGGTAAATAATTCCCAAAAGTATCAATGCACATAGGTTGCCGACAAAGAGGACATTACAAAAAGAAATGGGATTGCGTCCATCAATTAAATGCTGTGCACCGAGTTCAGTCAGCTTCCGTGTAATAGCGTTTGCTGCACCAAAAATCACAATAGCAAGCAGTAGATAAACTCGTCCAGAGGGTTGAATGGCTTGAGAATCTTGCTTCATGACAATGTTAATAAACTTTTAATATAGTTTAATAAATTTAGAGCTTTTTAAGAAAACCACAGGCATATTTTAAAGCCTTAAGTATATTTTGTTGATTTCTCATATCTTTGATTTAAAAGAGAAAGAAATTTAAGTTTTGTCAAGAAGCAGCTCAATAGCTGAGAATTTCGATACAAAGATAAGGGATGATTTCTGTTTATCTAGCTTAAGCAGATAATCTGATTTTAGAAAAATCAGATCAATCTAAGAGAGGTTTTGAACTTTGGTATTTAACAAGTTATCTAGCCAAGTAAAAGGAAAAGCAGAAGAAGTAGTTGCTGCTGGGGAAGAGAAAATTGATGCGATTATCGATGAATTTAACAAAATGATGCCTTTTGCCGAAGAATTGGGCTTAAGTGTTGCTAGTTTTGATATTGAAGCTGGTTTACTGCCACAAATAAAAACTTCTTTAGTTGGTTCAATTGAGAATATTAAGGATGAAACCGTTGAAAGATTAATTTCAGAAAATGAGAGCAACAAACTTTTGGTAGCAATGTTTAAGGCAGTATTAACGGCAAAAAGCATTCATCAAAAACTTGAAGGCGCTTATATCTCAGTGTTGAAAGATTTAGTTATTGATATCCAACTGGGAATTCCTCCTAGCATTGCTTGTCGTTTTAAATAATAGTTTGACATGAAATTGGGTTTGCCTACCCCAATTTCAACTAAATAACCTATCGAAAAACTAATTTTGCCTATCTGACAAGGTATAGCAGTTTTTATACTGGTGAATGAGGGACAAAGTTTGTATCAATAATGGAAGAATATTTACAAGCAACAGAAATTATTGA
>JAAUYH010191727.1_pt1 | contig 13631 bp, 8 predicted proteins | sample 7278061 | NCBI WGS metagenome assembly JAAUYH01 (sample SAMN14350203, study PRJNA611818) | marine sediment metagenome | isolation source: surface marine sediment (0.6m) | place: French Polynesia: Moorea | collected 2018-08
GGCTACACAAGTTTCCCATTGTGTAGCCTGATATCCAAAAAAGCCATGAATTCTACTACTGTAGATGAATCGACCACGTAAGTACGACTTCCGAAGACGTGTTAGACTTCCAAGATCACTTTTACCAGAAGACTGCGGTAGTGGTTGAGTTATAAGATAACAGTTTTGTAGTGATCACAAAGCATATCATACTTAATCATAATCTCTAATATTAATTGATTCAAAATCCAATTCCAGTTCGAAAATAACATTAGCAAGAGATAAGAAAATATTCATTCTAAAAAACGCAACAATATGGTGAAGAATACGCCGAAGAGCTCTGCTATACTAACGATCTGATGCCCCTTTGTTTGAAAGTTTTGTTGGATGTTTGGTCTCCCACTTCCTGAAAAGCTTCTGCTAAGTAACATGTCCATCTGATAGTCTCAGAGGCTAGAATGATCCTACTTTTTCTCACCAATAAGTGCGATAATAAGCTGTAGTGTCTTGTGCTTTCGATGAAAATGTACGATTAGTGCATTGTAGGTTATTCTTAAAATTTTGAAGTCCAAGAAGGTCGAGAGTAGTGCAAACTGTGTATCAGATGGTAAAAGTGACTTGTTCCGACTACTATTTCTGTCCGTAAGTGTATGTCGTTTTGGGCTTACTATTTGTCCTAGAAAAGTTTCTGTGTTGGATTAAATTAGGGTTGTAGAGATTAACATCAATTTTTTCCGTTAAACCTTGAATTAATTTCTGACTATCCGTTGTTTAACAGCTCTAATTAAGAATTTTTCCTATTGGACGGCTCTACTTTCTCGCCAATCTAATACTGAAAATATGAGGGTGGAAAACATCCTGGCATTAACATAAGTAGGAGAATTTCCGGAATTTTATATTTTCGGAGAAGTATTTCGTCACTTTATAATTAAATTATTGATAACGATAGATTGAATCCGAAATCGAAAGTCAACGCAAGGATGCATTAACATGCCTTTGTAGCTTTATGTTGTAAGTTATTTAAATTTTTTTATTAGCTGTGGTTCGCTCCCGCAAGCAAATGAAACTAGACAGCTGTGTCCGGTCCGAATTAGTACAAATTACATTTTCATATTATGTTCGAGGCTCGTTTAATACTGTAGAAATACAAACGACTGTAAGTTGAGAACTTGTATGGTTTCTCTACGTGTCCATTTCTATATATGTAAACAGGTTTCATCTTATGCATAACCGAATTAAGTACATTGATAGTGCTCGAAGTTGGTCACGCCGTTCTACTCCTACAGTACAGTATTGCATAAAACTGCAAGAGTAGGACAACAATGATACGGTCCTCCATCTCTGTATGGTACATCATGTAATAATGAAAAGCTATTTTTCCATAATTTTCGAAGATTTTTCAATATGTAAAACGGGACGAATTCGAAGCTGGGTTCTGCATATTCATAAATGATCAAAAATTTAGTTTTCATCACGTCGGTATATGCCATATGGAGAGGGAATGCTATGTATCACCCAACCAATTCCTGAGTAAGCGGATCAGGGCGTCACTCTGTTCGATTTTATGGTCACGGTCACTTCAATGCACGTCAATCAAGGAATTGAAACAGCATTTTCCGATGGATCAACTCGCCCGTACCGTACATATCGTAGAGCAAAATGCGAACGTTACCAATTACCCTAGTAAGGGTCGTGGTTCAGATCTGTTTTACCATACTTGGTCAGTATGATGAATTGCTAATTTTTCTGCTTCACTACCAAGACTTGTTGGTCCTCGGTCCATTTGGTTTCGACAGTCTAAAAAGAGGGGCCAAGTAGCTAAAATGGTCTAATTTAACTTGGCTCGTCTACGCTTAGACTATTTAAAAGAATTTACCATTTTTTGTCGCCTTCTAAAAACAATTGATTCACATATCAAGTTGCAAACTATGTAAGCTTCCTATTATATGTCTCGACACCATACACATCCTCTTTGTATCCATCATATCGGTACGATTACGCTATAGCGTATGTTGCGTGTCTCCAAGCCTCATACGTGACAATAAATCTCTGATGGAGTTGTATTCGACTGAAATATGACGTACTGCATCGTATTGTTCTCGGCATTTTGAGACTATTTATGATAGTTGATGTAGGGCTAGGTTGCAGCAAGTTTCTGTTCTCAAACTTGGTCCCAGATGTAATGTATATGAAGTCTTCTCCTCAATCCAAACTCCCCTAACTCCTGCACTCGTTACAGTATAAAAGATGCTAGTTTTCTGGGATGTGACTCGGCAGGGTGGAGGCGTCGAAAATGCGTATGGCATTGTTGTGTGACTATTTCCGATCTAGTTTGAAGCAATTTCACGAAGCAAGTGTGCATCGAGAAACTGTTGTCGATTGATGGAATATGGGAGATAACACTTGCCCATTGAACAGCGGGTGTGTACAGTAGTGAGGTTGTTCCTTGTGTTAAACATGAAATTTTACTGTAGTCACAGATTTTTGTTGTGGCGTCAGCGATATTAGACAAGAGCGGGATTTATTTAACGAACGTAATGCGATCTTGTACAAGCTAGACGGCTGCTTAGAACTTGGCGGATAGTGCACTTACATGCAGGGGTCGAAAATCAAGTTGGAAAGTAGATTGGATCTAATACAGAAGGTGTGTACGTCGTATTTTATCGAGAATTGAGAAAGTTTAAAGCAAAAGAGAGGCAAAAAGAGACAAGTTCGTGTTCAAGCTATATATAGATACAGTACTGTATATCACTGTGCAGCTTAGTAACCACTCTAAATTTACGACTGTGACCATCTTTGGTCGTGTTGATGCCGTAGAACTGTGCAGACAAAGCCCGTTGCTAAGCGAGGGAAATAGTTGAGAAAGAACCATACTGTAGAAAAACATGCGTAAAGTTATTTTCGCCGTAGCTCAGTGCGTGATAAGTGGATCTCCTGTGTGGACAACTGGATCGAGGAAGTGTATCAATAGTACCAATGAGGATTAAACTACCACGTACTGCACATTAGCACTAGCTGAGCGAATGATGTTTGAGTTTTATTGGACTTGTAACATAAATTGCAGAGTGCACGTGCTTCATTGCGTCACCCCATGACAAGGCTTCGTTTGCTACGACTCGAGGTATTCCAAACGCGTTCCAGTGTCGTAAAAAAAGTACGGTATTTTCTTCTTCGTTCTTACATAGATTTATCTTAATCGAAACACGCATCTATCTCTGCATGACCGATCTGCAGTGAAATCATTGGGAAGTGGACCGAGTCTCATGCGTCTGAAATTGTGCGAGCTTTCATAAAACCATAACTGTACGGACAGACGACGAGCTGGACATGGGCTTTAAAAATTTAGAACCAATCCACGATGGTGCACTTTCAATTCCAATTGCAACGTTGTGTCAACAACTATGAGTAATAAGGAACTATCAAATCAAAAAGATTCTTTCATGATTGCCAAGCACCCTAAACGTTTGCCTCAGTGGGATTGTGAGGTTAAGACAAATCTGCATTTCAATCCGTAATTGGATCAAGAAGGCTGAGCTTTCTGTATAAAAGAAAGAAGAGGACTAGTTCACTCACTCTAACAGCGCCATTCAACAAACAAACAAACAAACAACAAGAAGAACAACAACAACAACGCCATCATGTCTAGCAGCAAGCACGATGTTTCATTCTTGCTAAACGGAACCAGTGGGAGTGGGGGAAGTAGAGACAGGAACAATGGCAACAGCAGAGACAGACACAGTGCAACAGCGGCACGTATTCAACGATGCACCTGTCACATTTGTGGACATTGCTTTATGCAAACAGCTGACTTACGTCGGCATATTCGTACAGTACATGAAGCTCAACGACCATACAAGTGTGAAATTTGTAACAAGGCCTTCGGTGAAAAAGGCAATCTACGAAAGCATCAAAAATCAGTTCATTTCAAGGAAAGGAGTTCAAGACACTAGCGCGAAAAGGAGAGGAACCAAAGTCCGCGACACGCAGTCGTCACCGCACAGTGACTCGATGACTAATTTCCAGAATGATAGAACAAGTATAAAATTAGTAAACGCATTTCGAGTCATTCATGTACAGTACAATATTTGCAGTAGAGAAAGAAAAGAGTTTCGCGCAGCAGATATTCACGAGTTAGAAATAGGATCGAACTAGAACTTAACGACAGTTTCTGGTCTAAAGTACTGTAGTGGAAGTTTCTGAGAAAAGTCTACAGTACTGTACTTTTATGTAAATGTCACGCTTTGGCACGGTAGGACAATATGCTAGGAAAAGAGGAAGACAGGAGCGGATCGATCTAATGAAAAGTACTGTAGATCGAAGGAAACAAGAAGTTTAGAGATGAAAGTAGAGCAGTAGTATTGAGAAGGAAGCAAGAAGAGGAACGAAAGAGAGGGATGCAGCAGCAGAGTGGGAGTGTGGGAGTGTGGGAGTGTACAGTACAGAAGCAAAAAGAAGGGTGTGAGCGTGTACGAAAGAATGGGCATTCCTACGAAGTATTCGATGGACGTGTCCACTTGACAAGCAGATATACTGTACAGTATTGTTCACAAAATGTTAGGGTGTTGAAAAAGTTATCAGGCCGATACCGGATACGTTAGTCCGGTTTCATAATGAATAAAATCATGCAAATAGACCTGACCATTCGTAATAGCGGTACGGCATTTGCGAAATCTACGAGCCACAATAAATTAACTGTATCGGTGCAGTACTGTACTGTACCAGTTGGGATGTCAATGTTGAAACAAGTTTCAAGGCTATGTGATACTGTCCTGTCCTGTACCGATACGGTGTTGGTGCTGTACTGTGGCTGTACCAGTACAGTATTGTGGCCTTTGCAGAACAAGACAGGACAGGACAGTGTAGTATGGTAGTAAGTATGGGGTATCGTACAGTATAGTAGCTTACATTGACTAAAGTGTTGTCGGAAATGAAGAAATTGAGATACGAATCAAAATGGAAAAAGAAGAAAAACAAGTAGAGTACACCAGGTATTCTACAGTACAGTACAGTACCGTACTGTATCAAGTCTGTTAGATTTATGAGTTGAACAAAGGATCGTGTTACACATGTTCTGTACAGTATAGAGCGCGAAACAGTTCGATAGCTCTCTAAGTTTCTACATGATGACACTTGAACAGTTCAGCTAAAATCTACACTTTCCGTACAGAGCAGTAATGATGCAGTAAATTAGTTTAAATAGGGAAATATTAGACAAAACGAGACCTCAGAACTTGAAACCGCTAGTCAAGTAATGTAGTTCGATCTTACCAGTGCAGTGCAGCCGAACTTTAAGTAAAAAACCCACGAATCACTACATTCCAGTTCTGCTCGTCATGTGACAACGAACCGATTTCGATTCACAGATGATCGACGAGTAAATTTACTCTGCGCACCGTTCAAACCTTTTCTTCACCGACTTCTTTGCGTCTCGTCTCTTCCACTTTGGTCGAGTCTCGATAGTTGCAATCTGTACATTACTGGTCAGCACAGTACAGTACAGCACTTACTTTTTCATTCATCGTGTTATTCATCTTCCATTTTTTATTTGTTCCTAATTAAACCTTCTCGACCGATTCCCGTTCCAATATCGCACCAGTAGTATACAGTAACGGTAGTGTGTTCGAAAGTGCAAGTAAAACAAAACAACCAACCCTAAAATCGGAATAACTGGCAAATAAATTTATTCCACTAATAGTATGCTTATTATCGTTGTTGAATATACCTTAATTTGTAGTAAAATGAGAAAAATCAAAAAGCACTTCATGCACCGATGAGAATTTAATCACCGCAATCGCAGTATTTGCAATCTGAGATAACCTATCCCACGCAGTCTTCTAGCAATACTGGACTGTATCGAGAAGCGCTTACAAACATGTAATCTTCAATAAATTGTTCCTGCAATTTCCCCAGTCCAAGAAAAGACCGGCAATTACGCAAGGTTGTATTTCTTCTTCTTATCTGCCTTCAACTTATTATGGGAGTGTAATATCATTTCATCTCTCGCCCACTACAACACTACTGTACAATCGCTGCAGTACAATACGTTTCTACAAGGACCGTACTGTATAACCGCCAACCATATTTATAAATTCGAACGTGCTTGCACTTCACTCGCACTCGTCAAGGCCAAGGTACGGTATGCTTAGTCCCAACGCTAGAATTCCGCTCGACTGTAAGACCTGCCAACTTGTTTCAAGTTGGTCAAGCTTGTACCGTACTGTATATGGTTACGTACCAACGTTTGGGCCAACCAACGACCGTTACAGTAACTATCTGTGTTGATCTCGGGCATGAGTAAGATAGCAATCGCCGTTGCATAGAACTTGCTCGGCCTGTGGCCCAGGCACACACCCACACGACACTCCGCATAATCAAGTTTCGTGCATTTACAATTCCTAACGACTTGATTTTCGTCGCTATCCCAAAATGTTCCTCCTCCTACTCGTGTCCACCGTCTTCGTCTCACTCGCCCTCTCCTCATCCACCGATGTGTCGTGCGGTGCACTGCTTCCCGCGGTTGCTGCCCATTGCGGTTACCCGGACAAGCCGGCACGTGCCTCTTGCTGCGAGGCGTTGCGTTCATGGCATCGTGCCGATTGCTGGTGTGATGTGGCCGCCTTCGCTGCATTGCGACGAATCGCCACCAACGCATACGCCTTCAGTGGACGTGCAAAGGCATGTGGCCTGGATTCTCCAAAATTGCCACCCATCCCACCGGTGACACGTGGTGTGCCACCGCCACCCGCAACCTGCCCCAAAGTAGTGACAAAACCGCCATTAGAAGGCTATTGTGAAAATCCCACTGAGTTGAAGAACAAACGACTCGACACAATCAACAAGTTGGACGCACTATCGCTCACTAGCGACTCGAAAGAGGATATCAAGGAATTCCGCGTTACCGTGGGAAAATTGTTGTCGCCAATGGTTGTGTTTTCTAATGTTGGTCAAGTTTCTATCATCGGCGCTCGCGCCGTAGGCGACTATTTGCTATCAAGACAACGCGCACTTGGTGCTCGTGCCGATTTTCCATCTGCCACGAAACGGGACGTCGTTCAATGGCGCTCACCACGCCAAGCGTCCAACACGGTGTATGTTCGTACCACCGACGAACCCGGTGCACTTACCGCGCGGATGGAGTTTATCACCTTCGAAAAATGCAGCTATCGCATCTCCTCGCTAATCTTCGCTGAAGCGCCCTATCTTAGTGCCCAATATGCACAATACTTTTACGTGCGTGATGGACATGGTGTGATGGACCAGTTCGATGGCTGCGAGAAGCGATTATGTGAGCTCATTCATAAGAGTTGTCCCGGCAAGTTGTTTCCTTACAAAAGTATGCGCGAATGTAACAAGGTTGCCAAAGAACTGAAAACCGGAGGAAAAGTTATGTGCAATCGATTCGAACAAAGGTACGTGCCACAGGTAGGCCTGCACGGAAACAGTCTGGCCTGTCGCTCGACCTACGCCACGATTGCTCGCATAGACCCTGAAAAGTATTGCCCATGGCTAGGAGAGGAGGGAAAGGGCGCTTGTCAAAACTCCGCTTGCCCCTACGGTCTGTATAGCGATATATTCGCACAGCAAGGGGAACCGAGGATATCTGGCGAAGGGGGCACCTTTTCTTGTTCTCGAAAAACGGGAATTTGTTACGAACAATGGCCCTAAGCATTTGTCGCCGTATTAACGCGCTTGTACTATTAGCTACTCTACAGTTGCCCCGTGTATCATGTAAAACATGATAGTCATTGACTACCACTAGAGAAAAAGAGCCGATTTGTCATTCAGGTTGAAAACGTGACGAAATCGGTGATGCATTTCCGTATTCTGTTCAAATACCTGAAGCGTCAATCAAAACTATATGTGGCAGTTAAGAGTTGTGCCTCAATCTGTTCGGAGAAACGAATCGCAGAATTGTTAATCACCTTGTCGAGCGGCCTATATTTAAGTTACTTGAGGTATTGATGAAATCAAATCATGTGTGCATCAGCAGTGCATTTCCGTGGAACTGTGGTTTCCCAGTTCGATAACACTAACAGTAAATCAATAGGGTACCAGTACTGTACGTGTAGTACTGTACAGTACTGTACTGCAGTCGTAGGAAAAAACTCTCCACTGTATATACAGTAGCATCAGCAGTAATACACCTGCTCTCCTGATTTTTCTCGATAATCGTCCGTTAGATCGAGCGAATTAGCCACTCGATTTTATAAGCCTATGCGTACATCAGGAACAAAACGCAACAGCAGATTTAACGTGAGTGTGCAAATAAATATTGTGCCAGCCACTATGCTCCCAAAGAAGTTGTATCGAATTCGTTCGTTATTCTCACTCAACTCCGGAAAGCAGGTTTTAAACAGACTTCCGAATGGTCCGAACAACATACCCAGAATAAACCCGTGTATCGCGTACCGCCAAAGTGACTTCTCCTCAGCGCTATCTCGAATCATGTGAACAATCGTGTTGGAGATAATGAACAAAACTATGAAAACAAGAATGTCAATAACTTTTGGCTTCATGTCATGAAACACAGTCGCGTGAATCAAAAAATGCAAAACCATTCCCAAGCTCGCAAACCCGGTGCTTGCCCCTTGAGAAACTTCAGCCCAATTCTGCGATCCTCGAACTCTCTTCAAACCATGCAAAATTAGATACAATGGACCTGTGCAAAAACCGAAAACAAGTCCCAAGAGAAATCTCTGTTGCGCAAATTGGCACATACGATGTGACGTCACCGCCCGAAGAAGCACAAGAGATATACACAACAAGATGCTGCATGTGATATAGACAGAGTGTAAGCGACGTAGCGATACCGACATTTCAAATGAGGACATGACTAGAAAAAATATCACCACGCTCAATACGAGCACAACAATACCAATGCAGCGGCGAGACTTCGGACGAGACCTAAGGCTCTCTTGACCAGGCGGGCCTGCGATTTCGAAGGTATCTTTCACTCTCGAGTCCATTGATTTCTCGACTATTCCATCCTCTTCCATTCTATCCCTTATTTTCTTCAATCGTCCCTTTTTGTACTGAGCTAATCTCCAGAATATTAACTCGAAATACGTACTGGCCAAAATAAACCACGATGAAACACACAAAAGCAAGTTTCCAAGCCAACCAAATCTACCAGCCCCAGGTCGACAACTTATAAGCCAGCTCTCTAAGAAACCATAATGTTTCCCCATCGTGCTCAATGTAGCATAAAGTTTTGGCTGTGCTTCGTCATATGCAATAATCAGTTCAACACCCTTGATTAATAGGGGTAAAGCTGCCAAAAAGTCAGTAGCAAACGCATACCATGCTGTTAACTTGCCGGACACATCCTGGAGAAGCGAAATAGGCGGTATTGCCATCAGAAGCGGTAAGCTCAAAATTGCCAGGTTTGAGGTCGACAAGTCGTTGTCAACATTCTCAATGTGAGTAACAGCTTCTCTCATCTTATTCAACACTTGATTCATTCCTGGCACTTCTTCAATGTCCCACAAGGTGAATATGGAAAATATGTTCTGCAACTTGTACTCTTGAGCAAGTTGAGAGCTGAACGGTATTGATACGTTGAATGTCGTTGAAGGCAACCAAAATAGGTTGAATTTCTCACAACTCTCACCGACACAAGTATCACTACCATTACGCGGAACCCGAAAAGAACGTGGATAACGCGTACAGCCATTGGAAAACGCGACTGCCATCCCCTGATTAAATGGTGGCTTATTGCGAGAAAAAATTCGTGCGCGAGCCAGATGATCGTCACGTTATCGCTTGGTTCACGATGCAGAATGCCCCTACTCATCCGTAATTCGCATCTACCTGGAATGTTTCTTGGGGACCCGATTGATGCGTACTTCCCAGCTTCAAAGTACTTGTAATCCGTGCCAAGAAAGCGGAACGAATAGGTAGGCAAATATTGACCACCCACAATGAATTTCCGTATCGACGGTTTCCAGAGTTTGTTGAAACGCGTACATTCGTACGACGTTTCGCTCAACCCGACATAGCTCAATAGCTTTTGAGCTGATTCCGTCCAAAGTCGATAATTTCCCGTCTCACAGTCTCCGTTCACAGTGATGTTTGCGAATTCCTTGCTCTGGAGAAATTTATCAGTGTTGAACTCATTGGACAGCCCGCACACCTTCTTGCAATCGGTGGGCGGTTTGAGTCTAAATAAATTTCTCGATGGTGGATGAGTCCTCAATGCAATGGCACAGTGGAATACCACAATCAAAAAGAGTGCGACAAGCATTTCAGTGCTACTCGGAGGGGCGAAATGTGCAATGCTGGACAAGACACATCAGTCTCTTTTCTGGGGTGTGCGGTTTTACAGTAGGACAGTATGTGGTACTATTTCGACCTGCATTGTTGTTGGGCACGATGAATTTTAGGTTTGAACGCTTCATCGTCCTCAAAAGTGTATGGTGTAGATTGGGAGTACAGCCACTTGTTTCTCCGTGCCGTGAAATCAAAACATAGCCCGCTGGCAGCCGGTCTATAGCCACGTATTGATTTCGGCTTGTGCAGCCGGCGGCTGCAAAAGCCGCCCATGGAAGTTGCACTAGAGTTCGCATAAGGGCCTTGAGGATTAAAGAGCTCTAAATTTTAGGATCAATATCAACAACATTATCCGTACTGGTACACTATTTCGCCCTTTCCAGTGAGAACTTCACTTCAGAGAGGATCCTCCGGAGTAAGTCAGTCCAACAAGTAAAATTGAGTTCAACTCCACTTAGTAATAGTCACATAGTTTGTGTCACATGCACCGTTACTCAAAACATTTGTGTTGAGTGCATTAGCACTAAACACATCTTAACCGTGTCGGGGGGAGTTCATGAACTTGGGATTCATTTCGTTTGAAACATCACACCAGATGGGGCCATCAGTCAAAAAACGTACTATGTTCACTGCACTATTAATTGAACACATGGTGCAAATCTCATGCCCATTAATAACAGAACAACTTGGAAGCTGCGTTGATTTACTCGCATCTACACGATTCTTCTACTTTTTCTGGCGCATTCACGGTCGAATCGAAGACCTCTTCCCGAGATACCACCTTTATGATTTAACTTCCAATCATTCTGTGGCAGTTCTTCCTCATACGAGACATCTTGTAGGTATTTGCACCATATTCTTTCTTGATGCCCTCCATCATTTTATTCCCCGTGATAAAGCAGTTGAATGAAAATCTGTGTCTATCAGTCGGTTTCACGAGTTTCTTACTGTCTGCAATACGTGATGAAACAAGATTAATGGGCTTAGCCGTCGTCCGGTGAATCTGAAGCGATTCTGGGACTACTGTGGGGCTGGCAACTTAGTTTTCTTTCATTCTGAATAGTTTCAGCTTAATAGCTTTACCGACACTAAACGAACAGAGTGGCACTGGGATTGTATATTGGAATTCGACTGGGTTGGGCCCCAATTTTCGGAATAGCAATTCTGATGGCATTCGCGATAAGCAAGCACATGAACACTGCGCCAAAGAAAAGCGCCTGAAAAAAGTAAGGTCTCATTTCCTTTTTCTCGTCCCACAGTTCCGGAAAACAATGCTTGAAAGCAATTCCAAAAGGTCCAAACAATACTCCCAATAGAAATCCATATAAAGCATACCACCACAACGTCTTCTCCTTCCTCCAACTTCGAATTACATGAAGAATGGCTGAAGTAACACCAAAAACGAATATGAAAAGAAGACTTCCCGTGATATAACCGTTCCTATTAGGCTCACCAACTAGTATTGAATAACACACATTATTCAGGATCATCACTACGCTTGCAAAGCCAAAGTTCGCACCATCAGAAACTTCCTTCCAATTCTCAGAATGCCGAACCCCTTTGAATGCATGTAGAAACAAATACATCGGGCCGCCAATACAACCGAAAACGATTCCCACGAGAAACCTCAAACGAACGAATTGAAACGTACGATTCATCGCAAGAGCTCGAACAAACACAAACAACGTCGAAATAACACCATCAAATGCCCACATTCCATAGTTACTCGGATGTGCGTTAGGCATGACCTCGACAACTATATAGCTAGTTGTCACTATAAAAAAGATTATTGAAAGTACATAGTTGAGCATGCGAGCAGCACAAAAATGCTTCGACTGTTGATCATCGAGATCGGACTCTATCTCCGGGGCTGGCAAATTTTCCGCAACAATCCAATTCACTTCGTCATTCATGCGCTTCGGGCGTCCTTGGTCGTATCGACCCTTCTTCCAGAACATGAACTCAACAAACGTGCTCGCCACAATAAACCACAATGGTACTATAACAAGAACGTTACCAACCCATCCAAATTTGCCGGGTGGAGGATGATATCGAACGTACCATCTCTCGAAGATCCCATATTGTTTACCTGTCATGCTTATTGTGGAATATATTTCCGGACCTGCTTTTTGGTATGCAATAGTTAACTCAATTCCCTTGATCAGTAATGGTAGAGCCGCCAAAAAGTCAGTAGCAAACGCATACCATACGGTCACGGAATCGCTAACAGAATCAAGCATTGAGATAGGTGGGATCGACATAACAAGTGGTAAACATAAAATTGCCAGATTTGATGTTGTTAAGTCGGAATCCACATTCTCCTTCTGTTTCACACCGGCAGCCATATTACTCAGAGTTCGACTCATTCCTGGCACGTCTTCGTGGTCCAATTTCGCAAACATGGAGTACACCGCAAAACGATTATCCGTGTGGGTATCCGTCACCGAAGTGTTGAACGTAGTTAATGGCAACCATAGAATTTTGGCCGTACCGCAATTTGTACCAGTGCAAGAATCGTTGCTGTTACGAGGCACACCAACAGCGCAGACACGCTTTGTTCTCTCGTTCAATAAAACGAAAATAAATCCAGGGGTGAACTGAGATTCGTTTCGTGAAAGAAGTTCGGAGGAGATCCAATCGGTTACATAGTTACCATTCGAGTCTCGATACATGACACCGCGATTAGCAGTGAAGAAGCAATGGCCTGGAACATTTCCGGGTTCGACGATGTTCAGGTCATTGCTAGCTCGTGTATAATCATTCTTATTGGCAAACACATCTTTCATCATCGGCGACAGCGAAGGTGCTCTGAAAAAATTTGTGATTGGCGTGGGTTGTTCGTCGATATTAACTCGTGGGCATTCGAACGTCGCGTCGTGCATCCCCAAGTACGTCATGAACCGACGTGCCGACTTCCTCCATGGTGTGTATTCATCTACAACACATTTGCCACTGTTACCGACACCAGCATCAAGGCGAGATCCGGGGTTGTAGTAGTCGGTTGGATGTAGGATGTTACTGAATGCACACACCTTGTCACAATTCGGAGGCGGCTCGTACCGTTGCTGCGTGTTGAAGGCAGTGGCTGACGGGATTAACGAGAGTAAGATTACGAAGAGGAGTGAAACCAATGCACCAGAGAGCATTGGGCAATGAATCCCATCATTTGTCAAACAGACGAGGCGAAAAACGCTACAGAACGAAACAAATCACCACGTGTCAGTATTTAGTATGCATTGTTGTGGGATGCATCAATTATGAACCTCGATCTTCAAATGGGTTCTCGAAATAATTAATCTACATTATTTATATTAGTTAATTTATTGTAGTCATTTGTAATTGATTAGGAATTACATACGAGGAGCGGCTGCCAAAACGCAACA
>JAAUYH010026078.1_pt1 | contig 13630 bp, 11 predicted proteins | sample 7278061 | NCBI WGS metagenome assembly JAAUYH01 (sample SAMN14350203, study PRJNA611818) | marine sediment metagenome | isolation source: surface marine sediment (0.6m) | place: French Polynesia: Moorea | collected 2018-08
GACACCGATAGCTACAGTAGTCAGTAGTTGGGTATCGCCCCTGACCAATACATCATCGGTAAGTAGTTGCATCATTAAAGGAGAAGCCAGAGAAAGCAGTCCCACGCCGAAGTTAATAACAATGGCTAAGAGTAGAATATGGCGATAGGGCCAAACCCTCTGAATATAGCGACTAAAGCCACCTACCTTGTCATTTTCTTGTTGGTAAAAGCGGGTGTCATCTGGTGTCAAGAGCAGCATAATGCCGTTACCCCAACCTGTGATTAACTCTTGGCGAGTTAGGTAGCGGATACCTACGGCAGGGTCGGCAATGACATATTTTTGACCTTTTTTACCATATAAAACAACCCAGTGGTAGCCTTTCCAGTGGATAATAGCTGGCAGGGGTACTTCGGAGAGGCGATCGATAATTTCATTAGTGGCTTTGACTTGACGGGAATTGAATCCGAAGACTTCTGCCCCTCGGTTTAAGCCTAGCAGGGTAGTTCCTCGCGAACCCGTGCCGACTGCTTCGCGGATACGACTGATGGCAAAGGTGCGTCCGTGGTGTTTGGCAATGGTAGCGATGCAAGCTGCACCGCAGTCTTCTTCACTGTGCTGGAGGACAATTGGGTATCTCATTTTTCAGGGGAATGGTAGGGGAGAAAAAGAGGTCGGGGCAAGTGCCCCGACCAGAGTAGGTGTTGAGCTTATCACCCTAGTTAAGCCAGATCTTCACACTTTACATAAGTAAAGTAAGTTTTTGGCTCGATCTCTTGTACTTAATTATCAGGTAACTTTGTATCTCATAATATATCCGCCCGCATTAAGGGTTCGGTATCCACCTGTTGGTCCAGAAAGTCGCACACTGCCTAATAGATCGTCGTCAGGATAGGTTCCGAAATCTTCGTCCCAAAGTGAGAGGGTTGCATCATTAGAGAATTTTTGCACTATGTCCTTTGTAAAGACGAAGTTATATGGTTTCACGTCCTTGTGACGTGTCAGAAGCCTTTTTCCCAGATAGATCATGGGGTCGTTTTCCACGGGGTTTTTGGCATAGAGGTAATCTATGGTTAGTGTGCGACTACTAAATAGAGATTTTTCTCCGAAATCCGCGCCTCCTTCTACGACAGCTCCTTCTTCGGGAGTTAATTCAGTAAACAGTTCTTCGTTTGCAGTCATTTTGTCAATATTTGACATAATTTTTCTCCTTAAGAATTTAATCTCTTATTTAAGAAAGCTTTTTTTTTGCTTTCTATTGTCATTATGTTTGATTATTTTGTTTAATTGTTGAGTTGAATTCAGTAGTATTAAAATTAATTTTTTGGGCTTGATTCGGCTTGATTCAGGTTAATTCAGGTAGAATAATTTTGTGCTTTTGCAGGGTTTAATAATGTAATGAAGTTTGACTTAGATAAAGCTCTTGAAATTGCCAATCAAGCTGTGTACCATACAATCAACAGAAACTTGACTGATGTAGAAATAATTGTATTTAAAGGAGCTTGGGCAAGAGAAGAATACGACGCGATCGCTGCGAAGAATCAATATTCTACCAGTTATATCAGTCAAGATGTTGCTCCTAAACTGTGGAAAATTTTGTCAGAAGCTTTAGAGGAAAAAGTCAAAAAAAGTAATTTTAAAGAAGCTCTAAAAAGACGCTGGCAACTACAATTAAACTCTGCGGACAACTTATCGATCGCCAATAAGAGCAAACAACAGGATTTAGAAAGCGATCGACAATTAAAGAACAAGGAAATTGAGGAAAATAAACAGAAAAATTTGACTCTAGACACATATGTAGAGCGTCCTCCCATCGAATCTATTTGTTACGAAACACTGTTACAGCCTGGTGCTTTAGTTCGGCTCAAAGCTCCTAGTTTAATGGGAAAAACATCTTTAATAACTAGAATTTTGTCTCAAATAACCACAGAAGGATACCATACTGTTAATCTAAGTTTTGAATTAGCAGATAGAAGCACCCATTTAACTAATCTCAATAAATTCTTGCGCTGGTTTTGTCTGAATATTACTAGAGAATTAGGATTACTCGAGCGGTTAGATGAGTATTGGGATGAAGAAGGAATAGGGGCTAAAGTCAGTTGTACGACTTATTTTGAAGAGTATTTATTATCTAAACTAAATAGTCCTCTTGTTTTATGCTTAGACGATCTAGATTTACTATTTCCTTATCCAGAAATCTATGAAGACTTTTTTGGTTTACTACGTTCTTGGCATGAAAAAGCGAGAAGTCGAAAACTTTGGCAAAAACTGCGGTTATTAATTGCTCATTCTACCGATGTCTATATTCGACTCAATATCAATCAGTCTCCTTTTAATGTGGGACTACCAATTGAATTGCCAGAATTTACCAGCGAACAAGTTCAAGAATTTGCCAGTCTACAAGGACTAGAAATCGATAAATTGGGCATAAAAAAACAAGAGTTGATGTCTCTAATGTCTTTAGTTGGAGGACACCCTTATTTACTCAAACAAGCTTTTGTGCAGCTTAAAAATAATCCAAATCTTACTTTAGAACACCTTCTTGAGCGGGCTCCTACAGATTCTGGTATCTATAGCAATCATCTCCGAGAACACTGGTTAAATTTACAACAACATCCCCACTTAGCAACAGCTTTTAAACAAGTACTAACTACTAAAAAATCAGTACAATTAGAACCTATATCCGCTTATCAATTACAAAGTATGGGTTTAGTAAAACTGTCTGGTAATCAAGCAGAAGTTCGTTGTAATTTGTATCGTCAGTATTTTGGCGATCGCGCAGAATCTTTTTAGCTGTGAATTGTCCAAAATACAAAAAAAGTGGGGTAACTAATTACCCACTTAGATCGATTAATTTAATTTTGCTTCATTCCTTTTCTGGAGTGTATTCTACAGAGAAAGGTGATTGTTGTTGATTTAATCTTTCTTGCTGTAAGCGTTTAAACTCCGAAGCCGAATCTTTTATGTTTGTTGCCGAATCATCGCTAAATTCTTCTAAACTGCGGTCTCGACTTAATTGAATACGATTCATTAATTCTAGAGGATTAATACCGGTAGCACTCCCACCAAACATAGCATCTTGTTCGTTGGACTGAAAACCATCGTCTTGTGGAGTTTGATACTGAGCAGAGGCGATTGTTGACCAACCAGAAATAAAACTGAGAGCAACTCCTATACTGAGAGTAAGGCTCAATTGCCAAAGTGATTTTTGAGTAGACATAGATTTTACTGGTAAGAATGTGATTGACTTCTCTGTCGGTTAAAACACGAGAGATTCTAAGCGGATGTTACGAATCGGGTTTTAACCGCGATTCTCCACGTTTCACACTTATAATATATCTAGCTTTGAGGCTAATTTACCTCCATGGAGGTAAATTAGCCGTCTGGCAAGGCTTTCAGCCCTTTTTGCCGAGCTAAAATTCCCAAGTCCCGCTATGACTTTACAGTCCCATTTATCACACAAGTCAGTTACTACCTCTCTTAATCGACTAATCATCTGACCAGTTAAAACTTTTTTCCTGTATTTGGTCGTAAGAACCAAATGGGCTTTCATGTCTGATACAGATCTGGCACTAGAAACAAAATCATTTTTCATCATTTCCTGCTATAATCACCGTGGTCTATTTTAACAACATTGACTTTGATTTATACCTACCAGTATCGATTCAGACCTACTACAGAACAAAAGCTAGTTCTCAATGACTGGTTTCGGGTTTGTCGGTATTGGTACAATCATCAACTAGGAGAGAGGTTTAACTGGTGGGAACAAAACCGATGTTATGTCGATAGGTGTCCCCTAATTTGTCATTTACCAGAACTGAAAGACAAGCCTAATTACTACTCCCAAAAGAAACGGCTACCAATTATCAAACAAGACTTGGTAGCTGTTGGCTGGAGCAAAGAGTTACTTGATTTTGCTACAGTACCGTCTCAAACTTTGCAGGAAGTATGTAAGAGAGCAGAGCTAGCATTTAAGCGTTACATATCTGGCGACAGTCAAGGCAAGCGTAGCGGTAAGCCAAGATTTAAGAATAATGCTCGTTTCCGGTCGATGATATTCGAGGGAGCTAAGTTACATAGCTGTTCAGTTGGCAGTAAATTTTTGTACGTCACTCTTCCAAAACTAGGTTTGGTTAAAATTCGGCATCACAGACCATTACCCGATGGTACATCATTGAAACAAGCTCAGGTAATCAAAAAAGCAGATGGTTGGTATCTCAATTTAAGACTGGAGGACAAAACCATCCCCGACTTTACGCCAGATATCACTCCCACTTGGGAAAACTCAATTGGCATGGACGCGGTACTCCATGAAGATGATTATCTGGCTACCTCAGAAGGGTTTAAGTTACCTTCTCTTAAGTCATTCAGGAAGTCTCAAGTTAAGCTGGATAAAGTATCAAAGCGTAAAGCTAGCAGAAAGAAGGGTAGTAAAGCCAGACGTAAGCTAGCTAAAAAAGAAGCAAAGATTCATCAACAAATAGCTCGTTCCAGAAAAGATCATGCTTATAATAATGCCCATCAGCTTCTCAAGACAGGCAAAACAGTTTTCTTCTATGAAAAGTTAAACCTTAAGGGTTTGACTAGACGTAACAATCCCAAGCAGGATGACCGAGGTAATTATGTTCCTAACGGAAATTCAGCCAAATCGGGATTAAATAAATCCTGGGCTGATGCTGGGTTTGGTCAGTTCTTCTCTATCCTTGGGTACATAGCCGAAAAAGCTGGGGCTAAGGCAATTGAAGTAAATCCTGCATATACTTCTCAGTTACTATCGTACAAAGACGAGTTGGTTTTTACTGATTGCAGCATCAGAGAATATTGGGATGAAGAATTAAATCTCTTGGTAGACCGCGACATCAATAGCGGAATTAATATTAAGAGGGTCGGGCTGGGCTTGTTCCCGACTTTAAAACGGCGTAAAGGGAATCCAGTAGTTGTAAGTTCTACTACTAATAGTACCTTGAAGCAAGTTCTCTCTATCCTACAGGATTTGGAGAAGCCCGCGTTGTATGCGTAGCATCAACGTCGGGAGAAGTCACGCGAAACGACGACGTAATAAAGGTTGAATAGTAAATAAAACTAAAGCATCAAAAGCTAACAATACTAAGATAACACCGCCAAAACTAACTTCAGCCCAAGGAGTATTCATGACAATACTTCCAACTGTCCAATCACCATGAAGATATAAATAGCGAATTGGTTCGATCGCGTAAGTAAGAGGGTTTAAACTAGCAATTACTTGTAGCCAACCTGCCATAAAATCTAAAGGTGCTAAAGCAGTACTCGCAAAGAGAAGGGGTAGATTAGTCACGAAAATAACGGCAATTAGTTCGATATGTCCGGGTAAGGCAAAAGCCAATCCTAGACTTAACGCTGTTACTCCTAACACAATTAATAGCACAATAAGGGCGATCGCACTTAAGCCAGCAATTCCCGGTAAGCCAGCATCTAAAAAGGCACTAGCTCCTACAATCACGGCTGTTTGAATAAACGCCAACGTAATTATATATATTGTCGAAGCTGCCACGATCGAATAGCGGGAAGTCAAAGGTGCGACTAATAAACGATTGAGAAAGCCAAATTCTCGATCGAACATTACTGGTAAACCCGCATTAAGCGCACCGGAAAAGGCGGTAAAGACGATTATGCCTGGGGCAAGAAACTTAGCATAACTAAGATCGTTACCAAATAATCCTTGAGGAGCTTTACTAAATAACGCTCCAAATAGAATTAACCACATAAAGGGTTGAATTACCCCCGCCATCAGAGTAGAAGGACGGCGTTGCAATTGGATAAATAGACGTTTGGTTAAGGCTAAAGTTTCTTGAATAAAATTGCCTAGAGAGTTACTATTGTCAATCTGTGTATCTTTATTAGAATTTGGTGCCAAAGTAGATTTGATTTTTGAGGATGTAGTTAGTTGAGTCATATAGTTTGTCTAAATTAACGTGAGTTAGAGAGTTAGGGGAGATGGGGAAGATGGGGAAGCCATTAACAATTAGCCCTTCGGGTTCAGCAGTCGCTCATGGAGGAAAGCCGAGGGGCTGTCACCTGAAGAGGGGCTGTGTGCGGAACCTGTGTCCGCACCTTGAAAGCCCCGTCTTGGTTCAGGTGCTTGAAAGCCCCGTCCAAGACCGCGCTGCTTCACTATTAGCCACTAGCAAAATCTACTTCATCTGTTGTTTCTTCTCTTTTTTCAGATCTCTAGTACTGGCAGCAGCTAATTCTGCATCTAGCAAAGTTTTTCCTGTGGCTGCAAGATATACATCGTCAAGACTGGGACGAGATTGAGCCAAACTAAAAATAGGTAAACCTGCTTCGATTAAAGAATGCTCTATTTTACTTAAACAGTTACTTCCTGTTTGTACGATCAAATTGAGAGAGTTGTTTTGAGCCTTATTGATAATTATTTCTTCAACAAAAGGTAGAGAAGATAACAGGTGTTGTGCTTTCTCTGCTTCATCTGTAGAAGTAAATTCCCGAATGCGGAGAGTAACGCGATCGCCTCCTATTTTATCTTTTAACTGGGAGGGTGTACCTTCAGCAATAACTACTCCTCGGTCTATAATAGCCAAGCTATCAGCTAGAGCATCAATTTCTTCCAGATAATGACTAGTGATTAGTACCGTTGTTCCTGCTGCTTTTAATGCTCGCAGAAAATCCCAAACGATGCGACGGCTTTCAATATCTAAACCAACGGTAGGTTCATCTAACACCAGGACTTCTGGTTGATGCAATAATCCCGCAGCTAAATCTAGTCGTTTACGAATACCGCCAGAGTAAGTACCAGCTTGTTTATTAGCGTAATCTTGTAAGCCTAGAACTTCTATTAATTGTTCGATTCTCTGCTTCGCTGCTGCTTTAGGTATGTGATATAGTGCAGCTTGTAGCTGGAGCAATTCTTTCCCTGTCAGTACTTTATCGATCGCTACTTCTTGGGCAACATAACCCAATCTTTGCCTAGCAACTTTAGGATTATCGATCGCCGAAATACCGCCTACTTCTATTTTGCCGTCATCTGGTTTAGCTAAAGTACACAAACAACGGATAGTAGTAGTTTTTCCCGCACCATTAGGCCCTAATAAACCAAAAATTTCTCCTGGTTTAACAGTGAAGGAGATATCTTTTACTGCTAAAACATCTCCATAGCTTTTTTTTAAATTTTTAATTACAACGGCAGCAGCCATAAGTATTTTTATACCTAAGATAGATAGATGAACTTAATGAAAAACAGAATTTATATTTCATCTATCATTGTAATTAATCTTGAACGTCTAATTCATCGATTTAACCACACCTGAATTCGATGTCAGAAAAAAGTTATAACCCTGATAAAACAAGAATTACAGAGGTAGCTGTCAATTATTTTGGCTTAATGAGAAATTTCCAGGTGTTAAATTAAAACCCAATAATTCACCATATTCATTAATGACTAAATGTATTTATTGGTCTGGATTACAGGCTATTTTTTAGAGCGAACTCAGGTATTTAGGGTTTCGCTCCCTTCTAAACTCTAATTATGCTTTGATACCGCTTGATATTGTTCTGATGTAATTCTTCCCGCTTCATATAGAGTTTCGGTAATTTCAGAAATAGGGAGTACAGAATGAGCGCGATAACCATTTTGGGCTAGTCGATCTTTTACTCCTCCTTCATGATCGATAAAAACTACAATATCTTCTACTTTTAAATCGGCTGACTCTAATTTTGCTGCCCCCTCCATTACACTTTTACCACTGATGAGAATGTCATCAACGACTACTACTTTTTCTCCTGGATTAAAGTTACCTTCAATCAACCGACGAGTACCGTGAGCTTTTACCTCTTTACGGGGGAAAATCATCGGGCGATGGAGATCTAAAGCTAGTCCCGTTGCAGTAGGCAAGGCACCATAAGGAATACCCGCAATGCGATCGAAAGTTAGATTTTTGAGAATTCCTGCGTAAGCTTTAATAACTTGATTAAATAGTTGGGGATTAGAAATAATCTTCCGTAAATCGATATAGTAAGAAAAAGTTGCTCCCGAAGCTTGTACGTATTCACCAAAAAGAAGACATCCAATATCAAATAGTTGCAAAATTAATTCTTGATGGGGATGTTGATTTAGCAGACAAACATTTGATGTCCATAGTTCACAACTAGAGCCTACTTGAATAAACTCGCTTCTGATTTGTGCTACTTGTTGGTTTAATTTTTGCACTTCTTGAGCTAAATTTTCTTTGGCTAGTAAATCTAAAGAGATAGTAAGAAGTAAACCTTCTCCATTACCAGCGAATCCTGCCTTAAGAATTTGCTGAAAGTCTGCTCCTTCCGTCCAAATACTTCTGAGCAAGATCGTTCTTTCTGGGGCAACAGCTCGTATTTTTCTAATAATATCGGGATTATTAGTGCCTACTTCTAAATATACTTGTTCGATCGTTCCCCAAGATTGAACTTGCCTAACTACTTCTAGATAAAAAGGATTATCGGGATGGGGATATTCTTGAAGGGCGAATGCACCAGGATTAGAAGTATGGCAAAGAAAAAATACACCTTTATCTGCATGAACTAGAAAAGGAGCAGCATGATCTTGTCCCGCATAGGGACTAAGAGTTACTGCATCTACTTGCCATTGTTCAAAAATAGTCTGGGCAAACACGGTACTAGTGTTGAGGTCGCCATGTTTGGCATCTAAAATAACAGGAATATTATTGGGTACTTTGGTTAATATGCGATCGAGTAATTCTAATCCTGCTACTCCTAGAGCTTGATAAAAGCCTAAAGTAGGTTTATAGGCGCAAACGTGTCCGCTGGTTTGCTCGATCGTCCACTCTAACCATGTTTGTAAATTATTAATTAAGTCATCTATTTTCCCCTCTTGCTGACGGGGCATCATTTCAGGGTTAGGATCGAGTCCGACGACTAATAAACTTTGATTCTGGGCGATCGCCTGATTTAGTTTGGCAAAAAAATTCATCTTAAAACACTATTGCCGAGAAAACGCTGATATTATCTATTAGACATCTTGCTAAACTAAATTTCAAATCTAGGTTGTTAATTTTCTTTTTCTTTTAAAACTCGCTTCGCTCAAACAAGCTATCAGCTATTAGCTATTAGCTATTAGCTAGAATTGCATGGTGGTGGGGTTAGATTGGTTAACTTGCAACACCCTAGTGGCATTAAGAATTGCCAACAGTGCTACTCCTACATCCGCAAACACGGCTGACCAAAGAGTTGCTATTCCCATTGCTCCTAGCAAAATAAACAGTGCTTTAACTGCCATCGCCAAAATAATATTCTGCCAGACAATCTGGTGAGTTTTACGGGCTATACTAATCGCTTCTGCTACTTTAGAAGGTGAATCAGTCATTAGCACCACATCGGCAGTTTCGATTGCTGCATCCGCACCTAATGCTCCCATTGCTATACCTACATCTGCTCTGGCAATTACCGGCGCGTCATTAATTCCATCGCCGACGAAAGCAACTTTATTTTTTTTATCCGAGTTATGGAGATACTGCTCGATCGCTTCTACCTTATCTTCTGGTAGTAATTCAGCTTGATAGCTATCTAAACCAAGTTGATGAGCAACACTCTTAGCGATAACTCGGTTATCTCCTGTTAACATTACAGTCTGGGTAACTCCCGCTTGTTTTAGTTTGGCGATCGCTTTAGCTGCATCTTTTTTAATTCTGTCAGCAATTAAAATATAACCAGCATATTTATCTTCTACTGCTAAATGAACCACCGTCCCTTCAACATGGCAAGTATCGTGGTCGATATTAGCTCGATGTAACAGGCGATCGTTTCCTGCTAAAACTTCCTTTCCCTTAACCTGGGTGCGGATACCATGTCCTGGTATTTCTTCATAGTCAGTCAGAGCAGATTTGGCAAGTACGCCATCGTAAGCATCAAGTATAGACCGCGCTACAGGATGATTGGATTGGGATTCGGCGATCGCTGCTAGGGTTAGTAATTCCTGTTCGCCATAGCCGTTATAGGGGGATATTTGGCTAACTTCAAATACGCCTTCGGTTAAGGTTCCAGTTTTATCAAAAATAACTGTTTTGACTGCGGTTAAAGCATCTAAGAAAGTCGAACCTTTGACTAAAATACCTCTTTTGGCTGCACCCCCAACACCACCAAAGTAACCCAGGGGAATACTAATAACTAATCCGCAAGGACAAGATATTACTAATAAAACTAATGCCCGATAAACCCACTGTTCGCTGGTTGCCCCAGTAATTAATAAGGGTGGTAATATGGCTACTGCTAAAGATAAGAAAACTACTACGGGAGTGTAGTAACGGGCAAAGCGGGTAATAAATTTCTCCGTTGGGGCTTTTTTACTGCTGGCATTTTCTACCAAGTCCAAAATTTTAGCAATGGAAGATTCTGCAAACAGTTTACTGACTCGGACGGTTAAACTACCTGTTTGGTTAATTGCACCTGCTAAAATCGTGTCTCCTTCTCTGACGGTTTGGGGCACAGATTCTCCCGTGAGGGCAGAAGTATCTACTTGAGAATTCCCCGCTATTATTTCCCCGTCTAAAGGAACTTTTTCTCCTGGTTTGATAACAATAATATCGCCAATATTGACTCGTTCGGGTACAAATTCTTTAATTACTCCATCAACTACCAGATTTGCCCGCTCTGGACGTACTTCTAACAGAGACTTAATCGATTTCCGCGATCGCCCTACCGCAAAGCCTTGAAATAATTCTCCCACTTGGAAAAATAGCATCACTGCCACGGCTTCAGGTAATTCGTGAATGGCGATCGCTCCTATAGTAGCAATAGTCATTAAAAAGTTTTCATCGAAGATTTTACCTCGCAGAATATTACGCCCCGCACTACTCAATACGCTCCACCCACTGATTAGATAAGCAGGAATAAAAACTGCATACTCGGCGATCGATCCAGGAGTATCATGCAAAGGTTTTTGCATAATCAACCCAAGGGCAAATAAAACCACTGCAATACTTAAGGGTATGAGTTCTCGACGTAGAGCGGATTCATTATGTTGGTGGCTGCGATTATGACTATGACCTTGACGACCGCGATCTTCATTGGCAGAGCAACAACTAGAGGAATGTTGAGGGGACATTATCCTTAAATAGCTATTTTATGAATACATGAACAGCTATTCAGATAATAAAGTAAAAAAAGTTATTTCGCAATATGTATATAAAAAATTTTAGTAACTATTGTTACTTCTGCAACTTCTGATTTTTGACTTTTGACTTTTGACTTTCAAGACAGGTCTTATAATTCAATTACTTTACCTAAGCTTAACCAAACTAATACACAGAAAATTGATAAGATTGGGACGAAAAATGTTACAGCAGAGAATCTATGAGCAACCATAACAGCAGACAACTTCAATCTCGTCCGGCGATCGAAAAATATTTAGATGTCAGCTTTTTTTGGGCAGCTAAAATCTTTGCTTTAGCGGTTGCTGGAGTATTAATTTGGATTACTATCCAAGTTGCTTTGGCTGCCAAACCAGCTATCTCAGAATTTGGACTCGGTTTTTTAGTTACTAGTAGTTGGAATCCCGTTACTAAAGAATACGGAGTACTGCCAGCAGTTTACGGTACAATTGTTAGCTCTTTTATTGCTCTGTTAATTTCGGTGCCTATTGGTTTAGGAGTAGCTATTTTCTTAAGTGAAGATTATCTATCTCCCAAAATCCAAAGAATAATTGTTTTTTTAGTAGAATTACTGGCTGCCGTACCTAGTGTAGTTTATGGTTTATGGGGAATTTTTGTTTTAATTCCTTTTCTGAAAGAAATTACCCCCCTTAGAGGGCCGGGAATGCTCCCTGCTGCCTTAATTTTATCGGTAATGATTTTACCGACTATTGCAGCAATTTCCCGCGATGCTATTACCAATGTCCCTATCGATTTACGTCAAGCAGCCGTAGGTTTAGGTGCTACTCGTTGGGAAGCAATTCTGCAAATTATTTTACCCGCAGCTTCTTCAGGAATTATCGGTGGAATTATGTTGGCCTTGGGTAGAGCATTAGGAGAAACCATGGCAGTTACGATGTTGATTGGTAACGCCAATAAAGTCGATTTTTCTGTTTTTGCTCCTTCTAATACAATTTCGTCTTTACTTGCCAATCAATTTGCTGAAGCTAGTGGTTTACAAGTAGGAGCATTAATGTATGCTGCTTTAATTCTTTTTGCCGTTACTTTGTTAGTCAATATTTTGGCTCAAATATTAGTAGTTAGATTACAAAAAATATAGCTTTTAGCTTCTTACGACAATCGCTCATGGGGGAAACCCCCAAGACCGCGTTGTCGCGCTTTTAGCTCTTAGCTTTTAGTTCTTAGTTATCGGTAATAAGTACCAACTCAAGCCAACAATAATATATAAATATAATTATCAAGAAAATGGCATCATATTTTTCTCAAAAAAACCTAGATTATAGTTTTAACCCTGCTAGCCTCAAACGTAATCCTAGCTCTCCTCGTACCCTGTTTGGGCTAATAATGACAAGTATTGCTGGCTTATTTACTATCCTAGCGATCGTACCTTTACTAATTATTTTGATTTATTTACTAGGAAAGGGAATTAGTTCTCTGCGTCCAGAAGTTTTTACAGAATTACCACCACCACCATTAGTAGAAGGAGGAGGTTTTGGTAATGCTATTCTCGGCACGGTAATTATGGTAGGTATTGGTGCTGCTATTAGTGTACCTCTTGGTGTTATGGCAGCTATTTATCTGTCAGAATTTAGTAAGGGCAAATTAGCTGACTGGATTCGTTTTGCGACCAACGTGCTTAGTGGTGTACCTTCAATTATTATTGGTGTGTTTGCCTATACTGTAGTAGTTTTGACCACTAAAACCTATTCTGCCTGGGCAGGAGGTTTTGCTTTAGCTATACTGATGTTACCCATTATCGTACGAACTACTGACGAAGCCTTAAAACTCGTTCCTCAAGAAGTACGTCAAGCATCGATCGGTGTTGGGGCAAATGACTATCAAACTGTATTACAAGTAGTTTTACCCGCAGCTATTCCCGCCATTATCACTGGGGTGACTCTCGCGGTTGCCCGTGCAGCAGGAGAAACAGCACCTCTGTTATTTACGGCATTATTTACCCAATATTGGCCCAATTGGGATAACTTGTTAGTAGAACCAACCGCATCTTTAGCCGTGTTAGTTTACAACTTCGCGATCGTCCCTTTCCAAAATCAGCAAGAATTGGCTTGGGCTGCTGCTTTTATTTTAGTGTTATTGGTATTGCTTACCAGTATCATTTCGCGTATAGCTACGGCTAATAGAACTTATTAACAACCCCTTCACCGCCATTGACTCAGTTTTTCTTCTAACTTTCTGACCAGGGTTTTATCTCCCAAAGTTACATATGCGTCTCTAGCTTCCGTTCCTACTCGGACTGCCTGATTATTTAATCCTCTTGCTGCCAAGACTTCTGCTAAACCAAACTGCGCTGTCGCTTGTCCTACCAAATCATGAGAATTCTTTGCTAACTCAATTGCCTGGGTATATCGTATTTCTGCTAGTTTGCTTAATTGTACATCTTGATAAACGTGAGTTCGACGAGATTAAAAAACAGCAGGAGGAAGAGCGGACAAAGCTTTGGGTTCTAAATCAAGAGAAGGTTTGTTCGGCAAATAGGAATAAGCGATTAATCCAGC
>JAAUYH010007033.1_pt1 | contig 13628 bp, 14 predicted proteins | sample 7278061 | NCBI WGS metagenome assembly JAAUYH01 (sample SAMN14350203, study PRJNA611818) | marine sediment metagenome | isolation source: surface marine sediment (0.6m) | place: French Polynesia: Moorea | collected 2018-08
ATCAAGGTCGAGCAGGCCTTGCAGAAGGTCGGGAGATCGATCTCAAGCCCATGACCGACGACCAGCAACATCATCTCCTGTTGATCACCGGCCTGTCGGGCGCCGGCAAGACCACGGCGCTCAAGACCCTTGAGGATCTCGGCTGGGAAACTGTCGACAATTTCCCCTTCCAGCTGATTGATGCGCTGCTGAGCACGCCTTCGTCGCGTTCTTCCCCTGGAAGCACGATCCCCCTCGCCCTGTGTTTTGACAGCCGTACCAGGGGCTTTGCGCCCGATCGGCTTGTGCAGACGATCAAGGATCTCCGGGATGGCGGCAAGTTCCTGATTTCCACCCTGTATCTCGACTGCGACGGGGCAGAACTCGAGCGACGATTTGCCGAGACGCGCCGCCGTCACCCGCTGGCCCTCGATCGCCCGGCCTTTGACGGAATTCGCGTAGAGCGTAACCAGCTTGATCCTTTCCGCCGCTGGGCCGACCACGTCATCGATACCAGCGAGATGACGACCAACGACCTGCAACACGAGATTCGCCAGCATTTCGCACTGGAGGAAGCGGAAGGGACGACCATCACGATAACAAGCTTCGGTTATTCCCGCGGTGTTCCAACCAATGTCGACCTGCTGTTTGACGTCCGGTTCCTCGCCAATCCCTTCTGGGAACCCGAGCTCAAGCTGATGACCGGGCTGGACCCGCAAGTAGCTGATTATATTCGTAAAGACCCAGGATATGACGAGGCGATCGAAAAGATTGAAGAGATGCTCGCATTCCTCCTGCCGCGATACCAGCATGCGGGTAAGGCATATGTGAACATCGGCATCGGCTGCACGGGCGGGCGTCACAGATCGGTACATGTCGCCGAGACGTTGAGCAAAAACTTGCGCGCCCGGGGATTTTCGCCCAATGTCCGCCACCGCAATCTGGCCTCCAGGCCAATGGAAGCGCTGGAGTCGATGCAGAATTTCACAGGCGTTAGGGGCAATTCTTCGAAATGATCGGTCTGGTTCTGGTTACCCACGGGCATCTGGCGACCGAATTCGTCATCGCGATGGAGCATGTCGTCGGCCCGCAAAAGTCCATTGCCGCAATCGGTATCGGACCGCATGACGACATGGAAGAACGCCGTGAAGAAATCGCCAAGTCCATCGAAACGGTCGACGCGGGCAAGGGCGTGATCATCCTGACCGACCTGTTTGGCGGCACCCCCTCAAATCTCGCCATATCGCTGATGGAAAAAGGCAAGGTGGAAGTGATCGCCGGGATCAACCTGCCGATGTTGATCCGCCTGGGCGGTGCCCGCAAGTCCATGGAAATCGATGCCGCCGTTGCCGCCGCCAAGGAGGCTGGCCAGAAATATATCAGCGTCGCCTCGGAAATATTGGGCAGCGACGCGTGAGCGAGCTTCGCAAGACGGTTGAAATCACGAATAATCGCGGCCTCCACGCCAGGGCGAGCGCGAAATTCGTGACCTATGTCAGCAAGCTGCCCGATGACCTGTCGGTCCGGGTCGGCAAGGATGGCAACGAAGTGACCGGTACGTCGATCATGGGCCTGATGATGCTCGGCGCCGCCAAGGGTGACAGCATCGACATCATCGTATCCGGCGAAAATGCCGAGAGCGCGCTCGAAAAACTGGTCGGCCTGGTGGTTGACGGGTTTGGCGAAGACTGATCCCATGCGCCGCCAGATAACCGGCTTTTCCAATCCGACGATCAAGCGCCTGAAGAGCCTGCGCGAAAAGAAGCACCGCAAGAATGAAGGGCTGTTCCTCGCCGAGGGATTGCGCATCCTGACCGAAGCGCTGGAAACCGGGAAAACACCGCAAATTCTCGTCATGGTCGAAAGCGCCGACCCGCACCCGCTGGCCGAAAAGATCGAGTCTGCGACGCTGGCGGCCGGCGGCGAGGTTATCGAGACGACGAACGCGATCATGTCCAAGCTGACCGGCAAGTCCAATCCACAGGCGATTGTCGGCATCTATCCCGACCAGGCCGTGCCATTGGCGGAGCTGGACCGGACCCGTGCGGATATCTGGCTGGTGGCGCAGGCACTGCGCGATCCAGGCAATCTGGGGACGATCCTGCGTACCGGCGACGCGGTGGGCGCTGGCGGCCTTATATTGGTCGACGATTGCGTTGACCCGTTTTCGGTCGAAGCCGTTCGCGCCAGCATGGGCGCGATTTTCACGCAGAGCATCACCCAGGCGCGCTGGCCGGATTTCCTCGAATGGCTGCGCGGAGGACCGGCCATGCTCGTCGGTACCAGCCTCAATACCGACCAGGATTACCAGGCGGTGCAATATCAGGCACCGACTTTCCTGCTAGTCGGCAATGAAGCGCAGGGATTGCCCGCCGAATATGAGCAAGCGTGCGACGCGCTGGTGAAGATGCCGATGATGGGCAAGGCCGACAGCCTGAACGCGGCCGTGGCAACGTCGGTGATGGCCTATGAGGTGCTCAACCAGTTCCGCCATCGCGATTTGTAATCAAGGCGCAAACTGTGATAGCTCCGCGTAAAACAAAGGGGGGAATCATGAGAAAATGCCTGTTGCTGTCGTCCTTGGCCGTGCTTGCACTGGCCGCCTGTGAAGAACCGGTCGAAGAGCCGGTCGAGGAACCTGAACTCGGCGATTACAAGGGTGGCGGAACCGAGCCGTTCTGGGGTGTTGAGGTGAAGGGCGAGGAAATCATCTTCACGACCGCCGAAGGCACGAATGATTTCACCTTGCCAATCGCGCGGATGAACAAGACCGACACCGGGTGGACGGTCAAGGGCTTTGACGACCAGCACAATATCAACCTCTACATTACCACCGGCGAGGAGTGCAGCGACGGCATGAGCGACCGGGTCTATGCCGACACCATCAAGGTGGAAGCGAGCGAGAGCGGCACATTGGAAGGATGCGGCGGCGACTTTGAGGAAGGCCCCGACGGCCCGCCCTAAATCCTATTCGGCAGCTTCGTCCCGGATTGAGGACTCGTCCTCGATCAGATTTTCCGTCATTTCGTCACTATAGCGCGGCAACGATTCAACTGGCGGCACCTCTTCCACGAGTTTTTTCCCTGTCTCTACATTGAGATCGGCGAATTTTCTGCCGGTTACAACCAAGCGGGAGTTAAAACTGTTCATCCCTTCATTATAGGCTCGGACAGCACGATCCAAGTTGAGGCCAGTTTTCCCCAGTTTTTCAGAAACTACAGCCAATCGTTCATACATTTCCTTGCCCAGCTGGCCGATCTGTTTCGCTTCGGCGGCCATTTTTTCCTGCCGCCAGACGCCTGCCACGGTCCGCGCGATGGCGACAAGGTTGGTCGGCGTCGCGAGAAGCACCTTCTTGTCAAACGCGTGGTCCCAGAGCGTCGGTTCATGCTCCAGCGCAGCAGTCAGGAAATGTTCGCCGGGCACGAACATGATGACATAGTCGGGGGCGTCCTCGAACTGATCCCAATAGGCCTTGCGCGACAAACCCTCGATATGGTTCTTCATCGACAGGCAATGCCGCGTCATCGCGGTTTCGCGGGCCTCGCCATCCTCAGCCTCGAACGCGTCCTGATAGTCGTTGAGCGAAACCTTGGCGTCTATCACCAGCTTCTTGCCGCCCGGGACATTGATGATCGCGTCCGGGCGCAACCGTCCTTCTTCCGTCTCCACACTGTGCTCGGTGACAAAGTCTGTATGTTCGGCCAGGCCGCAGGTCTCCAGTACATTCTTGAGCTGCTGCTCACCCCAGCGACCCCGTGCCTTGGGTGCGTTGCGCAGTGAATTGACGAGCCGGTGCGTCTCGTCGCGGACCTGCATCTGCCCTGCCCGCATCTGGTCCATCAGGCCCTTCAGGTCGCCATAGGCCTCGCTGCGTTCCTTCTCGACACGTTCGACCTGCGAACGGTAATCCTTGAGCGCCTTGTCCATCGGCGAGAGCAGCAGTTTCAGCCGTTCCTCGCTCTTGCCGCCGGCCTCGGCAAATTTCGCATCAGCGCGCTTGAGGAACCTGTCCTGCGCCTCTTCGAGCAGCTTGTTGCCGACCTCGGCAAATTGCGCGGACAATTGCTCGCGCGCTTTCTGCAGTTCTGCGATCTTTTCGTCCTGCGCGCGGTCGCGTTCCTGCTGGGCCGCCTTGTTTGCAGCCAGTTCAGTGGCCAGCGTTTCCCGTTCGGACCTGGCGGTGTCGCGTTCCTTCTGCACCTCATCGAGCTGCATGCGCAGCGACGAGGTCGTTTCCTGCGCCGCATCCAGTTTCGCGCCCTGGGTCTTGCCGGAGACGAACCAGCCAAGAGCTGCGCCCACGATCAATGCGGCGATGACAAGAACGATGGTAACAACAGGATCCAAAGACCAACTCCCCGACGAGAACGAAAAGAGAACCTATCGCCTGTCGCACGTTTAGGCAACAGCCGTCATGTCACAGGAATGCCGGGGATAGACCGCCGCGCAGAATACTAGGCTGCGATGCCCTGTTCCTTGCGCATTTTTTCCAGCTTTTTCAGTACCATCTTGCGCTTAAGGCGCGAAAGATGATCGATGAACAATATTCCTTCAAGATGGTCCATCTCATGCTGCAGGCAGGTCGCGAGCAGGCCTTCGAGCTGTTCCTCGTGATGGTTGCCATCCTCGTCCTGCCAACGCGCGTTGATCACGGCGGGGCGATCGACATCGGCATATTGGTCCGGCACCGAGAGGCAACCTTCCTTGTAAGTACTCATCTCTTTTGACGGATCGACGATTTCCGGATTGATGAACACGCGGGGATCGTTGATCACCTCATGCTCATGATTGCATTCTTCCCCGTCCTCATGTTCGTGGGGTACGGGTTCCTGCAGGTCGATGACCAGCACCCGCTTGGGCACGCCGACCTGGATCGCAGCCAAGCCAATTCCCGGCGCATCGTACATGGTTTCGAACATGTCGCGGACGAGCGTCTTCAACTCGTCATCAAACTTGGTGACGGGTTCGGAAACGGTTTTCAGCCGGGGATCCGGCACTTCTACAATCGGTAATATGGCCATGGGCAGAATTTAGGTTTTCAGCTGTGTTTCGTCAAGGATTGCCGGGCGCAAAAGCGGTTCAATCGCTGGTAACAGGCCGCCGGGAACGCAGGGCCTGCGCCAAGGTTCCCTCGTCTAGGTAATCCAGTTCGCCGCCAACCGGGATACCGTGGGAAAGCTGGCTGAGCCGGATTGGGAAATTCTCGAGCCTTTCGGCGATATAATGGGCGGTCGTCTGCCCTTCCAGCGTTGCATTCATCGCCAGAACCACTTCGTCGATACCGCCTGCCTCGACCCGCGCAATCAGCTTGTCGATCGCGATATCTTCGGGCCGGACGCCATCCAGTGCGGACAATTTGCCGCCGAGGACGTGGAACTTACCGGGAAACAGCCGGGACTTGTCGAGCGCCCAGAGATCGGACACTTCCTCGACCACGCACAGTGCCTTGTCATCGCGGCGCGGATCGCTGCAGATCTGGCAGGGATCCTGCGTATCGACATTGCCGCAAATCGAACAGGTCACGAGATTTGCGTCGACCTTTTCCATCGCTGCGAGGATCGGTTTCATGGCAGTTTCAGGCCGCTTGAGCAGGAACAGCACCGCCCGCCGCGCCGAACGCGGACCGAGGCCGGGCAGTTTTGCCAGTGCCTGCACCAAATTTTCTATCTCTTGCGATGCCATGCGACGGTCTTTAGGGACGCGAGCCACGATCTGCCAAGAGAGAATTGATGCGCATAGCCTTTATGGGGACTCCGGATTTCGCCGTACCGGCGCTCGAAGCACTGCACGCAGCAGGGCACGAGATCGCCGCTGTCTATTCGCAGCCGCCCCGGCGCGCGGGTCGCGGCAAGAAGCTGACCCCCTCGCCTGTCCAGAAGAAGGCTGAGGAACTCGGGCTGGAAGTGCGTACGCCGGTTTCACTCAGGAGCGAACAAGAACAGCAACAATTTGCAGCGCTCAACCTCGATGCCGCCGTGGTAGCCGCCTATGGCCTGATCCTGCCTCAGGCGATCCTTGACGCACCGGAATTGGGCTGCCTGAATATCCACGGTTCGATCCTGCCCCACTGGCGCGGCGCCGCGCCGGTTCAGCGGGCAATGCTCGCCGGTGACGAGACGACCGGGATCACGATCATGCAGATGGAAGCCGGCCTCGATACGGGCCCGATGCTGCTCAAGCAGGAAACGGAGATCGGTAGCAAGACGGCGGGCGAGCTTACGGAAGAACTGGCACGAATGGGCGCCGAACTGATGGTGCAATATCTGTCAGCGCCCGATCAGTATCCGCCCGTTGAACAGGATGATGCCTTGGCGACCTACGCTAACAAGATCGAGAAAGCCGAGGCGAAGCTCGACTTCAGTCAGCGCGCCGATGCAGTCGAGCGCCAGGTGCGGGCGTTCAACCCGGTTCCGGGCGCATTTTTCGAGCATGACGGGCAGCGTTACCGTATCCACGCCGCAGAGATAGTGGACGGAAAAGCTGATCCGGGCACGGTGATGGACGACAAACTGACAATCGCATGCGGCGAAGCGGCCATCCGGCCGGCGATAATCCAGAAAGCAGGCAAACCAGCCATGGACCTCCAGGCGTTCTTGAACGGCATGAAGATTCCCGAGGGCACAATCCTGCCATGACGCGCTTTGCCATCACGCTGGAATATGACGGCAGGCCCTTCATGGGCTGGCAGCACCAGGACCATGGTCCCAGTGTCCAGAACGCCGTCGAAACCGCGATCAAGTCAATCACCCAACAGGAAGTGCGCGTCTTCGCCGCCGGGCGCACGGACGCCGGTGTCCATGCTCTTGCCATGCGTGCGCATTTCGATCTCGATACCCAGCTAAACGCTTTTCGCCTGATGGAAGGTATCAATGCCGGATTGAGGCCCAATCCGGTCGCCGTGCTGGCCTGCGAGGAAGTCGATCCCGAATGGCATGCGCGCTTCGCCTGTATCGGGCGGCGCTATCTCTACAAGATCGTCAACCGGCGGGCACCATTGACCTTTGACCGCGGCCTTTGCTGGCAGGTTGCGCCCAAACTGGATGCCAACCTGATGCACGATGCCGCGCAACTGCTGGTCGGCAAGCATGATTTCACGACCTTCCGTTCGGTCAACTGCCAGGCGGAAAGCCCGGTCAAGACACTGGACTCGATCAGCGTGTCCCGTTTCGGCGAGGAGATCGAAGTCGAAGTCGCCGCTCGATCCTTCCTGCACCACCAGGTACGGTCCATCGTTGGCTGCCTGCAGCTAGTCGGGCGCGGCAAGTGGAACGAGCGCGACTTGCAAGCCGCACTGGATGCAAAGGATCGCAATGCACTTGGCCTTAACGCACCTCCAGATGGTTTATATTTCGTCGAGGCCGTTTACGAATAACGTGCTCCGCACCTGATGCGGAGCGGCAAAGAGCATATTTAAGCTTCGTCCTGTCCCGATAACTCCGCATCGGGTGCGGAGTAAACTAGAGGCTGAACAAGCGCTGCAGGCTCTTGTCGAGCATCAGCAATTGCCAGAGCAGCCGGCCATTGTCCCGGCGGCCGGCGATGTGATCCTCGGCGATCCGGCGTAGTGCCTTGCCGTCGAACCAGCCCGAACGCGCCAGTGCCCCGCCGCTGGTGATATCCCGCGCCTGATCGGCAAGCGGGCCGCGGAACCAGTGCGTAAGCGGCGTGACGAATCCCATTTTCGGCCGGTAGAGAATGTCCTCCGGCAGATAGCGCTCCATCGACTTCTTGAGCAGGTATTTGCCCTGCCCCCGGCGCACCCGCAGCCTCGTCGGCAGCTTCGCCGCAAATTCGAGCAGGTGGTAATCAAGCAAAGGCTCCCGGGCTTCGAGGCTCACGGCCATGCTGGTCCGGTCGACCTTGGTGAGGATATCGCCAGGTAGCCAGAGTTTCATGTCGGCATATTGCGCCTGGTCGAGGCCGTCTCGGGCCGGGGCGTTCTCCATCAGGTCGATCATCCGCTGCTCGCCGAAATAGCCCTGCAGATTGCCGGTCATCGAATCGGAATAGAATTGTGCGCGCTGGGCAAATGGCGTGACGCCGACCGCATCGGCATATCCCTCCGGTCCGGTTCGGGCGAGCGACTGCAGTGTCGACTTGGCGCGCAGCGGCCGCGGCGCCCAGTCGGCCTTCGGATAGACCGAGCCGAGCCAGCCGAGCACCGGTCCCCGAAACGATTGCGGCAACAAGCTGCGCACGCGCTCTTCAGCATGATGGAAAACGTGCCGGCGATATCCGGCCATCGCCTCGTCTGCGCCGTCGCCTGACAGTGCGACGGTCACCTTTTCCCGCGCCAGCGCGCTTACCTGGTAGGTCGGCAGCGCCGAGCCGTCAGCGAATGGTTCGTCAAAATGATCCGCCAGAGTGTCGATCAGCGCGAAATCGTCGCTGGCCACGGTCCGTGTGCGATGATCGGTCTTGAACCGCTCGGCAATGCGGCGGGCATATTCGGTTTCGTCGAGGCTCTGTTCGTCAAAACCGATTGAACAGGTCTTCACCGCCTGCCGGCTTTGCTCTGCCATCAGCGCGACGACCGTGCTGCTGTCGACACCGCCGGACAGGAAGGCGCCAAGCGGCACGTCAGCGATCATCCGCGAACCAACCGCCTGCTTTAGCAAGGCAACGAGTTCCTCCTCCAGCGCGGACGCCGATCCCTTGCTGCGCTGGCTGAAATCGATATCCCAATATTGTACGGGACGCGGCTCTGGCTTGCCCTGCCCCAACAGCAGGTAGTGCCCGGCCGGCAGCTTTTTCACGCCCTTCACCAGGCATGTCTGGTCTGGCACATAGCCAAAGGCAAAATAATCATCGACTGCGCGCTCATTCACTTCGCGTCGCAACAGCGGATGGGCGAGAAGGGCTTTCAGTTCGGATCCGAAGATGATGCTGCCGTCCGACACAGGCGCATAGTAGAGCGGTTTCACGCCAAGCCGGTCGCGCGCGATGAACAGCTGCTTCGTCGGCTGGTCATAGATAACGATGATGAACATGCCATTGAGTCGCTTGAGGCAATCAACGCCCCATTGCCGCCACGCATAGAGGATGACCTCGGTATCACTGCTGGTTTGGAACTGGTGGCCAAGCGCTTCCAGATCGGCTCGTACTTCCAGGAAATTGTAGATCTCGCCATTGAAGCTCAGCACCTGTGCTTCGTCGGGCGTGAGCATCGGCTGCGCGCCACCTTCAAGGTCGATGATCGAGAGCCTGCGATGACCGAGTCCCACGCCCGGTGCTGTCCAGATTCCCGAACCGTCGGGGCCCCGATGGACCATGGTATCGGTCATCTTCCTCAGGCGCGCCGGATCGACCGGCTTGGCCGTCTCGAGATGAAAAATGCCCGCTATGCCGCACATGATGCGCGCACTAGCGCAAGCCTGCCATCTCGTCAGCCAATTTGTCGACCGGGCCAAGATCGGCAACAAATTCCTCGATTGAGACCATGGCCGGTTCGTCCGACCGCTGTTCGGCCGAAACCAGTATAGCGACGGCATGCTGGTCGCCACCGAGCAGTCGGTTTTTCAGGGTCGCCAGCTTCACCGCGGTGCCGCTGCCCGTCAGCATGCCGCGGATGCGATAGAAGGTCGCGATATCGCGCACGACCGGGCCAGGCGCGGTCAGCTGGTAGGCGCTGCTGCCAGCCGGTCCGTCGAGATTGCGCGTCCAGGCCCAGTCGCTGTTGCGATCGAAACCGCCCTGGCCAAACCCGACCATCTCCCGGCCTTCCTTCTGCTTGTCATAGACGGCAATCGACATGTCCACGACCTTGCCTGTGGCGACATTGCGATAACGGCCGAGCAGGAAGTGGTTGGACCCGGCGAATTGCGGTTTCCATTCATGCAGTGGTTCATAGGCGACCCGTTCCCAGCCCGATACCTCCGGCAAGGTAATCCGGTCGGGAACCGGCGAATTCTGCGACGCGAGTGCGCTGATCCACAGCATCGGTACAGAAATGATTGCCCCGATGATGGCAAGCATCGGCACCGGTTTGAATCGCGACACGGTCGAAACCTGGCTATCACGGATGGCATCGCCATCGATCATCCGGTCATCAAACTTGCGGTCAAAAAACGGCCAGCCAATCGCCATCACGAGCGCCAGTACAAAGGCAAAGAAGAACCAACCATAGAAGATGTGGTCAAAACCGGTCGCGAAATCGATCGAAACATGGTGCGCGACGTAGATGGTTCCAAATGCGCGGATCCCATTGGCGATTATCGGTACGATGATAGCGGCGAGCATGAAGAGTATCCGCCGGTTCCAGCTCTTGAAGCACATATTCGAGACCAGCGCGCCATAAGCGATCATTGCGATCAGGAACTTGATCCCCGAACAGGCCTCGGCCACCTCGAAATAACCGGTCGGGGTCGAGATGAATATGCCGTCGATAAAGGCCGGGATATTGGCCCAGGCGAGGAAAATCATCGAGAGTTCCGCAGTGACGGTTTGCAGGAACGGCACCAGTTCCTCGCCAAAGGGAACGAGGAAGAAACTATATGCAAGCGGGAACAACAGTCCGCGCGCTACGCCCGGTCCGAGCAACGTCAATACGACGCCCTGGAGCATCATGACGAGACCCAGGTGCCGAGCGAAGGAAACACCGGCCGCCTCGCCCAGCATCCAGCCAAACGCAGCCATGCCGATCCAGAGCAATCCAGCGCCCCAGAAATGCGGCGTGATCCTGGCGAGTTCGTCCTGCCGCTGGTGGACGAGCCAGTAGATGATCGGCAGGATCAACAGGCAGTGATTATAGGTGGATATGTCCCACCAGGTCTGCACCATGCTCGCCGCATCACGCCAGAACAGGGCGATCATCGCCGCCCAGACGATGCCGAGCAGCTTCAGCTGCGTTGTCCAAATCGCCGACAGCTCGCTCGGCGGAACGGCAGCCTCTTTTTCCGGAAGCGCGACGCTGCTCATTCTGCGGCCTCGGCAAAATGATTGTCGGATAGTGCGCAAATTTCGGGCAGCTCGGCCAGCTGGGCAGCCCAGCTGTACCGCGCCTCAATCAGCCTGCGCGCCTCCCGCCCCAGTTTCTCGCGTCGCTCTGCGTCGGCAAGCAAGTGGCAAACCTGCTCGGCTTCCTCTGCCTCGTTGGCGGCGACGAGCAGTTGCTCGCCGGCGACCGCCTCGATTCCCTCGGCTGCGGCCTGCGACGCGACGACCGCCTTGCCCATCGCCATGGCCTCGAGAACCTTGTTCTGGATGCCCCGCGCGGTGCGCAGCGGTGCCACGACGATATCGGCCGCCAGCAGCCAGCCGCGGACATCGTCCACCTCGCCGGTGACGAACGTGCCATTCTTGGCGTCGAGAGCCAGCACTTCGGCGGTCGGTGCCCGCCCGACAATGGCAAACCTCGCATCACGATGTTCTGCAAGGATCAAGCGCATAACCTGCTGCGCAAAGCTCATCACGGCTTCGACGTTCGGCGGATAGTCCATCTGCCCGGTAAACACGAGCAACGGTCCCGCTTCCCGGTCGACGGCTTCGCCAACCGCCGGATTATATTGTTCAAGGTCAATACCGTTGCCCAGCGCCAATACCTTCTCGGCGGGGAGACCTGACCGTTTGCGGAAAAGCGTGGCTTCGGCCTCGCTGACGAAAAGCGACAGGTCAGCCCGTTCGCCAATCTCCCGTTCAAATTCGGACAGCAAGCGTCCTTCGCGGCCATGGATCCATCCCATGAACCCGGTTGCGGTTCCAGCGTAGCTTTCGAATTTTGCGCTGTCGACGTCGGCAAAATCCATCACCACACGACCATCGAAGTCTTGCGGGATATATTGTGCCATCTGGCCGGAAAACACGAAGATGAGGCCGATCGGCCGTTCCCGCAGCAATCGATCCACATGGTCGTGAAGGGCCGCAGATGCGAAGGAGGTCAGCGATACGGGACGAGCCGAAACCAGCGCCTCCACGCCGGCCTGCCATTTTGGCTTGCGGCGAATTTCGGCGTGAAACGACGCGAGCTTGTGGCGCAGCGGATCTTCCTGCGCGGCTTCCCGGGCATCGTCGGCAAAACAGGCGCAATGTACCGGCGCGAGCTCGGCAAGCCGGTGCAGTATGTGGTGCGAACGGATCTTGTCGCCGCGATTGGGCGGCCATGGCACCCGGTGGGCCAGGAAAAGCACCTCACCCATCAGCCCAATCCCCTGGAAATCATGGGCCCAAGGCGGTTGGCGATGGACAGCGGCAGTCGCTGCCAAAGCGCCACTTGCAGCCGGTATTTCGGGCTCAGCGGGTTGACGTCACGCGCTTCGTCGCCATCCATCGTGCGCACGGCATAGGATAGCGGCACCGGTTCGAAACCCCAGTTCTTCTTGAAGCTATATGCCCCGGTCCCGACCTTGGAACGGCCGAAATCAAAATGCTTGCATCCCTTCCCGCGGGCATGATTCATCAGTGCATAGTACATGATATCATTGGCCCGCAGCCGCCGTGCGTCCCAGGTACCGCCACCCCAATATGGCATGACGGTATCACCATGATAGAGGCTGAGCACCGATGCGACCGGGCGGCCTTCGGCGCTCACGGTGAGTATATCGGTCTGATCGCCAAACGCCCTGATGACTTCGGCAAACAGGGCCCGCGGAAACACCGGTGTGCCCAGGTTGCGCACGCTTTCGGCGTAGACGGCATAATGATCGGCGAGGTCCTGGCCGTCGCGTCCGACCCGCACGTCGAGATTGTTTTTCAGGCCCTTGCGAACTTCGGCCCGCTGCTTGCGCGGGATGGCCAGCAATTGCTGTTCATCGTCTTCGGCCAGATCGGTCACGAAACCGGCATAGGCGTCTCGCTTGGCCTGCCATTTCCCATCGGGCAGTTGCCCGCCTCTCAGCTCGACGCTTGGAAAACTGCGCGTTTCGGCAAATTGCCAAACCGCTTCGGCCAAACGTGCGCAGGCCCGCTGGTCGCCGCCCAATATGCCGCCACCGACCGCAAATCCACTCGAGACCAGCGCCCGTCCGAACAGAGCCGAATGCAGCATGTGCACCGGCAGGATGGCAGCAATTTCGCCTGTCTCGTCTTCAATGGTGAAGTAGCGCCAATCGTGGCGGCACGCCTTGCCAATCGCCTCCATCCATGCCGGGCGGTGGAACGGCGTGCCGTCGTCGCGGGCGATGACAAAGGCATCAATCCGCGCCAGCTCCGCCGCATCATGCGGCTTTACCTTTCGGACCATGGTGCTGTCATGCTGGAACGGGGCGTTCATTGCGCCAGCTCCGCTTCGAGCGCTGCCAGTTCATCCATCCGGCCCCATTTGAATTCACGGGCGGCGCGTTCCAGCTTCGCCTCCATCGCCTCCAGCCGTGCATAATGGCGCAGCCGCGATTTCAGCGGCGCATCCTTTACGCGCGGCTGTCCGGGATCAATTTCCCAGGGATGGAAATAGAAGATCGCGCCGCGGCCATCATCCTTGTGCATCTTGCGGATCGCGGCGCGATACAAGGCATAGGGCAGCAACCGGAAAAAACCGCCGCCACCGGCCGCAAAAACCCGGTCCCCGACCTTTACCGTCGTCACCGGCAATTCCACCAGTTCGGCGCCAGCAACCGGCTTCCATGCGAAACGCGGTGAACCGGCCCAGCCATAATGGTCGTGGTTGATCGGGGCGACACTGGAAGAATATCGATATCCCGCCTCGGCCAGGA
>JAAUYH010105307.1_pt1 | contig 13627 bp, 11 predicted proteins | sample 7278061 | NCBI WGS metagenome assembly JAAUYH01 (sample SAMN14350203, study PRJNA611818) | marine sediment metagenome | isolation source: surface marine sediment (0.6m) | place: French Polynesia: Moorea | collected 2018-08
CTGTCTCGCTGTTGATAAGTAACCAATGCTTGGTGAAATTCTGTGCGGTCAAAATCTGGCCAGAGGGTAGGTGTGACATAGATTTCCGCATAAGCTACCTGCCAGAGTAAAAAATTACTGAGACGCATTTCACCACTAGTGCGAATTAGCAGATCGGGGTAGACAATTCCTTGGGTATAGAGATGCTGCTCGAATAATTCTTCGTCGATTTGCTCGGCTGTTAAATAACCAGCTTCTATTTTCGAGGCGATCGCTCGACAGGCGTGAACGATCTCTTCTCTACCTCCATAATTAGTAGCAATGGTAAATTGAATCCCCTGATTATTTTGAGTATCTGCCATGGAACGGTCAATTTCTTGACGTAGGGAGTCAGGCAAACCAGCCAAATTACCGACAAAGCGAATTTTGACATTTTCTGCCATCATTTCGGCTAATTCTCGGCGCAAGACTCTTTCAAATAAAGTCATTAAAAACTGCACTTCCGCAGAAGGTCTGCCCCAATTTTCCGTCGAAAAAGCATAGGCTGTTAGGGCAGGAATCCCCCAATCTTTACAACAGCGCAGCAAATCTTTAAGAGTATCCACACCTCTTTGATGACCGATAATTCTCGGTTTTCCCCTGTTTTTCGCCCAACGACCATTACCATCCATAATTACCGCCACGTGCTGTGGTAAGGTGTTGGGATTTAAATCACTGGGTAATTTTTGCAAAGCAATAGGCTCAACACTCATCAGTCAATAAAAATGAAAATGCTCAATTTGCAACTCAATTTGACTATAAATTGGTTTCAGTTGTTTTTTTTACGGGAATTTGACGATCGCCAGCGAAAAAGACGTTCCAGCAAGATTTTCCCCTGAAAGCCAAGCTTGCGGCTCAAACGAACGGCATCCCGTTCGGCAATAGGAGCAAACTTAGCCTGTAATAGCTCTTTTAGTTTACTACTGGTTAGGGGTCTATTGAGCGTTCCTTTTTCAGCTAAGGAAATTGAACCAGTTTCTTCAGAAACAACAATACACAAACACTTATCTACTCTTTCAGTAATTCCCATCGCCGCCCGATGGCGTGTTCCTAATTGTCGAGAAGCAGAGCGTTCGGAAAGCGGCAAAATAACTGCCGCCGCAATTATCCGCGAACCACTAATCAAGACTGCACCATCATGAAGCAAAGTTGTAGTTTGAAATATAGTTTGCAATAGTTCCTTAGAAACTTCCGCATTGAGATTGACTCCAGGTGAAACAAAATCTTCTTCAGAAAGAGAGCCATTCGTTTCCATCAGCACTAAAGCTCCTGTCCGATTTTGCGACAACTCTTTGACCGCATCGACAATGCGATCGATCACGCTGTCTGATTGAGTTGTAGGTATCCCTGAAACTTTAAATAACTGAAATATTTCCCCCCTGCCTATTTGTTCGAGAAAACGGCGAAACTGGGATTGAAAGATGACTGCCATGGCTACAGAAGAACCCAAGACCAGTTTTTCTAATAAAAATCCCAGTAACCGCAGCCCCAGCGTTTTGCTAACTACTGTGGCTAACATCAAAACAATAAACCCTCTGACCATCCACAAGCTACGACGTTCACCTTCGCCAATAACGAGGAGAAGAGCATAACTTAAAGCTAAAACTAAGCCCAGGTCAATACTGTAGGGCAACCAATTAGGAATCCAACTAAAGTCAGGAAAAGAACCCGACAATGACATTATTTTACGTACTCAGCTACAAATGGTTAGGGTGAAAAAACCTTATTCTCTAAGGCTAAAACAAAAATTTAATTGTTTTAAAATTAGTCGTCTGTCAAAGATTACGCTTGTCATTTTAAAACAAACTCCTCTTTGATAGGCTTCTATATTAATCTATTTATTCTCTGGGTCAACTAATCTTTCAGGAAGGCGATCGCGGGCGATGAGATTGTCATAGCTCTCTCTTTCAATTATCAGATTGGCTTCCCCTTGATAAACTACTACTGCCGCTGGTCTACCGATCCGATTATAGTTAGATGCCATACTATAATTATATGCTCCTGTGTCCATGACCACTAAAATATCTCCTGGTTCGATTGTCGGTAGAGCAGCATCTTTAATAATTACATCTCCAGATTCACAGTGTTTTCCTGCCACTGTCACTGTTTCGGTTAATGGAGCCGACATCCGATTGGCGATCGCCGTGCGATAGACAGATTGATAGGTAATGGGACGAGGATTATCAGACATGCCCCCATCCACAGCAACATAAGTATTCAACTCGGGTATTTCTTTACGACTACCTACAGTATAGGCAGTAACACAGGCAGAACCGATCAGACTGCGCCCTGGCTCGGCAATTAATTTCGGTAAAGGCAATTGATGAGTAGCACAAGCTGCCTCTACTGCTTCGCTGACTGCTTTTACCCATTCAGAAATACTAGGTGGGTCATCTGATTCAGTATAACGAATACCCAAACCACCACCAACGTTGAGAGTATTAATCGGCAAACCATAGGATTGAGCTTTTTTTGCCCATTCCACCAACACTTCTGCCAGATCTTTATGGGGTTGACGCTCAAAAATTTGCGAACCAATGTGGGCATGTAAGCCAATACAGTTAAGAGCAGATTGCTGGCTAAGATAAGTAAAAACTTCATCCAATTGATTGGGATCGAAACCAAATTTACTGTCTAAATGCCCCGTGCGGATATACTCATGAGTGTGACATTCAATGCCAGGGGTTAAACGTACCATGACAGGAACTGTTTTATTCTCCTGCTGGGCTGCTATTGCTGCTAGGGTTTTTAACTCTAGCCAATTGTCGATCATAATCGTGCAACCCACATCTACTGCCAACTCTAATTCGGCAACGGATTTATTATTACCATGAAAATAAATTTTGTCTTTATCTACTCCTGCTTTCAGGGTGGTATATAGTTCTCCCCCAGAAACTACATCAAAACCCAAGCCTTCGCTATCTATAATGCGGCATACCGCTAGGCAACTCCAGGCTTTAGAAGCATAAATCACCTGGGATTCTCCCTGATAGTAAGTATTAAAACTATCTCTGTATTGACGACAAGCTGTTCTGAGGGTAAATTCATCTAGCACATAGAGAGGAGAGCCAAATTGTTCTACCAATTGCTTTAACTCGCAGCCACCAATTTCTAAACTGTCCTGACTATTGACCTTGGCGGTTAGGGGCAGTAACTCTAAATTAGGAGAGGTCGGAAAATCTAAACTAGTAATTTGAGGCAGATAACGCTGCCCCGTATTTTGTAAACTGCGATCTGTCGAAAGCATAATCTGATTTTTTCTACAGTTAAATAATGAAAGTGTATTTGGTAAGGGCGCGTCTCCCGAATCGAATTCGGGAGGGGCTGTGACTCGAATCGAATTCGAGTCCCTGAATGCCCCGAGAGCTTGTGCCGCCCGTGAAATTTCAATTAGACAATAGTTGCCTATTATTTCAGTGTACAATTAGCAGCCGTGAAAATTTTAGTAATTCAGCCCTTAACTACAGCGCAAATATCAGAAATTTTAGCTTTAGATCGACTCTGCTTTGGTGGTTTTTGGTCAAAAGAAGCTTATGTTAGAGAAGTAAATAGTCCGAAAAGTAGTTTAATTGCTCTTTGGGTAGGAGAAATTAATCGAGCAAACCATAGCTTAAACTTTAAACATCAAGATTTACAAGCCGTTGGCATTGGTTGTCTCTGGTCAATTGTCGAAGAAGCACATATTACTCTCTTGGGCATTCATCCAGATTATCGCCACCAAGGATTAGGGGAATTACTATTATGTACCCTCCTAGAAGATGCAGTTAAGCGGCAACTGCGATGGGCAACCTTAGAAGTAAAAACTAATAATTCTGTTGCTATTTCTTTATATGAAAAATTTGGATTTAAAATTGTTGGTAAGCGCAAAAGGTACTACCAAAAAACAGGTGAAGATGCTTTTGTATTGTGGCACAAAGATCTAGATAAATTAGAATTTAAGCAAAATTTGAGCCAGCGACAGCAAAAAAACCGCCTCCGTCTATCTATGAATTACGTTTTTGCTTAAAAATAAAAAAAATCTTAATTTATCGGTGTAATCTACATTTTGGGTGTACAATTACTTACTGTCTTATGATAAAACTCTACAAATAATAAACAATCAATCATTAACCCTGTGCTAGAATCAGCTTAACACGGGCAAAGCAGCAGGTGATTGATAGGTTATGTTTGAACGCTTCACAGAAAAGGCAATAAAAGTAATAATGCTGGCACAGGAGGAAGCACGCCGCCTGGGTCATAATTTTGTAGGCACCGAGCAAATCCTTCTGGGTTTAATCGGTGAAGGAACTGGCGTCGCCGCTAAGGTTCTCAAATCCATGGGAGTTAATCTTAAGGATGCTCGCATCGAAGTTGAGAAAATTATCGGTCGTGGTTCTGGTTTTGTGGCAGTAGAAATTCCCTTTACTCCCAGAGCCAAAAGAGTTCTGGAGCTATCTTTAGAAGAAGCACGCCAACTAGGACATAATTATATTGGCACCGAACATTTACTTTTGGGTTTGATTCGGGAAGGAGAAGGAGTCGCTGCTAGGGTATTAGAAAATCTGGGTGTAGACCTATCTAAAGTACGCACTCAGGTGATTAGAATGCTCGGAGAAACCGCCGAGGTGACTACTGGCGGTGGAAGTCAGGGAAGAAATAAAACTCCTACTTTAGATGAATTTGGTTCTAATTTGACCCAAATGGCAGGAGAAGGAAAGCTAGACCCTGTAGTGGGTAGACAACAAGAAATTGAGCGCGTTATTCAAATTTTGGGTAGACGCACCAAAAACAACCCCGTGTTGATTGGTGAACCAGGAGTGGGCAAAACAGCGATCGCTGAAGGCTTGGCGCAACGCATTGCCAACAAAGATATTCCCGATATCTTAGAAGAGAAGCGGGTAGTCACCCTCGATATTGGTCTGCTAGTAGCAGGAACTAAATATCGCGGTGAATTTGAAGAACGGCTCAAGAAAATTATGGACGAAATTCGTCAAGCTGGAAATGTGATTCTGGTAATTGACGAAGTACATACTTTAATTGGTGCGGGAGCAGCAGAAGGAGCGATCGATGCGGCAAATATCCTCAAGCCAGCTTTGGCTAGGGGCGAATTGCAATGTATTGGTGCGACTACTTTAGATGAATATCGTAAGCACATCGAGCGGGATGCTGCTTTAGAACGACGGTTTCAGCCAGTGCAGGTGGGAGAACCATCTGTGGAAGAAACCATCGAAATTCTCTATGGTTTGCGGGAACGTTACGAACAACATCATAAATTAAAAATATTAGATGAAGCTTTAGAAGCAGCAGCTAAATTGTCTGACCGCTATATCAGCGATCGCTATCTACCAGATAAAGCCATTGATTTAATTGATGAAGCAGGTTCTCGGGTTCGTTTAATTAACTCCCAGCTACCGCCAGCTGCTAAAGAGTTGGACAAAGAACTAAGAGAAGTTCTCAAACAAAAAGACGACGCAGTGCGATCGCAAGACTTCGACCAAGCAGGAGAATTGCGCGATCGGGAAATGGAAATCAAAGAGCAAATTCGCAATATTGCTTCCAGTAAAAAAGCTGAAGGTGAAGGTGAAGATAGTTCGGCGGTAGTTGATGCTGAGGAAATAGCTCATATTGTCGCCTCTTGGACTGGCGTACCAGTCAATAAAATTACCGAATCTGAGTCGGAAAAACTCTTGCATATGGAGGATACTCTCCACAACCGTATTATCGGTCAAGAAGATGCGGTTAAGGCTGTTTCGCGGGCAATTAGAAGGGCAAGAGTGGGTCTGAAAAATCCCAACCGTCCTATTGCTAGTTTTGTCTTCTCTGGACCTACTGGGGTCGGTAAAACTGAATTGACCAAAGCTTTAGCGACCTATTTCTTCGGTTCAGAAGACGCCATGATTCGCCTAGATATGTCGGAATATATGGAACGCCATACAGTTTCTAAACTGATTGGTTCTCCTCCAGGATATGTGGGTTATAACGAAGGCGGTCAATTAACCGAAGCAGTACGTCGTCGTCCTTATACGGTGGTATTATTCGATGAAATCGAAAAGGCACACCCCGACATCTTTAATATGCTGTTGCAAATTTTAGAAGATGGTCGTTTAACCGATGCTAAAGGCAGAACAGTAGACTTTAAGAACACTCTGTTAATTCTTACTTCCAATATTGGTTCTAAAGTAATCGAAAAAGGAGGAGGCGGTTTGGGCTTCGAGTTTGCTGAAGATGAAGCTGAGGCAAAATATAATCGCATTAGTTCTTTGGTAAAAGAAGAACTAAAAAGTTACTTCCGTCCTGAATTCCTCAACCGTCTAGATGAAATCATCGTCTTCCGTCAGTTGAGCAAAGATGAAGTGAAAGAAATCAGCGAAATCTTGCTCAAAGAGGTGTTCCAACGCTTAACTGAACAAGAAATTACTCTGGAAGTAACGGACAAATTCAAAGACCGCTTAGTAGATGAAGGCTACAATCCTGCCTACGGTGCTAGACCTCTACGTCGAGCAATTATGCGTTTATTAGAAGATGTTCTAGCCGAAGAGATTCTCTCTGGTCGTCTAGGGGAAGGGGATAATGCAGTAGTGGATATCGACGAAGAAAACAACGTTAAGATTATCCCGCAAAAAGAAAAGATAGAACTATTACCCTCTTCTTAGATTGGTAGCGGTAAATAACTAACTTTGACTTTTAAATAGTTAATCAAGGTAGAAGGTTTAAACCCTCTACCTTTTTTTTATTATAATCAGTAATTTTACTGTTGAAATGCTTTGAGGGTAAATCATAATTAAATATATAAGTATAAAAAATTTAGGTCCAAAACTCAATAGGGGAATTACAGTTTATTCCTTTTTTAAATACATTAATCAAATAAAATTTTTTATCTTGATATAAAGATTATTCGCTATCGTCTTCTGTAGACCCAAAAGACATGCAAGACATTTGCCCCATTTGCTCTAACACTTTACTTCGTCATCTCGATCGCCGTGAAATCTCTTGGTTTTGTCCTCGATGCCGACAAAAAATGCCAAATCTTGAGCGACAAGCCGTAACATACCCGTCATCTTATGCTGGAGTTGTCTATAAACTAAATAAAGTTAATAATACTCAACCAACTCTGTTACCATCAGTCCAATGTCAACCTCAGTTAGCGATCGCCAGACAACCAGAAAAAAATATTACTATCACCCAAATTGTCGATGAGCAATCAGTAATTGTAAATTCTTTAGTCCATGAAGAACAAAAAAGATTAGAAGTTGTTGATTTTATTATTAGTCAAATCAACTCAATTATTATTAATGAGATTGCCAACACAGAACTAAATATTACAGATAAAAAAGCTATATTTCATGAATCAAAAAAACTAGCAGTAGCCAAAATTGAACCAAATAAATTAATCAAAGCTGATTTGTTAAAAGACAGCAAACTAGTGCTTTTATATATCTGTCAAGCCATTATCCTCCGTAATCCTTCCATACTTAACGATCGAGGTTTACAAGAATTAAAAAACAATTATACTAATCTCGATTTACCTACCGAGCAGATAATTTGCTGGTTGAATTTAATCAAAACAGCGATATTAGATTTTATTCGTCGTATTACTTTTGATGTTGCTGAATCTTTAACAGGACAAAATATTCACTCTTTAGATACAGAAGTAGCTAACTATTTCGATCTGGCGATCGCCTCTATCCTTTGAGATACTTAGCGTCCCAATGTATGTAAAGAATTAATAACTGCGGCACATTTTTCGGTTACAGCTTGTAGTTCATCTTTATTAGTCGATTTAGGTGGAGCGATCGCCTCACCAATACGGACGGTAATGGGTACGGGTTTGGGAAATCCAGACTTGACAATTTTTTCTGTTCCCCAAAGACTAACGGGAATCAGGGGAACTTGGGCTTGAGCAGCAATCCAGGCTGCACCCAGTTTGGGGTTAACTATCTTCCCGTCTGGAGTTCGCGTACCCTGTAAAAATACCGCAGCTATCCAGCCTCGTTCAATTGCTTCTATGGCTGCTCTTAAGGCTGCGCGGTCGCTCTTACTTCTTTTTACGGGATAAGCTCCATAAAGTTCAATTCCTTGTTTAAATAGAGGAATTTTAAACAATTCTTCCTTCGCCATAAAAGCAACAGGACGACCAATACAGTTAGAGAGAATTGGCGGATCGAAATTGCTAGCATGATTGCTAACGGCGATCGCGCCACCTAAAGAGGGAACTCGATCTGCTCCATAAATTCGCACGCGAAAATAAATATGTAAGGCTGGACTAACTACCGACCATTTCAATAGATGGTATAGTGCCAAACTCCCTAACGGCTCCCGTTCTTTTTTCTTGACTTTTCTGTCCAACAACTTTGATTACCTAGAACTGTACTAGTTTCTATATCTAGAATACAATTCTCGGAGGTTTTATGAGATACGTAGTTATACCAATTCAATTAATGTTGGCGACAGATAATTTCTGTGTAGAGGCGATACCATACACCAGAAGGCTTGCAAATAGCGCGAATCGCCCTTACAAGATTTGGTATTAGTTTGATGGTTGTTGATTTTGCGCTAAACGTTCCATTTCCTTGCCAATTTGGTCTTTAAATTCGGCTGGAGCAAGAGTATAAGCTTTGGTTAACACTGGTTGAGCCGCCGCAATTTTACCCTGTTGTTCCAAAACCATCGCCTTACCCAAGACAGGACGAAAATCCTCGGTATTATCCCGAGCAACTTCTTCATAAAGAGCGATCGCTTCATCATATCTTGCTTGATTGACATATAGCTCTCCCAACAACAATTCTACCGATTCGCGGTCAATAGATTGAGCTTGAGCATTATCTTGAGATGCCAGCTTAATTGTATCCTTAACTAAGGCGATCGCCCGCTCAGGCAGGTCTTGGAGCAGTAATAGATTTGCCATACCTCCCAAGGCAAAAAGATCCCCTGGATAGGTAGCCAAAACCTGACGATAAGCGGCGGCTGCCCCTTCATAATCTTTAACCTGTTGCTTGGCTTGTGCCAAAAGCACTGTGTATTCAGTTTGCTCCCCATGGAGTTGTGCCAATTTTTCCAGAGGGGCGATCGCCCCAGTTAAGTCTTTTTGTTTTAATCTAATCTCCAGTAATTCCCTTAAAGCTGTTTCATTGTCTGGCTCTCGTTGCAATACCGTTTCATAACCAGCAGCTTCTGCCTCTAATTTAACCAACTCCTGTTTAGAAAACGTAGCAATTGTCGAATTCGGCTCTGCCACAAAGCGATCGCCTTCGACGATACTGCTAATTAAAGGAAGTCCTGAAAATATTATTAACGAAAATAACATTAATCCTAAAATCAAATAAACCCAACCACTTCGTTTTTGCTGCACGATTTTACTCCCAGACTATAATAGGCAAATTAGACTTAATTTAAGATGAATCTATACTGTGACCAAATCCAGTATCGTTTATCCTAAACATGGAAGCCAATAGATTTGAGCTTCGATATGCGGGCTATTTTAACTCGCAATATCTATATCTAGTTTTGTCTCTTTTACACTCAGTAAAGTTTCCGCTAAAAGGTCACGTTATGAATCTGGCTAAAAATCAGTCTCCCAAAGTATCTTCTACTTCTGAACATCCCAATTCAGATTTTCCTATGTCTAAACAATCTCAAGATTCTGTTCGAGACAATTCGGAAGCTCAATCTACTCAGTCTAGAAATGAACCGATTCCCCCTCCGTCTCATCCTAAACAGTATCGCGCTATTGGTTTGATTAGAGCCAAATATCAGCCTAGCGAAACACAAATGACTCAAGGTACTCTAATTACTACGGAGGGAACGGAAATAGAGGCTGTTCTTTTGGGTCGTGTAATTAGTTTAATTAAAAATCATCTCGATTTAGCTAAAGAACATTTGTGGGTTGTCTATCCCCGAACTAAACCCAAAGAAGACCACTTACACGTCCAAATTGTAGGGGTTTGGGAACCTGAAACCTTAAGTCAAACTGCTACTCCAGAACAATCGAGTGCTGAAGCCGATAATGGCTACTTTTCCATTAGAGGAGAAGTAATTTTTTATTCCACGGAAGAAAAAACGATTGTGGTCAAAATTAAGCAGTTTCCGCGCAAAGAAGGAGATAAACCCAAATTTTTCAAGCTCAAACTTCAAGGGGTCTTAGGAGACAAACCGTTGCGTCGTTTTTGGGATTTGAAAGTACGTCTAGAAGGAGAAACCCTCAAGATTGAATCAGGAACAGATTTAGGTTTTGCCCAGAAGCGAAAACCCAAATTTAAAAAAAACCGCAAAAAAATCTCCCCCAAACCTGTCAAACCCAAACCATCTGGGGCAATTTCTCGTCCGATTATCCAGAAAAAAAAACAGGATAAATAGAGTTCGGACTTGTTTACTAATTGCGTAAGTCTTGAGGGACAAAGGAACGGTCTTGAGGTAAAGGTGCGACTGATTCGGTAAGAGTAAATGCCCCTGTTTCAATCCACTGTTTTAATTCTGTGGCTATTTGCCGAGAAAGAGGAATGCTGGCTAAGGGGGCAGTTCTTACTGCTTTTCCTTCTATGGTAATTTTGCCTTGCTTGAGTTGTTCGTAGGTAACTAAACCAAAAGTAGGACGGACTCGACGGGGAATGGAAAAATCAATTACTGGTGCAACTAAATCCCGATCCATTACCATACAATGCTCGATTACTGCTTCGTTTAATACTGGTAGGGGTACGCCAACACCCAACATTAAGGAAGGACCGTAATTTTTAAAGTGGCATCCCCTCACCCAACGAGAATCCATTTGTTTGGCATCGCCGATCAATGCCACCGTTGCCGCAGGACCAATGGGAGTACGATTGGGCAAGCGTTTTTGTAATGGAAAATGTTGTGTTCCTTCCCAGGCAATATAGCCAATGCCACCTCCTAAAAAAATTTTGCTGCCAATACCGACAATTTGCAGATCGGGGTCATTAAATAGGGGGGAAATTGCCCCAGGGTTAGAATATACAGCATTACCTAATCTAGGTTGCAAAGGACCTAAATAGGTAAATAACGGGCGATCGCCACCATTAACGCCAACAATAAAATTTTGATATAAATTACGGGGATTGAATAAATAAAACTGATTAATACTATCTTTGGTAATATTACCTTCAAAACTAGCTCGGGGATAACAATCTGTTTTTTGTCCGATCGCTTTTAAGTTAACCGATTTCCCAGCAATTAAATCTTCAATGACATGACCACCACCTCTTTCTCGATTGTCAGTTTGATTGAGACTAAGCTCATGTTCGTTGCTATAGTAATCGGCACTAGCAGTCGCCCCTAAATATAGATCTACTGCCCCAAAACCAGCGTATGCCGGTACGCCATCCAACCAACACTGACGAATTTTAATCGGTGGATCGGTATGTCCCAGATTAATGATTGCCCCAGAAGATTCCATCGGTTCAAAAGTTCCCGTGGTAATCACATCAACTTGTTTAAATACCCGCTCGATTCCGAGAGCGGCAACTTTCGTTTTTAACTCTTCTACTGTCCAGGCTGTAGCCTGAGCGCGACTAATCTTATCGTTAATTTCGGCGATTGTGCGTGTATTATTCACTTTTAATTAGTAAGCTACTCCCCCATCTCCCTCTAATTCTTTAACTTCCTTGATTTCCTCGATTTCGGCAACAATTTCTGTTTCTCCTCTTGGTTGTTTTTCCTGAGAGTTAGCATTCCAGCCATCGAGAATATCTTTAATTATTACTTCTTTAAACCAAATTTGACCGACAACTGTTAGAGGTAAAGAGAGAAACAAACCCAAAAATCCAAAGAAAGTGGCAAAAAACACCTGAGATAGTAAAGTAATCGCTGGTAATAAAGATACTTGTTGTGCCATGACTAGGGGAGTCAAAACATTACTTTCTAGCTGCTGGATAAAGATATACAGAAGTAAAACCGCCAAAGGTTTAAGGGGTGCTTCCAATAAGGCGATCGCCATCGGCGGAATAACACTTAAAGTAGGACCAATATTGGGAATAAAGGTCAAAATTCCTGCTAACATTGCTTGAGATAAAGCCAAAGGGATGCCCAAAAGCAGCAACCCAATAAAACTCAAGACACCAATCACCATCATATTAAACAGAATCCCCACCAGCCAACCCTGTAAGGCTTGACTACAAAGCTCTAAAATTTCGTCTACTCGCCGCCGATAAAAATTGGGAAATAAACGAATAAAGCCACGGCGATAAGGTTTGGGATCTGCCAGTAACATTAAAGTAATAGCAAGTAGCAGCAAGATACTAAGCAAAACTCCCAAGGAAGTATAAAAAATACTTAAGCCACCACCTAAAAACTGACGAATTAGAGGTTGTAGTTGCCTACTTAACTCTTCTGTATCTGGCAGTAAATCTATCAGTTGAGGATCGAGGCGTTGAGATAATAAATCGATCCAGCTATTGAGTTTTTCAATACCTTTGGGAACTAATAAAGCCAATTCTTGGAACTGTTGGATAAAAGGAGGGACAATAATCCAAACAAATAGAATTAAGACAGCAAATAGAGACGATATGGATAGTAAAATTGCATAGGGTCGTTTTAGCCCCTGCTGCTGAAATTTTTTCACTAAAATATTCAGGGAAGTAGCCAAAACAATGGCAGTAAACAGTAATAGTAATAATTGCCTGATTTGCCAAAGTACCGATAGTGAAATGAAAAAGACGACAAAACCAATCCATTTACCAAAATTCACTGTTTTAAAGCTCCTGTTAGAGATTAGTCTAGAGAGGCAGCCATGGTTTGCACTCAACCTAAGTAGGTAGGTAAAATTAATTAGATAACCAATAACCACTGTACAGACGTAGCATGCTACGTCTCTACCCACTAACACCTCATCTCGGTTTTATATTTATTTACACCCACCTACTTATATTTCTAGCGATTGTGTCTAAATTAATCTATTAATCACTAACTAATTAACTACTAAAACTGCCAGTTCTTGAACAAGTAAGTTGCCATAGTTAGTTAACTGTTGATGAAATTACGTTTCCAATTTATTATTCAATGAATATTTAATTTTAGATAAGTGGCGTAGGGTAGTAAAATCTCAATCGCGAGGTTGGGAAGCCCTCAATTTATTGAGGGAGGAAGTCACTATTTTTGATATTGCCATCCTAAAGTCAAAGCTACAATTACTGTAGGCAACAAAACCATCGTCAGAACGATAGCCAGAGTTGGCGATAAAGATAACAATTGACCGCCATATTTGATCGTAATCGACAAAATCAGGGAAAAAAATAAAATTTTGCCAATAAATCCTGCTTGAGTAGTCATAACCGCAGTGAGTTAAGTTACTTGATTGATTTTTTGTTAGAGCATAACTCTAGCAGTATCACATAAATTACATAAATTGTATTTACTGAAAAAATTAGGCACTTTAACTAATTTTAGGTTTCTAGTTAAGCTTTTGTTTAATAAACCCTATTAATTGATTAAATTGTTTTTTCATCAATTCCATTTCTTTATCCATAGAGATAACTTTCTTTTTCAGAGATTCAATTTCTGCTACTAAAGCTGCTACATTAGTACCACCATCGCTACTGCCACTCCCCGCAGATGTAGATGCTGCTGAAGCTTGAGGCTGTTTCTTCGCCTTCATCATTGCTTCGCGGATCGCTTGTACTAA
>JAAUYH010038736.1_pt1 | contig 13625 bp, 9 predicted proteins | sample 7278061 | NCBI WGS metagenome assembly JAAUYH01 (sample SAMN14350203, study PRJNA611818) | marine sediment metagenome | isolation source: surface marine sediment (0.6m) | place: French Polynesia: Moorea | collected 2018-08
AGAAATTCAAGTTCTAATGAAACTACTAGGAGCTCCAATTAATTTAACAGCCTGAAGTTTGATTCTGAACAAATTTCTAGTAGTACGCAGGATTCTGACACAAATTCCATTTACCGGTGATTTTCCAAAAAGTTACTGATCGAGTTAATCACAAGAAAATTGCAGAAGAAATTACAAATAAGGTCGTTTTAGGGGGTATTGCAAGGTCGAGGATTTAATCGTGATCCGCAGTAGCGCTCACACACCTGACAGGATCAATAAGCGACAAGTGCAATACTTGCAAATTGGTCAAGTCCATCAATCGAACCTGGCAGGTTCACAAATCTTCTCCTAAATATATTCGTTATTTGTTTACTAATAACAGGAGTTATTGTCACATGATGAACGTGTTACCGCGTAGCTTAATTAAGTAACTAAAAGATCCTGCGAGCTCTGGAGAAATTCTTATCCACGTATTGTCCCTTATTGAGCACAATAATTTGAATCGGAGCACCAGAACCGTTTAACATATTTATCTAGCTGGCATCAAGCATCAGAAAGCGTTGGTAAAAATTGGTCGGAGTGCAAACACCTTTCGAAAATAAAAAAGTAGATGCTGAAACTCTAAACAAGGCCGGTAGATAGTCTATTAGTAAGAAGAACTCGACGAATTAATTGAAAATCGAAGTGAAATTAATTTAATTTATTCGAATCAAAGGTTGCGTCATTGATTTGTTTGAAACAAAAACGGAGAATAATCAGAATGATGCATTTTTTGATGTGTAGAACCAAATGTTTGCACTTCATAATTAATGTGATACAAAAAGCAAGCAGTCAATGCTTAAATCAGTGTAACCTCAAAATGTTAATGGTGAGAATGCTTGAGCATAGTTAAATATATTAGAAAATAGCCATAACGCTCAGAATGGGAATGTACCTGAACAACAAAAAATTCAATCTTCAATTGTTCTCTTCATTGAGGCTTTTTCCGAAGTCAAACATTCGGGAATAACTGTGAAGTGAAGAAGCTGGAACGATGGAGCTGAATAAGCTCCATTTAGAAAAGTCTACATGGTAGCAACACGAATGCACAATGATAATCGCTTCAAATATGACATATTCAAGTTAGTGAGTTTTATGGTCAATTTTTTGACAGAGCATTAAGCAGACTATTGGTGTGCAGTATTTTCGTATTATCAAGGTATAAACTAGCCACCAAACTTGTAAAAAAGTTTGTTTATTTCGGACGAGAAGATAAGAAAAGAAAATTGGGTAATATTGCTCGCTAGGATAACTTATCATTTCCAGTCAAAATTTTAGACAATATATATCGCATTTGACGAAAGATACAGAACATATAAATACAACGAACTATTAAGTACTGCTTGATACTAAGATTCACAAAGACCTGTTTTTACATGCAACAGTTACGGTGCGGTAATTGAAGACTGATTTCAAGCGTATCTCATAAGAATTGTCTAGTTTACAATTAGAAAAAGCTGATTAACGTAGTTGGAAATGTTTCTGCTCCAACGGAATGAATGAATCAGTATAAAATCGAAGTAGAGAAGATAACCCTCTACCAAACAACTACGAAATTATGTAAAACATGGAATAATTTCGATCATTTTAAGTGGATTATATTCTTCTACAAGTCTCCATGCCGAAGCGGTTCGCGTTTGTAAATTTCGCCATCGCGGAAATGGCACGCCGAGCGGTCAGCGAGATGCATGGGCGCGCGCTTCCCGGTGTGGAACGTAATGATTCGGCGGGGGCGTCAAGAAGCGCGAGAGATGGGCAAGATCGAAGCGACGACGCGAATAAGGAACGCAAGCCGCTGTACGTGTGCCGAGTGCTGAAGCAGTCGGAGCGCTAGTCCGAGTTGCGCAAGAAATTCGATGACATTTGCCGCCAGCAGGCCGAGCGCCGGGCAGGATGCAGTGTCTACGTGAAGCATCTCTCTCCGGAAGTGGATATCCAGGTACTGCGCGAGCACTTCGCAGCGATAGGCAGGATCACCTCGAGCGCAGTGAAGCGTGATGCCTGTGGGTTGTCGTGCGGGTTTCGATTCTTGTGCTTCGAGACGAGAGCCGAAGCGAGGAAGGCAGTGAAACAGATAAATCGCGCAAACCTGGGTTCCAAGCAACTGTACATGGCGATCGCGAAGCGAAAGGAAGTCTGTCGCGCTCGTGTATACGAACAACGCAACGGGATTGTTCCTGGAAGGATGGCGCCATCAGCAGCGGGGGCGGGCACAGCTGGCGGCAGCCCAAATATTTCGGTGACCCCAACAATCTTCTCTCCCGGTGGAACGCATGCGCAGACAAGCTCGAATTCGCCTCACACTCACGTTCCGGATCTCGTTCCAATTGCTGATCAAACTCCAGGCTTCCCACACTTGCACGTGCCAGGAACATCACCATCACCATCGCCGCCTGCGATTGCATCGCTGCACCACCTGCTTCCATAATTGTTCAAAATCTGGAACCTCTGACTGTCGACATGCTAGCTGCGGCGGCTTCACCCAAGCAAAGAAACGATATGGTCGGCGTGCGCTTGTATCCACGTGTGGCCGCTGTAGACAGCGCATTCACTAAAACGATAACAGGAAAGATCACAGGCATGCTGCTGGAGCTCGATAATACGGAGCTGCTACGCTTATTCCAGACAGAGACGCTCTAGTCGAATGCGTGCACGAGGCGGAAGAGGCGTTACGTGAGCACGCAAAGTCGGCAGCCAACGCGAACTCGAGCGAGGAAACCAAGTGCGCGAACGTCGCACAAGCCACGAAAGGTGCGCAGCCTGATCGCGTCGATAACCCCATAATGTAAGGCGATGGTAGCGGTAGTGGAATGATTGTGGTGATGACGTGCAACGACTAGAGTATCATGGGCGTAGAGTAAGAGGAATGAGGGGCGAGTGCTGGTCAACTGTGACTTTGTTTCTTGCAAAACGAATGATGTGTGTGTGAGATGAATGCGTGGTACTATTGTTCCGACCATCCGCAAAACCCTGTGGAACGCATTACTTCAGTGTTACTATATGTTCCAATGTCCATTAGTCGTGTTTTCTTGTAAGTGTTCCGAGAATAAATATGTTGCAGTCTAATATTTGTTTGAAGTTAAATTTTTCGAATACTATTCGCACTAGTAAACCAAGAGGTCATTTCTATGAACCGGCTTGTGATTCGTAAACGTACCGGAATAATCATTCTGCCTTTGCAGAGAACTAAGAAGGTGAAAAGGACATATGAGGTTCGCTGTGCAAGGGAGTGCGGGAAAGATCGAACACGGCGCATTTTGAAATGGGTTACCATGCAATTTTGCATACATTAAATAATGTTTAGGATGCTACATCGATGTTGCATTCGACCGAATATTCGGCAAACATTTGCCATAGTTATGGACGAAGTTTTGCCATAACCAATGCTGTTTTGTAGAAGTGTTGGTGTTCAAGGAGCCAAATGTCCTCATCTACATAAGGAAAACCTTCGGATCTCAGCGAATCCCAAGCGAGAACATGGATATCTATCACTATTCTTCGGCAGAACATTGTCACCTAAACGGAACATGCGATATTCGGCAACCAAAATCGCGAATTTTCGGCACTACAGAGAATATTCGCCATGTTCATTACCGGTTTGCTTCGTCGTCGTCTAAAATATTCCGGTCAACTTGGCAAAACTTGGAATAACTAGACTACTCCTTCCAACATTCGTGAAGTATTCGATGATCAGGGCCGTACATTCCGTGATATTCGCCCTTCTAATTACGCAGTTGTCTAACATACGAATATTCGCTTCTTTCTTCTTGTCACAAATTTCGAGTAGAACAGAACTAATTCATCAGTTACGTACGTTATTCTGGAAGCAAAGAGAATATCTCAAAATAGTGTATTATAGGGTCAGTGCATTCGATTGCATCCAATGTAATAGGACTAGGTGCCAATAGAAATGCGTGTGCATTTATGAACTCCTTGCAAAGATATTGAAAGAGTGAAATTTAGTGGATGGTATTTCTTTTGTTCTTATCTTACTTTGCACTGCAGCCACGACTTGCTGTTAAGGATTCTTAATTCAAAAAGTAGTTTAACCAAATGCTAGTGACGGGAACAGGTATAGAAAGATGGAAAGTCGACAGATTGATAGCGCATACCGCGAAACAGTTCGTGAAAGAAAATATAACTAGTGTAACTGGAATCTTAATTGAGTGAATGCTAAACTGAAGAATTCAGATTTTATTCGTGCGAACGGGCGTCGACGAAGCTGAAGATTTTCAATCAATAGAAATATTATTCTTCCTCTTTGAGGTTTGTCTGGAAAAATATCCATGCAGCATTGAACCATTGCATTTTGTATTACAGGAACAATGATACAAGCGATACTTCGTTTACCATGCCGCTTAAAAACGCTTTACTTCTGCGTTCCCATTGATAACCACGGCTAGGCTTGGTAGAATAAGAGAACGATATGAAGTTGGAATATTTTGAGGCATTCCGAACATCCGTTGAACGCTATGCTTAGCTGTTGTAATGTGTAATGGTAGAAGTTGGCGCATTTACATGGTAAATAACTTGAGTGTACGGTAAATTTGAGCACAAAGTGATTAGTTGACACCATTAAATTCGGGTACTATTCCCTGTCTGTCACCGCCAGGTTGAATTTAGGAATGGATCCAGATTCCTACTATGAATGCTCCCGACGTATCCCTCTGTTGTCACAGACAGGTAGGCTACTAAATTATTCAAGTGTCAGTGTCGAAACGCGGCGAAGAGTCTTCCGAATGATCGCGAATGGTCGCCGTCGGCTAGCTAGCAATAACGCCGGAAGGGCGCGTGCGACACGGTCTTACTGAAGCCCATCTCTGTGGCGCTGCCCCAAACTGTGGATGCCTGCACACACGATAGGGTCGCTGTCCACATTGGTGAGGGCCGGGTGGCAGCAGAGGTGTTGTAAAATATATTCCAATCACAATTATTTGCAATAATATTTTGCAATATCGTATTTTACAACCAAGGCGTATTGCAATTTGTACTGCGAAGTCTTAGGTATTGTGTGTATTTCGCAAAACCGAAAATGAGGATCGTGATATGAGATTAGACAAGAATCTTGGCATATTAATACGGCCTGCATGTTTTCAAAGAACCATATTATTTCTAAGAAAAACGTTTCACGGTCCGGGTCTTCGACCAAAAGCATTGAGTAATATTTTTGAAAAATTGCTAAATGCGAGCGTCGAAAATTCATATTGCAGACCGCTCGAGTATTGCAATATGTATTGCGCCTTAGCTCGCTTCGAAATTGCAATATTGAATTGCAAGTCAAGTCACCAATACGAAGCAATAATATTGACAACAGCTCTGGGTGGCAGTCCTGGCTAGTATCCGTTGGGTTTGCTCTTCGTCCTAATCCCTACACCTGTCGAGACGACTCGTGATACGCTAAAGCAGCCCAGCTCGCCGGTTCAAGGTAATCATAAACAGGATAGAATTCTGACGATAGTTCTAATCTATTCCGACTCTAGGGCCTAACGAGATCGCTAGAATTCTTTACACTTCCCTCCCTTACAATCTGGCTTATTGAACTTAAGATTCCTTTAGGGAAGTCAGTACTGGCCTTAGAATTGAGCACGATAGTGGTATGGTTCAGGAGTTTGTCGAAGGCAAAGGGGTCAGGTTCTGAGTTTTGTGAACGCATCGGCTGGTTTTTCGCGTCCTGGGATCCATGTTACTTCCACAATATACCTGCGATTGCATGACTGTTTTAGCACACTTATGTTGATTAGTTATCTCTCTTCGCTAGAAAGATTAGAACTAGTTAGTGTATCGAATAAACAGTGAGAGTCCGTAAAAATTTTCCTGGGACTTCTCCGTCGAGAAAATCAGCTAGAGTCTTTTGGATCTCAAACGCATTAACGAAGCCCAGGACCATTTCGTAAAGTTCAGCCGCGAGGACACTTCTCCTTTTTCGCTGGACTTCTGAGAATGGTACTGAGCGATTTCAGTATTTTTTCTCATCCATCAGTCATATAATGTGTCTCAATTGCGTAGAGAGGTCCGCGTTGCAAGCAAAGCAGGCATCAATAAAAGCTGCAGCAAATACAATAGGATTTTCTCATTCAACAAACATATGTTTGTAGGTTTTTGAAGTGGTGCACTGAGTGATGAGATTTTTTATCTCTGAAATGTTTCTCTTGGATGATGTGCAGAATTGAGGTAGGTCGGGGCGGCAGTGTGATGCAATAGACGCTCTGCCTGAACAATGTCTATTGTATTCCTCTCTTGTATCGTCGAGATTGTCTTGTAGGGTATTCTGTTTTTGAACGTGGTGTTCAAAATCTACTCTTATAGCATGTTCGAATCGCTCGAGGAGTGCTCCGTTGAACCTAAATGATCATCCGAGTTCCAGCGAAGAAGAAGTTTCGAGCAATAATAGTTTGAAGTCTTCTCTTCTTGTTAGCGATATGGCTCGCAGTAGAGAAAATGAGTGTGGTTAGTTTCAAGGAATTTTAAGGATGCGGGTTCAGACTTGGGCGCATTGTCGACGAGAATCGGAGTGTATAGCAAACATAGATCTTGAGGAGAATTTTTCAGGCCTAGGCGTTGTGTATAATTTCTGTGGTAAGTGCGAAATCACAAGGCACCTGCTACACTCAAGGCATGCTGTGGAGACACGATCCCGAATATCTTATTCTTTGTTAATTTCACTTCCTTTGGAGCGTGTAGGAAATTGAAATAGGTGCCTGTGATTATGCGTAGGCTTGACTAACGTCGAGTTGATATAATCCAAATGGTTTCATTTGGTTCAGGAGCACCGGAGCCAAGCACATCAACAGTCTTTGAGAAGAACGTTGGACGGTGCGAGCGTGCGTAAGTAGTCCGTGATGGTGTTGGTTGTATATTTGCTGTACTAAAAGAGAATTCAAGTTTCATTCCTGTGTCCTTTCAAATTTGACTTGATCATCGAACCTTGATCGGTAAATTCGGTGCTCGAGGGCATTAAGCTGGGGAAAAATGGGCACGATTTTTCTATTTGAAAGCCGGCAGAGTTCCTTCATTCGGTCGGCAGTGTATTCTCGTTGTGCGCTTGGTGCTTCAATTTCAACGCAGAATTTGAGCGAAGTCGAGGCGGTAGTGTGATTCGGTGATTGTGTGGCTGTGATGCTGCTATGAGGTTGTGCCTGAGATTCTGGGCTAGTTGCACGAAAGGGCGCACAATTGTGCTATGAAGCATCGTTGGAACAATGGAATACAATGCACAACAGTTCTTTCTGTCCAGATTCTATGGAGTATATGGCCATTCCCATCGGTCTCAGTGTGCCCAATATACTAACACATAGCCAACCGGATAAGAAAGCGTCGCGCTATAATCTGAGCTGTTGTTGGCTTGCAGTGCGGCTGGCACCTGTCGCTGAGTGAAGTGCCGCGACAGGACTTCAGTAGCCTTTCTCACTGCTATCGAATGTTGCATCATCCTGGGAAAAGGCTTGTTTATCGGAAGACAAAGGCGTGGAACTGCACCGAGAATCGAAATTTTAGGCACGTTGCCTTCGGAGATTGCACTATCGTTCATTGATTTCACTGCATATTGCAATGCTGATTCTTTTCAAGGCCAGAAACTTCATGTAATATAATGCGGTACACTTCGCATAAAGGGTCATGAAGGCATTCGACTACGGTAAAATTGTGTGCAGTTTTGTTGAGATTGACTTTGCTTCGTTGTTGAATTGTTGAATAGTTAGGCCGAATTTCGATATTCGTTAGAAACCAGATTCTTCGCAAGGTAACGCACCTTAATTTCATGCGGGCGCATGTAGCAGTCCATAAAGTATAGTCTATATGCTTTCCATAGGTGCCTTGGCTCTGTATCCATTTGGCTGTTATATAATTTGCAGACTCCTCTACCACATGTAAAACAGGCAGTTCGTCTACCCAAAATACATCTAAGTAAAGGTAATTTTGATCTTTCGTCCGTTTGAAGTGCGAACATGAATCTTCGGGGCTTTGTGGCGCACAACGGGCCGAAGACAAATGGCAAGCAAAACCTAACAAGCCGCAAACAGGGCAGAGATAGGTAAGAGAAATAAGTAGGCACGCGCGCAGCGAGCAGAAGCCGTAGACATTGAGAGGAGCCTTTCAACACAAAGTTGGGCGCGCTCAAATGATTGACAAGGGGAAGCTCAGGTAAATCTAGAGTGCCAGAGCGTCTGATTTTAGTTTATCAAAAGCCAACAACTAAATCTGCCAGCTGTAAATACTGTCAGGTACCTCGAAATTAAACACGACTGCTGAGAGTTTTTGTCGAACTCCAAAGTAAATAGAAGCAGAGCTAAGTCTGAGTCGAATCTCTAAATTGTTCTTTGCACTTACTGAGGGTAGCCGCCTCAAAATTGTAGTTGTTGTGCTAGGCTGATCGAATTCAAATTGCGCGATGCAACAATAGTTTGCGATATGTTGCTGAAGCAAGCATATAAAACGGTCGACGTCATCTGTTAACATCAGGCGTGAAACCGAGAGTAGCGTATCTGTAGACGAGTGTACAAAGGTTGATTTAAGCGACGAAGCGGTGCCTCGGTGAACAGACAATGTTGTGATTCATCCTACACTATTAACGGGTGTCCGTGTTCTTGCTTTACGCTGATGGTTATTTGTGTCGAAAAAAGCATTACGATGCCAGATAATTTGTCATACCTTCCTTGCAGTTTGCTCCTGTGAGCACATTGCTTAAGTGGAGGAACGTCGGCTAAGAAAATCTTAATGTCCAAGGGCATGAGAGGAAACCAAGGAGAGCTGGCTCAGGCTGGTATATCGGTGACAACGACATCGATGGCCGAAGTAGTTCTTATATTGCAAGATAGGTATGACAGGAATATTACACATGTAAGGGGTAGTCGACAGTGTCAGCCTTGCTGACAGAACGACCATTCTGGCAGAACGCCTGTGGCACCACCGCAGGGAGGGGCCAAGCCCTCCGCCGGGAGCCGCTTCAGGGTCACTTACAGTGCAAATGGGGCTTACATAACTGTAAAAGTGCAGATGATACACGTGGGAGTTCGTATCTAGAAGATAATTGTAAAATGTTCAGAAAATGTGGAAATCCTGGATATGGTCAGGTGATCTTTGGGTATTGATACACTTGCGGGAGAGGGAAGATTTCCAGTACTAAATTAAGGAAATGAATAGAAATAAATTAAGAGCAGTCTAAACCAAAGGGAAAAGGACTAGAGTTCCTACACGGAATGTGCACTTTGCTGTACCAATATTCTTGCCTGACCCAACACCGAACTGAATACTACTTTTGCGTCTGAAATTGATGTACCGCGAGATTTGGGCCAGAGAGCAGTTCGCTGCGTATTGCTGTAAACTTTCAGTGCTCGAAAAAGAGAATCCTGTGTCTATAGGAACTCCAAAGCGTTTACTCTACAGTTGGCGTGGCATGGGACGTCGCATCCAATTTGGAGTGAAACCGCGGCGTTGATGGCATCCATGATGAACGAAGCAGCGTATGAGTGCATCGCATCATGTTTTTCACCTTCTAAGTGTTCGACACGAGATTCTGCGTCGTCGAGCTGGGCGCCCGTGGGATACGCGAAAACCGCATCCAGCTCTCTGATGGCATCGTGTGTAGTGCCGATTAGGTCAGGATCGTCATGCTCAGGCGCGTACAAGATTTACGCTTTATCCCATCCGTTTCGGCTGAGCGCGCGTAGACAGTCTTGGATTGAATTACTTGTTTATCAAACCTCAAATTTAGGGAACAAAACACTTCCTAATGTTGTTTTTAGAGATCGCGCGACCCGGGTGTTGTTTTTGGCAGAAAGCGCTACCTGTCGGCAATCAATGGATCGGTCTAGTGCTTTGAAGGAGTCATGGGACGGTAGTTCGAGGAAGAGGTCAGGAGGTATGCTATTTCTCCGTGTACCGTGCTCGCCACCTTTTGCCGCGCCAGTCGACATTCTAGAATGCCTTTACGAGCATCGGGTATGCGAAACTGCATCTCGTTGCTTTCCTCTAAAGAGCGAGGCAGGGTCATTCGAAGAGCGTTCGAATGTGCAAAAATCAACTCGAGCAACTCAACCGAGAGTTTGACCGAATACCTAGTCAGATGATTTTCAGTGAGGTCGTGTTCCACCCGGATGAGAGCTTTCTCGCCTTCTTGGGTGATGAAACTTCGTCGAGCCATGTGGAACATTGCCAAGTAGCTTGATAGATGTAAAACATTAATTCATTGAAGCACCAGATAGAATTCACGAGAAAGAGTAGCTTCATTCAATTGAAGACACGTCCTGTTGGTCACAAATTTCTTCAAATATTGCTAGCTTGAGATCGAATATAAGTTCAGGAAACGCCTTACTTGTCATTCGCAGATCCAAATAAACATATCTGTTGCACATTCGTAATTCTTCGTGACGATCTGTCATTCATCATATCATCACCATACTCAATAGATCGCATCTTGCGAGCAGCCAATTGTAGCCCAATATTGTTGATCCCGTTCTTATTTCAGTGAGAAGCTCGACCATCTTGCCGGCTGAGGGCTTTTTTCTCTGAATTATTCCGGATCTTATTCACCTTCGTTGGATTCACATAGGGGCCATCGTTGTTTTTTTCACAATTCGTAGCTACACTGGACGTTTGTTCGCCGTCGGCAATGGTCATGGTGGGTCAGTCGAGTTCATCGACTACTGCAGCATTTAGGATCCTTGCAAATTTTGATAACCGTCCATACAACAAAAAAAGCCGTGGTCTAGTACGTGATCTCGTTGAGTCCGCCAGTTGTCCGGCAAAAGGCGCGCAAACCTGTCGGGTGTGAATACCACAAAGTTTTAAGCGTAGTAGCAAGCGAGGCGAAAGCCGTGAACCGATAGGCGTAACTCAAGGAATGCTTATTCTACTGTATATCGACATACAGTGAACTTGTGCATCAATCGTCATCATGACTAGTCCAAACTAACACAAACATGGGCTAATTTTTCTGTTTTGACTATAGAAACATCACTGGACTGCATACGATCCAAATAGGCAGAGTTGTGTTTTCCATGTACTAATCTGTTCTTTGATTACGTTTTGGGACCCTCTAAACGTCATTCTCTAAACGATATTGTGCTACTTCAAATTTCGTATTCCGAGCGCATTATTTCCGACAGTGAAAAAAGAAGTTTAATTGCGCTTTTGATGTAACCATTTCTTACTCTTCAAACTTTACGGCATTTTTGATTTTACCCTTCAGCTTCGCTAGCCTATATAGTCTGCACTGCGCAGGTCTCCTCATGAACCTCATAGCTCGTATCGATTTCAGCACACTACCATACACCCACCGAGTCTGATTTTTTTAATATCGCTCTCTTTTAGCAGATTACAGTTCCACATCTTCAACGGAAAAATTCTCACTACTCCTCACAACTTTACCTAAACATGAATGAGAAACTAAATGACCTGAAACAGATCTTCGCCATGGAAAGTATTGCGCGCATGGCCGATCTAGTCATCCGTCGCAGTTGTCGAGAAAATTTTTGCCATGTATCGATTAAAAACCAATTTCAAGGTGCTGCAAAGTACATTCTCATGATTCGCAAAAATTTGATCGTGCAAGGTTGCGATGGACCGAGCTGGTAACTAGCTCGGATATTGGTTTGTGCACTTCATGAAAGCGTCAAAAGCCCGAGTGGGGCTCGCAATGATGGAATGGAAGAAACTTCCTGGCTCGAAGGTCGAAATCAGCGCGTTTAATCGTCGATAAGAGAGCAAATCAGCGAGACAGTATCCTTCAGCGTTTATAAACTTGTATGTGAAATATCTGAACGAGAAGCAGTGCTTAGAAGGCGAATTTTGAGCACTTTTCGAATCGTATGTACCAATCACGGCGATCTTCGTCCCACGGCAGAAATGTGGCAAGCCGAAGAGATGCGCTTATTAGGTGAATAATGCAGAACCGCATGTATATCGCACAGTGCGGGGCACCATTCGCGCGACCATGACGATCTTGTGACAACAACGAGCTTGAGGCGAAGACTCTGTGACAACAACGCTATCACCATCACTCAATGACTATTGCATATACATAGCAAACGCATGCATTTGGCACCAAGACCACCGATAGATCCATTGGATTTAGCTGTTAGATCGTAGAATAGTGCTAACCAACTCAGACAGCACTCAAGCACACGCATCACTCCGGAGAAAGGCAAAACAAGCACATACATCTCGTTAGTATAAGCTTCCTTCCGTCGTCTTGTTTTAGTGGCACTTAAATCGTCCATGCCCGAGTCGTTGAAGCACTCGAAAGTGTAGGAGCAGTATAAAGACCTGAAATTCACGACAGTCGTTGTAATTTTGCTAAGCACAACGAGAAACATTCGTGCAACCGTCGAGATGCTACTTGACCACCATCTGACGCATTTACGGGGAAATTTCCTGTTTCTCGACGCTGTAAGCACAAATAATAAACATTTTTCCGCCTTATCTCGTCGAAAGCTTACTTTTTTACATTTATCAATGACAGACTCCCTAACGTGGGCCATTTCTTCGATGTAATTATCTAAATCTGCGTAAGATAATAGCTGAACATTTTGAACGCCCGTAGCACGAGCCTTAAGAATCCTGCATTGCTGCATTATGCATTTCGCCTGACTCCCCTCCTTGTCAGAGAGAAGAAACGGAGCGATTCAAGAAGATCCGTGAAGGTAAGGCGGTGGGCGCGAGGGTGACGTTGGTAGGGAGTAGAACTGGCAATCGAAGTGCAGGCTGCAGCAGTACGTTTCAATCATAAAATTTCAATGACCCCGACCGAGCGGCGGTGTCTGCATCGACAAATTCCTGGTGGTCTCCTACTCGTTTAAGAACGTATTCCGAAGCTTCTCAGGAAAAATCTAAAAGAACTACTTTTCCCAAAGTTTGATTGTAAGTACCGTCAGATTTTCATCGAAAAAGATGTGGTGCAATAGCAAGAATTTTCGTTTATCCACCGCGCACTCGGCAACACAGAAAGGGAATGCTTGCTCGGGAAAATGTATCATGAGGCGACGGCCTTGGATACGGTATTCAAATGGCTGAAGCTTCGCTATGTGAGGGAACTCACGGGATGGAGCTCGAGCTGGCAAAACCGCTGACAGAGAAATCGGCAACGGGTATATAATCATTGAAAGGTATGACAGAAACATTACACAGGTAACGGCTAGTCGACAGTGTCTACCTTGCTGGCAAAACGACCTTGGTGACAGACTCCTGTGACCTCCCGAAGGGTCGGCCGAGCTCTCCGCCAGGAGCAGCTTCTGGGGGCTTACTGTATAAGTAAGGCTTCTACAACTGTAAGAGTACAGATGGTACACTTGGAAATCGTGTCTCTGGTGAAATCGTAAAATGCTCCGGATTTGTGAATATATCATGTGAAGCATTTAGGAAACGGCTCTTTTCTATCATTAGATGTAGAAAAAAGAAACGGGGCTTATAAAAGAACATAAAAATGAACTAAAAAAAGGTTAAAGGGAAGAAGTCGACAAGTAAGAGGAATTGGATAAAAGAGGAAAAAGAGCAAACAGTGTTGCACTATGGCAACACTGTTTGCTCTTTTTCGTCTTTTATCCAATTCCTCTTACTTGTCGACTTCTTCCCTTTAACCTTTTTTTAGTTCATTTTTATGTTCTTTTATA
>JAAUYH010122543.1_pt1 | contig 13623 bp, 13 predicted proteins | sample 7278061 | NCBI WGS metagenome assembly JAAUYH01 (sample SAMN14350203, study PRJNA611818) | marine sediment metagenome | isolation source: surface marine sediment (0.6m) | place: French Polynesia: Moorea | collected 2018-08
AGGGAAGGGGAACAGAAAAATAGGGGTTTCAAAGTCTCTCTCCTAGTAGGAGAGAGATTTAGAGAGAGGTTTTTAGTAAGCTTTTAGACTTTTCAAACATCCTCTAAGCGAGATTGCTGCAAGTTATAGCGCTACGCGCAAGTAATAAGTAATAAGTAATAAGTAATAAGTTTACTGTTCATGGGTTTCAGCATTCAAAAATGTTCTAACGTGCTTTGGTAGTGCTATATCAGATGTAATACCAATTCAAATAATGTTTGCAACACATAAATCCTTCGTAAAGGCACAGCACCAAGGGCACGGTACCAGTTAAGATACTGTTATACATTGAAAGATTGTGGATGTTCCCTTCCCTACCCACCTATCCCATTTTCTTGTGAAAAAGTTCATTTATAACTAGATGGGATGTTCCCCTGGAAATGAATGGAGCCAATATGTAGTTAGTTAATGCTTTTTAATATCTCTAGAATTTAGGAGTGAGCATTTATGAATCAGGAAACTGCTCAACATGCGATCGTCATTGGTGCAAGTATGGGTGGATTGCTTGCCGCTCGATCTTTAGCCGATTATTATCAACAAGTAACTGTAATAGAACGGGATGTGTTTCCCTCACCAGGAGAAAATCGTCCGGGTGTACCCCAAGACCGCCACGCCCACGTTTTATTATTAAAAGGTCGAGAAGCGATCGAACAATTTTTCCCCGGTATTACTCAAGAACTAGAAAACCAAGGAGCAATTCTCTCCCATTCAGAAGATGCCCGTTTTTTTATTAATGGTGGATATTTGCACGGTATAAATCAGGATTTAACTGCATTATTGGTGAGTCGTCCTTTACTTGAAGCTCACATCCGTCAGCGTTTGCTAGCCTTACCTAACGTTAAAGCCATTGAGAATTGCCATGTATCGGGTTTAGTCACCACCAAGGATAATTCTTGCATTACAGGAGTTAGAACTATCCAGCGCCATCATAGTAATTCTGAACAGATTTTAAACGCCGATTTGGTCGTAGATGCTACTGGTAGAAATTCTAAGAGTCCTGTTTGGCTAGCAAATCTCGGTTATGAAAAGCCAGAAGAAGAACAAGTAAATGTGGATCTGAGTTATACTACCCGCGCTTATCGTCGCCAACCCGAACACTTGCAAGGAGATACAGGTTTACTTGTGTCAGGATCGGCTCCCAGTTGGCGCGGAGGGGTACTGATTGCTCAAGAAGGTACAAAAGAATTTCCCCAGGAATCGCGCTGGATAGTCGGTGTCGGTGGTTATATGGGCGATCGCGCACCACTGGAAGAAGCAGGGTTTTTGGAGTTTGTTAAGTCTTTACCCACCCAGGATATTTATAATATAATCAAGGATGCCCAACCCCTGTCAGAGTTAATTCCCTATCGGTTTCCCTGTAGCCTCCGTCGCCGTTATGAAAAGTTGAGGAAATTCCCCGCAGGTTATTTGATATTTGGTGATGCTATTTGTAGTTTTAATCCCATTTATGGTCAAGGAATGAGTGTTGCGGCTTTAGAGGCGATCGCTTTACAAAATTGCCTGAGTCAAGGTACGAATAATCTAGGTAAACGCTTCTTCCAAGCAGCAAGCAAGGTAGTGGATGTCCCCTGGGTAACTGCTGTATTTAATGACCTGCGGGTTCCCAAAGTGCAAGGTAAGCGTAGTTTGATGGTACGATTGATGAATTGGTACACAAGCAAACTACAGACTGCGGCTCACCAAGATCCAGTATTAGCCTTCGCTTTTTTGTCAGTGACTAATTTGATATCTCCACCTACTAGATTGCTCCATCCTGGGATTATTTTTAGGGTATTCTTAAATAATCTGTGGCATAAACACCAATTACCAGCGATCGGCAAACAGTTATCAGTTAGTAGTTCATGACGGACAAAGTTTTAATTTTGGGTGGTCGGGGACGTATTGGGGGTAGTGTAGCCCGTGATATTGCTACCCACACCCAAGCAGAGATTATTGTCACTGGACGCACCCCACAGCAACAAACCGATGATGGGCGCATACAATATCTAGCTTTGGACTTAGCAGATACAGAAAAATTACGACAAGCAATAACATCTGCTAATCTTGTAATTCACTGTGCAGGCCCTTTTGATTATCGTAGCACCGATGTATTACAACTCTGTATTCAACAGGGTGTTAATTATATTGATGTTTGCGACCAACGCTCTTACATCAGCAAAGCCTTAAAATATGATCAGCAAGCTGTCGATGCAGGAGTAACAGCAATTATCAGCACCGGCGTTTTCCCTGGTATTTCCAACAGTATGGCGCGGCAGTGTATAGAAAAATTTGATACTGCCGAAACCCTGCACTTGAGTTATGTTGTGGCTGGCTCTGGTGGTGCTGGAGTAACGGTAATGCGAACAACTTTTTTGGGTCTGCAAAATTCTTTTACAGCTTGGATAGACGGTAAATGGCAGTTAATTGAACCATATACAGCCAGGGAAAATATCACTTTTCCTGCTCCCTATGGACAGTGTGGAGTCTATTGGTACGATGTACCCGAGACATTCACTCTACCTCTTGTTTTTCCAAATCTCAAAAGTGTAATTACAAAATTTGGTTCAGTCCCCGATATTTACAATCGCCTGACTTGGATAACAGCCAATATATTTCCCAAATCATGGATACGCAATCCCCAAGGGATAGAATTTTTATCTTACATTAGCCACTTCATGACGGATATTACTGATAAATTTAGTGGTATTGGTATAGCTATGCGTGTAGAAGTTACGGGAGTCAAGGATGGACAGCAAGGTATTTATAGTTCTAACTTAGTCCATGAAAATACTGCGATCACTGCTGGATATGGAACTGGTAGTGTTGCCCAATTAATACTTGAGGGTAAACTGAAAAAACCAGGTGTTGCACCTATAGAAGCATCATTAACAACAGACTTGTTTGTACAAGCTATGGAAAGTCGTGGAATTACTCTGCAACAAAAATGGCACTAGAAAGGGAAGTAATAAGTAATAAGTAATAAGTAATAACGCATGGTTCGCCCATTTTTTTTGAAGTTAGAGAAATTGATAAATAACGTGATACCATTTTGAAAAAAGAATGGGACAGATAGGTAGGGGCACGGCATCCACAATCTTTCAATATATAAAAGTATCTTAGTGGTGCCGTGCCCTTACGAAGAATTTATATGTTGCAAACATTATTTGAATTGGTATGAGAATAAGGATTTGGAGTCAATCATATTTTTTGTTGGTGGCATTTGGAGGCACAATTAATATGCTCCCTTACGTTCACAATCTAAATCAAACGCTAAAACCCTGATTATTTCATTCTGCATTTTTCCTAACTCGATTCCAAATGGGCGAACCGGGAATAATAAGTAATAAAGCTTATTTTCTCAACTTGTACGGTAGATGAAATGAAGAAGCATTTCCATGATTATTTAGCTCAACTAACAAAGGGTAAAGATGTAACTAAAGTGAGGATAATTATTGAGTAAATACAACTGTAATTACAAATCCGGTATATTTGAGATATATTATCCCCTTGCTAACCCTAAAACATCTTGTTGTATGGATATCACTGCTACCTTAAACGAGATAATCACCCTCAAAGTTGAAGACAGGATTCGCTTAGTACAAGCTATCTGGGACAGTATAGCAGCAGAACAAGCATATCCCGAACTAACCGAAGCACAAAAGCAAGAATTAGATCGGCGCATTGCTGATAGTGAAACTAATTCTGATAATGTAATGACATGGCAAGAAATTAGAGCTTCTATCCGCAAGCAAAAATGAATTATGCATTAGTATTTCGTCCAGAAGTACAAGATGAATTAGATGAAGCATTCAATTGGTACGAAAACCAACAATTAGGACTTGGTGATGAATTTTTAGATTGTATAGATGAAACTCTAAATTTTATAGTTCTTCTTCCCGAATCATATCCTGTTGTTTACCGTGACGTTAGACGAGCTGTTGTAAAACGTTTTCCCTATGCTATTTATTACCGAATTGTATCGAGTCGGGCAATTGTAACAGCAATTTTTCATAGTAGTAGAAATCCAAAGGGATGGCAGAAGCGAAGTTAAAAATATGGCGTAGTTTGGGTTGAGGGACGAAACCCAACATTATCAATCATTTTTTGGGTTACTCTTCGAGAAGCCGCTCTGCGTCTACAATCCGTTCTGCAAAAAAACTAATGGGTAACTCACTATCTTCTGCTCCTAAATTTTCAAAACCTGGTATTATTGGAGGTGCAGAAAAAACCTCGAAATAACCTGGTGGATCTAAAAAAACGGCAAAAAATACATTAATAAAGTTTCCCCCGGAAGTGGAATAACCAAAACCATCACCTGTTAATTTTTGATTATTCAGACTAATTAAATTGTCAACCTCAAAAGGTTCATTTCCTGGTATGGAAGTCCCGGTAGTTTGTAAACCACTAATTGTTTCACCATTTCGCGTACCAGTAATATCAGTAATCAGATAAAACCCCAACTCATCAGGGGTATTGTTGGTAATGAAAGTTCCATTTGCTTCTATTTGATCACCAGAATAACTCCAGTTCCATGTTAGAGCCTGCGCAGCTCCCATTGTCCCGAACACCAATCCAGTTGTTGCAAACGCAACTGTGGCAATTTGCATAATTAGATTTTTCATAAAAGCCATTCGTAATTTTTATCCTACAGAATATCAACCAAAACTTTCACCAATTTTTCAATATGCACCTTTTGGTGAGTAGTCATCAGAGATATCCGGATGCGACTAGTAGGAACTGTGGGTGGACGAATGGCTGGAGCAAAAATCTCCCCAGAGATCAATTGTTTCCCTACCCGCACAGCCTCCCCTGCATTCGCCAATTGAAAACAAATAATAGGAGACTCCGAAGGTAATAATTTCAAATTGGGTAACTCTTGTTGGACTAACTGTTTCAAGTAAGCCACATTTTCCCATAATTGATTGCGGCGTTGGGGCTCTTGCTGTACTATATCAATAGCCGCCAGAGCTGCTGCTGTATCCCCCGGTGACAATGCTGTGGTATAAATCCAACTAGGAGCGCGATTGCGGAGAAAATCTACCAGGGTTTGACTTCCCGCTACATATCCCCCCAAACTACCCAAGGCTTTACTCAAGGTTCCCATCTGAATTAATTGCTTTCCTGTACAGCCGAAATGCTCTACACAACCTGCACCACCCTTACCTAATACTGCAGTACTATGAGCTTCATCAACCAGCACCATACAACTAAATTCTTCCCCTATACTTAATAGTGCTGGCAAGGGACACAAATCTCCATCCATACTAAACACAGCATCAGTAATAATTAAACAGCGTCGGTAGTTGTTTCTGATTTGTTGTAACTTTCTGCTTACAGCTTCCGTATCGTTGTGGGGATATTCAATGATTGTGGCACCGCTAAGGATTGCGCCATTCTTCAAACTAGAATGATTGTATTGGTCAGATAAAATTAAATCTCGCTTACCAACTAAGGCAGTAATTGCACCCAGGTTTGCCAAATAACCGGAACTAAATACGACAGCATCCTCCGTTTGCTTGAGAGATGCGATCGCTTGTTCTAATTCACCGTGTAATTCCCTATGTCCACTGAGTAATCTAGAACCAGTACTACCAGTACCAAATTCCCTAATTGCCCTTGTAGCCGCCTCGATTAGCCGCTTATCCCCTGCTAACCCCAAGTAATCATTACTAGCAAAATTAATCACATTCTGCCCATCCAAGATTACCGTAGCACCGGGACTACTCTGGATAGTTTTCACCGAACGATACCAGTCAGCACGGTGAATAGTTTCTAGGGATTGTTCTAGCCAAGCATAGGGATTAGGCATTTGCAGAGGAGGGAAGGAGTGAAAGAGGGAAGGAGGAAAGGAGTGAGGGAGTGAAGGAGTGTAAATGCGGTAGCAGCTTCGGTGCAGGGTAGGAGTGATGAATTAAAGACTAACAACTAACAACTAACAACTATCAACTAACAACTATCAACTGATTTACTGGCTAACTTCACTACTGCTAAGATGAGCGATCGCTTGTTTAATCCACTCTTCCACAAAAGCATCTTTAGGTAGTCCAATTTCTTCACTGACATAATGGAGAGCATGACTCACCTCATGGGCAGTATATCCCAAAGCCAGCAGAGTCATTTGTACTTCTTCCAAAATACCAGGTGCGGGGCCATCGGTAGCCACAAAAAAGCCAGCACTTTTGCGCCATTCAATTAACTTACTCTTTAACTCCAAACAAATACGCTCGGCGGTTTTCTTCCCCACACCGGGAGCTTGGATTAATAACTGCACATTACCAGTGACAATTGACTGCACCAACTCCGGTAATTCCAGGGTATCCAACAATGCGATCGCTAAAGCAGCCCCAATACCACTGACACTGATTAAATAGCGGAATAAATCCCGATCTGCTGGGGAACTAAAACCGTAGAGGAACGGAACCTCATCCCGAATTTGGTAATGGGTGAAAACCTGAATTTCACCCCCAGAACTGGGTAACTGCTGCGCCATTCTGCCGGGAATTTGCAAATCATACCCCATACCATTGACTTCTAAAGTCAAAATATGGCGATTACCACTATGGTTTTGAATACCAGCAACTATACCTTTGAGATAACTAATCATTCCATCAGCCCAAAATACTTTAAACCTTCGAGAATACCACCCGCACAAACATCTTTTGCTAGATAGCGATGCTCCGCAGGATTGTCATAGTGCCATGTCAGTAATTCTGGACGGGCATTGCCGACAATAATTCCCCTTTCCTCGCCTGCGGTAAATAAAGCAATATCATTACCAGAATCACCACAAGCCACCGTTTGTTCTGCGACAAAATTCCATTTTTGGCGCAGAAACTGCATTGCCTGACCTTTATCGCTGGAAATTGGTACAATGTCAAGGTCTATACCGCTACTATAAATTAACTTTATGTCTAACCCTGCTGTATTCAATTTTGATTTTAGTTGGGGTAAAACCTCTGCGGAATAGGTTTCTTTCAGGTAAAAACTCACCTTAAAAGCACCTTGTTCTGAGTCTGGTTGAGGAACCAACTCGGGGAAATCAGCAGTTGTAGATAATACCACTTCTTTGTTCCATCCCCCAGAAAGTTTTTCCGACCAATGGGAATCAGGCATTTGACTATCATTGAGATATATTTCAGTTCCCACAGCAACTACCAATGCATCCGGATCTAAAAGATTTTTTTCTGCTTTTAGTTGTTGGTAGAGAAAGCGCGATCGCCCAGTAGCATATACAATTTTAGTGCCATATTCTTGGCGGTGTTGACTTAATTTTTGGCTTAGTTCTACCAAAGCTTCATCATTCCCAACAAAGGTGTTGTCCAAATCTGTGACAAACATAAATGGTTTCATAATTGGTATTGCACTCAAAAACTTGAATAAAGATTAAGATTAACATTGTTGGGGCAATTATCACTGTTCTCAATTAGCCTAATTTTCTGCCTAGGATTAAAATCACAGGCTCAAAGACAAAGTCTGATAAATCAGACTGGGTAATTATTTCAATGCATTTTAACTTTCTTCGTGATACAAATCATGAGGTTGGGCGCAAGCCTTGCGCCCCTACATAGGTATCAATATTTTCGTGAATTGGTATTACGGGACGAAATGACATTGATGCAAGCTTTCAGTTGCCTCATCAGTGATTCATTTGTCAAAATAACAACAATTCTTACTTTGTGGTGTGAAACTGATGCTAGTTGGCTCAATTCTCCGCTATCATTACAAAATTATCAAAAAATTGGGCAGTGGTGGATTTGGTGACACCTATCTGGCTGAAGATATAGATTTGCCAGATAAACTCCAATGTGTGGTCAAACACCTCAAACCACAAAGTAACAGTCCTGCTGTATTACAACTGGCGAAGAAATTATTTAACCGTGAAGCAGAATTTCTCTATCGTTTGGGTAGACTGAGTGAGCAAATCCCCAAATTATTGGCACATTTTGAGGAAAATGGCGAATTTTATCTGGTTCAGGAATTTGTCGATGGATATGATTTGACTAAAGAGATTATCCCAGGGCAGCAATTAAGTGAAACGCGAGTAGTGCAAATTTTGCGGGAGATACTGGAGGTATTGACATTTGTCCATCAACAAAATGTCATCCACCGGGATATCAAACCACAAAACATTATGCGCCGTCGAGATGGCAAGATAATCTTGATTGACTTTGGTGCAGTTAAAGAAATTCAGGGGATGACAATTACTCAAGGACAAGTAACTTCCACCGTGAGTATTGGTACTGCTGGTTATATGCCCAGCGAACAAGCTTTAGGGAAACCCAGGCTATGTAGTGATATTTATGCCGTGGGGATGATAGGAATCCAAGCTTTGACAGGGATATTACCCCATAAATTACCCCAAGATGCTGACACAGGGGAAGTAGTCTGGCAAGATAAAGCCAATGTCAGCAATAAATTGGGGGATACTTTAACCAACATGGTGCGCTACAAGTTTAATGAGCGTTACCGTGATGCAGCAGAGGCATTACAAGCCTTAACACCAACTACTTACAATCCACCAACACCACAACCAACCCCTCCACCGCAACTACAATTTCCTACAGAACCATCTCCATCTCCATCGCAACCAACACCACAATCTTCTATATCCCCATCTCTCACAACAGACTGGACTCGCAGAAGAGTTATCCAAACGGCAGGGTTAATGGGAGGGGGTTTTGCTGTAGCGGTTTTCGGTAGGGAGATACTGCAAGCATTTTCTGGTGGAGACTCTACATCAATTACAACTGATACCTCAACTCAACCAGCATCACCCATAGTCACTCCAACCACCGAGCAGACAACAAGTGCGCCAACTACATCCAATTTATCCGTGCAAACCTTTGACTTTGAAACCGTCACTGTAAATAACAAAGGAACAATCACCAACCGTCGTAACCTGTCAGCAAAATACTTTGTAGAAGACTTAGGAAATGGTGTCACCTTAGAGATGGTGCAGATACCAGGAGGAACTTTTACCATGGGTTCACCAGAGCAGGAAGAAAAACCCCATGATGGTGAAAGTCCCCAACATCGGGTTACTGTTCCATCCTTTTATATGGGGAGATATGAAATTACCCAAGTACAGTATCAAACAATGATGGGTCAAAATCCTTCCAGATTCAAAGGGGAAAAGCGACCTGTAGAACTGGTATCTTGGAATGATGCGGTGGGGTTTTGTCAAACACTGAGTCAAAAAACAGGACGTAAATACAGATTACCCAGTGAAGCAGAATGGGAATATGCTTGTCGTGCTGGAACTACCACACCATTCTACTTTGGGAAGACAATTACCACTGATTTGGTTAACTATAACGGGAACTATCCATATGGTTCTGCACCCAAAGGGAAAGATAGGGAACAAACCACAGATGTAGGAACATTTCCACCCAACGCTTTTGGTTTATACGATATGCATGGCAATGTATGGGAATGGTGCCAAGATACTTGGCATGATAATTATAAGGGTGCACCTACAGATGGTAGTGCTTGGATTAATAATGGAGATAGTTCTCGTCCAGTGCTGCGGGGTGGTTCTTGGAGTGACAAATCTAGTTACTGTCGCAGTGCTTATCGGAATTTTTATGGTTCTGATATTCGTTATCCCTTTGTGGGAATTCGGGTTGTCCTTTCCTCTGTTTGAATACTCTGATCTAAAAATGCTACCAAAAGTAGGGGTCGTAGGGGTAGGTTGGGTGCAGCAAAGTGGAACCCAACATAATTATCAATTCTTATAGACAAGACGAAAATATCTTGGTGCGATCGCAAACCCAAATAAATCGGATTTTTCGCAGCGATCGCTCTTATTCGTAATGCGTCCACATCCTAATTATCTTGACTACTTGCTCGGATTCAATTACCTCATAAACCAATCGATGCTGTATATTTATTCTTCGAGAATAAGCACCCTGTAAATCACCCACTAACTTTTCATAGGGAGGAGGATTTTGAAAGGGATTGTCTGCAAGAACGGCAAGCAATTCTTCTGCTTTATCCTTCAAATTACTGGAAGCTAACTTCTTTGCATCTTTTTGTGCTTGCTTTGTGTAAACTAACTGCCAATTAGTCTCTTCTTCTTGACTCACCAATCCAAATCCTGATCGCAATCTTCAATAGAAGTATCTAATCCTTCTTTAATAGATTCTCCCATTCCAGGGATAGATAACAGATAAAGAGTTTCCTGAATTGCAGACCAATCTTTTTCTGCAAGCAGAATCGCATTACCGCGATCGCCTTGAATTATAATTGGTTTACCTTCCTCTGCTACTTGGTCAATTAGCTTTTGTAAATTATTTTGAGCATCATTTACGGGAAGGGAAGACATAATCATTTTTTCGTTTGACTATAAATTTACTCTAGCAAAGACTTCACTCCCTAATCCATTCTCTCAAATCCCGACGAGCAATAGCCGCAGCCATCAAATCGGGGAATTTATCAGGACTACAAGCAAATGCAGGAATACCAAAACCAGCCAATGCTTCGGCTATCCTGTGATCGTACATTGGTGCCCCATCATCATTCAATGCTAACAAAGCAATAAACTGCACCCCAGAAACAACCATTCCTCCAACTCGCTTCAACATTTCTTGACGATTACCACCTTCGTACAAATCGCTAATTAGTACGAATATGGTATCTTGAGGCTGTGAAATAAACCCTTGACAAGAAGTCAGTGCTCGATTGATATCTGTTCCTCCTCCTAACTGAGTCCCAAACAGTAAATCTACTGGGTCTGAAGATAAATCTGTTAAATCTACTACTGCTGTGTCAAATGCTACTATCTTAGTTTTCACAGCAGGTAATGATGCTAAGACCGCCCCAAAAATACCAGCATAAACTACAGAAGTTGCCATAGAGCCACTTTGGTCTATACATAAAATAATATGTTTTAAATGACTCCTTTTTCGTCCATAACCAATACGCACTTCAGGGATAATTGTGCGGTATTCTGGTTGATAATGTTTGAGGTTGGCGCGAATAGTACGATGCCAGTCAATTTCATTGTGGCGAGGACGACGGTTGTGAATGGCGCGGTTAAGGCTACCCAAAACAGCTTGACGGGTGGGATGGGCTAATTTGCGCTGTAAGTCTTCTACTACACGACGCACGACTTGGCGAGCCGTATCTTTAGTTTTTTCTGGCATTACAGTACTTAAAGACAGTAGATTACCTACTAAATGTACATCTGGCTCTACCTGGGCGAGCATTTCCGGTTCTAGTAACATCTGTCGTAAATTCAGACGTTCTAGAGCATCTTGCTGCATTACCTGAACTACAGATGAAGGGAAATAGCTACGGATATCACCCAGCCATCGAGCGACCTTAGGGGAAGAACTGCCTAAGCCACCAGAACGTTTGCCATCATACAATGCACTTAAGGTATTATCGATACATAAATCAGCACCACTCAATTTACAACCAGTACCATCAGCTTCTTTATCACCTAAAATCAATCGCCAACGGCGTAGACGTTCTGTCTCAAATTGTTCGCTCATAATCTTATTGTCATCCAGGACTGACTTGAAAATAGGGAGTGGGGAGTCGGGAATGGGGAGTGGGGAGTCGGGAGTCGGGAGTCGGGAGTCGGGAGTCGGGAGTCGGGAAGAGGTATTTTCATTCTTGGTGGTGAAAAGTTTTTTCATCAGGACTGACTTTGCTGATAAAAATTTTTAAAATGCAAATAGATTTAAAAGTAGGGAACTAACTCCACTGACAAAGTTGGCAAAATTAGGTTTACCCCGACTCACCTTTGTGGTGGGAGGTGTCTGCAATTCTAAGATAAAAGCTTGTGCTGTTTGCAATCCAGTATTATTACTTTGAGACGCAAACAGTTTCTCTGCTATTTGCATATCCTTTAAAGCACCTGCACTATCAAATAGTTGATATCGAACCACACCCCTTGCTAAGTAAGCATTAGCATACTCTGGTTTGAGAGCGATCGCTTGATTAAAATAATCAATAGCTTGTTGTTGACTGCCCTTTTCTGCTGCTGCTACCCCTAAAGCATAAAATTCTTCTGGTTTGACTATTTGTAGGGGAATCCCAGTTGCTCCTTCCAAGTTAGCCCCAGTCAAATTAGTATCAGTTAATTGTGCGTTGACTAAATATGTATTTCTCAAATCAGAACTAGTTAAATTGGCTCCCTGGAGATTGGCTCCACTTAAATTAACACCAAATAAACTACTGGCACTTAAATTTGCTCCGCTTAAATTTGCTCCACTTAAGTTTGCACGGCTAAGATTAGCACCCGTAATGTTAGCATCACGCAAATTTGCTCCTGATAAATCAGCCATAACCAAACCAGCTCCACTCAGGTCACACCTTTCACACTCCTTAGTAGCTAACAATTGCCTTACATGGTCATAATTTGCAGCTTGTGCTATTTGGCAAAAACTGAGGGAACATAACACTGTAAATAGGGCTAAAATTTGCTTCTTCATAACTGATATCAAAATATCTTTAGTCAACTTTAACCTAGATAAAACTGATACATCATTACTAGAACTAGGAACAGGATAAGAAGCAGTGCCCTACCTTTCTCGCACAGCGAGATAAATCATCCGTGTCATCCTTCAATCCAGATGAATCCGCGATACTTTTTGCAAATTATTCTCATCTTTACGCTATAATCAATTCAGATGAACAATAGTTAGCTTAAGATGGGTAATCGCCGTACCAAAACTTAAAAAAACATAAATTACACTTTTTTTCAAAAATCAAGTGATATGTTGGATACAGAATTGAATGTCCCTAATATATGGAGTAGTCACCCATAACTCTCTTTATATTTCCCCAACCACAACTACATTGATTCAGATTTTGGGCGCGTTAATCCCGTGCCTGAGTGGCGATTATAGTACTCAAATATAGGTTAAGATTTTTATCAAACCCCCACCACAGTTAAGTTTTAGTGTATTATAGGCAATACATGTACCCTAGACTCTCAATACTAGTACCCCCACCACAAAATACTAGTACCCCAACCCTTAAAAAAAAATAAATTCTTAATTGATAAGCCTTGCAAGCTGTGAGTACATCTTTAATAAATTCAATAAATATTATCCGATTCACAGCTATTAGTATTTGTCAAGGGTCTGATATAAAACTTATATCGCCAATCACTAAGAGCACTAAACAACAACAGAGCAATTAGTGAGTGGAGAGATGAGATAGCACCATGCCCTTGGATAGAGAAGTCGCACTTTGTGCTCATACACAATCACAGACTCTCAAAGGTTGCCACACCAGCCTTTCTGTGATTTGAGAGTAACTGAGTATTAAAGTGGGTACAAGACGCGGCTTTAATTCCTGGGTCAAGGAGTTTTAGATTTTGAATTTTGGATTTTGGATGGGATCTAAGATCCAAAACCTAAAATCTAAAATTATTCATCTTCCACAGTGGCAGTCAGTCCACCGACCCTTGCTAAATTCAATGACACCACCCGTTAAAGGAATCGTCACCTCAGAAGTCACGGAATCTCAAGTAGCCCAGGCTCAATCAGGTGGTTGCGGCGGTTGCAGCAGCGACGACAGCGCCACCGTGGAAATGGATGAGAAAATACAAGCAAGGATTGCGAACCATCCTTGTTATAGTGAGGAAGCTCA
>JAAUYH010123996.1_pt1 | contig 13622 bp, 11 predicted proteins | sample 7278061 | NCBI WGS metagenome assembly JAAUYH01 (sample SAMN14350203, study PRJNA611818) | marine sediment metagenome | isolation source: surface marine sediment (0.6m) | place: French Polynesia: Moorea | collected 2018-08
AATGTGTTTCATCATGAAGTAAAAGTCTAAGAATCAAAATGTCTGTCAAGCTCTTTCTGTATCTAATTCAGAACTTAAAAAAACCTTGTGTTTTCCTTCAAGATCTTTACTGCGAGACTCAGGCTGATTTTTCGAGTCTATTTTCTTGAAGTGTTTTGAATTGTCTTTTCTGTTCCACTAAATTCGCGGTGAAATTGGTAGGTTCAGAACGTTCCGGACGGTTTAGATTTGAAAGTAAACCCCTCAAATTCTTTCAGAAATGTTAGCGCGACACATTGAAACCTATTTTATAGCAAAGAAATACTGATGCATACTTTTTTGATTGTGCCAACCAAGAAATGTATTGATTAGCCGTAAATAAAAATTTCTAGGAATTGTAGGTACACTTGTCTCAGTACTCGAGTACGAGACTAATCAAAGTTCTGCTCAGCTTCAGTGGTTGTCGTACCATAGATCCATGAACACAACTCAATTGTTCAGATCAGGTATGAAATTATCTCACAGTCAGTTAGTTCTTGCTCAAAACTTGTTCATTAATGAGAATGAGCTAATGAGTTCTAACAAGAGCTACAATAATAACTACGTAAAATCAACAGGAGCTATTCCAATTGTTGATTGATTGATCAGTGAATTGTTTTCTGTGGGACGATTGTTCTGCCGTACAGTATTGACTAAGTTACAGAAGCAAGAAAAACGCGAACATGTTGCCAGAGCTGTTCATGTAGGGAAAAGGATCCATCTCACAACTGCAGTAGATCTGCGGCTGTCTCATGCGTCTACCGTAGTTTGAAGAACCTTGCCTCGCCAGCCTGTCACAAATGAAATTTCCGTTGTCCCATGCCGGCTCTTCAACTGACACTATGAATGCCGCTCTAGTCATCATTTTCGCAGTTTCACAATCAACTGCCGTTGATCATGCCCTTCATCGGAAAGGCAACTAGGGATGGGAACAGCACCAAGGCGCCGTGGACCACAGTTAGAACTGCTTACCGTGAGAGGAGAAATTAAAGGTACTACGTCAGCTGTGACCTGAGAACATGGAACACACGAAGTACGTTGGATTGCCATGATTCGTCTATGATAGAAGTCCTCATTACTGCAAGAATTTTGGTTTTCTGATAGACCGCAGAGCTACTAATAATTGTTGAGAAGGAAACTGCACGATCGTGTGTCAAAGAGCATGCTGCATGAAGGAATGAAAAAGAAAATGAGGTCATAAACGGACAATGTAATGTACGGAGTAGGGTACGACACAGGGATCTGTTGCCATATGAGCGGCTCGTCGGAGGAACCACCGCGGCAGAACAATCGTGAATCGTGTTCGTTGCAGCGGTCGACGAGGTTCTATCGGTCCTGCCTTTCATCGATGGTAAGAAATGTGGACAAGAAACGAGAGCGTAGATTTGATCTCGGTTGGAAGAACGGGAGTAACCAAGCGCCTGGTGAACGAAAGTATGAGAATTTCGTCCGATGAATCGTTGTTCCCGATGGACGAAAAAGCGAAATGAGAAAGAATTGCCTGTCGACGAAGCAAGTTCATTGCTATGTCTTTGTAGAGGCGGCGTCTGATTTCGGTGCACCAGGCCATTACGTCGAATTTATCGAGACTCGTCAGGTGTTGTTGTTTCAAGAGTTTTATTTAACAGTCGTGCTGCCCCTCGTTTTAAGTTTGGCACATGACATCTTCACTTGGTATTGTTCTGTACTTTGGAAAGTAAATCACCGTACAGCCAGAGGTTAGAGATTGGTAATAGAACCCGCTTTCGAGATCACATTATTGGAAATAAATTTAGTCTATAGATAGAACCGAACATAAATACTGCAGTGACACAGTAGTAGGATATTCTGCATCTCTCTCCGTACGCAATACTGTATTCCTAGCTGTATCCATAGCTGTCTGACTTCAGTTCCATCCTGTAGCGTATACTGTGTACTGTAGTCTTCGTACAGTACAGTACAGTACAGTAGTACAGCACAGACTTAACCTTACCAAAATAGAACCCCTGGATTAAATGCGATTTTTCTATATTAAATTTAATTCTACTGTGTACCGGTAATTCGATCAGCTTGCGCAGTGCTGCTCGATTTCTGTGCTCTGTGCCGTATCCACACAACACCATTACAGTATTAGAACGAAATAATTAGAATATTGCAGGACAAAAATGAGAGGGAAAAATTGGCAATGAGAGGTATGGAGTCCCACGACAGGACGCGTCAGATCGAATTAGAATCGATCAGCGTCGCGTGAATTGATACAGTAACGGTAAGTGATCCTTATGACGAGGGCAGGTTGGCCATAGATTTATATTGATGAGAAAGAATGGGCAAGTCGATTCCAAGCTGTACTGTAGTAACGCAACAAGTATTCCAATTGAATTGTCAGTTTTTGTCTACTCAGGTTCAACAACTTCAAGTCAAATGAAATACAAACGTATGAACGCAAATGTGAAAGTTTGAACAAAGAAAGAGCGGTAAAGAATATGAGATATGGGATGGTATGGAAAGATGAACTATGGAGCAGTATGTGCAGTGTGTGGACACAAACTTCAACAACAATACGGTGGCATATGAATTTCCCAACGTAGCGCTATTGCTTGGTAGATGCTTGGAAATGGAACTATGACAAAACACTTAATTCATAAATGCAAGCCGCAAACTTAGAATGACCTGCTAATCACCATAAAACCTTCGTTCAGCGCATACTCCTCGTCCAACTCTTTTCACCAAGACAGATGCAGATGCATCAAGTCCACCGACCACCGAATCCTTCCAATGAACTCAGGACTGTGCTTTACCTCGTGTCCAACAGATCGAAGAGAGTTGTTCGACAGTAGAATGAGATTCCAACAACGAGCAAAATGGGTGAAAATGCGAGAGGAAAAAGGAAGCAAGGATGGATGGAGTGAATACCTCTTTGGTAGAAAGGCACCAAGCATAGCAGCGCTACTGTACACCTCTTGAGTGTATTGTCGACCTCGAGAGTTCCTCAGCACACGATTATAACACGAAACTACTGTTCAACCGACAAACGCAGCGGTCCAACACACTCATCGCTGCCACGTTCAACAAGAGAATGGCCTCTAGTTCACTCTGGCTCTCGCTTCTACCGTTAACGGCCGGTGCGCACACACGACAGTGCCAAGTTTTCCGCCGCGGATTGTCAGTGCTCCGCCTCGTTCTTGTCGAAGAATGCCAAGATGCGTGCGTACGCGAGCGACTGTTCCACATTGATTATTTAACGAGTGAAAGGAAGACTAAGCACATCCACCTCAGTACCATGTTGGACCGCTGGACATTGCCTGCCCTATTTCACTGAAGTAAATGAAACATGCTGTGCCTGTAGACTAGTTCATGACGTAGTGACACATGTACCTGAAATTTCTGAGGCGAAAGTGTAGAATCGAAAATTAGACCGTTTCGATACGCCGAATAATCTGCTTGCTGAATGTTTGTGACATTGCAGACCAGTAGTTGTGGACAAGCTAGATCCCACGAAAAAGGATGACGATCGATTCTCTTCAACTTTCAGTGTTCCATTCTACTACAGTAACATGTGGTTTACACAGAGCATCCTCTACAGTACTGTACCAAGTTACAACACGGTGCAATCTCCAGCAAATTTCCGCCTAGTTTTATAGAAGTCACTTGCTCGCTGGACATTACTTTGAACGTGCATCTGCTTCGTTTTCCCAACGAGAGTGAAATGCGGATCAGGAGACATGCTCACTTGATTGCGATCGAGTTGGGTAGGAAGGAAGTACAGGCAGGCTCGAGCGGGGATTGGTCTAAAAGATAACGAGTGTATTGGAATCATGGCGGGGAAATCGAGTTGCACCAAACCGAGATAGCGCGAGGACAGAGATGAGGCGAAGCTTACAAGTCTGCAATCGTGTTGGCAATGTTATCCAGGAGCATGGATTGACAGCGTTGGAACGTGATTCGTAGCATCGAAGCAAAAAGAACGTCAGAAATGGTAGGTCGGCATAATTCGAAAACGCAGAAACGAGATGCAACGATTGGAGCCAATGAAAGTCGTCGAAACTGTTAGCATAACCGACTATTCCAATAGTTGCAAGGACCACTCCAAGTTGTATACTGCAAAAAATCTATGATATATCTGTGGAATACATGCTCTTCCACTCCCTGATGGTTCTGAACGCTGTATCAAGGCCACCATATGTTAGGAGCGTGCCAAATATGACAACCTACGAATTCTTCCTGCTTGAACGAAGAAACTATGTCGACTATATGCGGCGCATAGAAAATACGGCGCGCTGTACGTAGTTGGTAGTGATTGAACAAGATTATCGGGCACTAGGCCAATTGAATTTGAACCGAAGCAAAAGAGCAGCTGTCTTGTTTTTCAGAAACTGAATCAGGCAGGAATGACTTGAGAAAAATAATTTATACGAATTATATTTTTCGGCTCGAACACCTTACGAAAGATTCTATGTTTTGAATCTCAATTGAACCGAGACGATTAAGATATAAAGAGATTTTGAGCTAAGGTAATTGGATTGTCCGTGTGTTGAGAATCCATGAAATGTAAGGGAAGGACTGCAATAACAGCGTTACAGCACAAAAGTGCTGCGAGACCGCTACAGTACTAAACACCAAAGAAAAGAAAGGCATTTGACAAGACTGTACAGGACATCCCGAAAGTGGTACTTGTCCACTTTCATGGTGCCAGCATAGATTACTGTGCAAAACGCGAACGAGTTATTCTCGGTCAGCAGACCAAAAGTACTGTCCTCCCACGCATACACACGGAGCCAGCCCACGAGCTTCGCAGTTCACTTACAACACACGATTGCGATGATTATAGAAAAGTGGGTGAATAGTCGCAGCTCACAAGACCACAGTCACCACCAGCCCGTCTCTATACATAGCACAAAGGCGCCGAGCAGATTGCCAACATGAGTAGTCGCAGCACTAGTACCGCCGTCATCTCTACGGAACCCTAGAAGGGCTACCATTCCGGTAGAAGAAGGGGAAGTGCCCAAGTTAACGGGATCGAAAATAGAAACCCTGCAGAGTCGGCTCCACTCTCAATTCCCTACCCTACTAGGGCGGTGTGCCGCTAAGTTTCTGGCTAATGAGCTCGCGCTGTTCCAAGATTAGAGCGCAGGGGAGTCGGCGAGAATTGCGAAATGAGGGCTGGGAACCCTGATGTCGTTGATGCCAGATTAAGATAGGAATCGGGTATCTCGTGAAATAGAGGAAAACCCTGGGGGGAATTGCGTGGATCAGTTCGCGAAGCGAAAGAGTAATGGCAAGAGAATCGTAACCGTCATAGACTGCGCGGCAGAAGGGTCGATGAGCGGCAGCTGCATTAGTTCTGTAGCGAAAACTCGCGCATGAATACGGAATGTGAGCGATCTGCAGGAATTGTGTGCCCGGGTACGGCATGGATTTAGCATACGACATGGAATTTGTCATAGTATGTGCAGGACTGGTACAGATGTCGCGAGGAGGAGGAGAATGAATCAAACTGAAAAATTTGTCGAAGCAATCACAGAAACGCAACTTCCAAGTAAGAATAGCTGTCACGAGATGGAGCAAAAACGGGATGAAGGAGTCGATTGTTGTTCAAGCGTAAATGATTCAATGTAATACAGAGTGAGGCATACTTCGCGCAGCAATCGAAGCAAGAAAACGGTGGCAGTACTGTACGAAGGAGCGCTCGCCTGTCCGTCCATGAAGGGGAACGATGCGGCGCATAGGTAGATGGATGCTGGGGAGTGGGTGGGTGCGACACACACACAGACACGCGCGCGTCTATGTCGGCGGGCGCGATGCAACGCGCAGGAGCGAGGACTTGACGCCTCCGGCGATCGGCATTGTAAGACGTCAGTGCAGATAGACGGAGGAGGGAGAAAGAGAATGTACGGTAACATACAACCGACGTTTCGAATGCCGCCTCGATAATTTAGGGCCATGATGAGAGCGGTTCTGCCGGTGTAGTGGGACGACGTTGTTGGAGTGGGTGGTGGTGCGCAGGCGGGCGCCGTGGACATGATTGTACAGTATTGGAATCCCACCACCACGAGCATCAAGCAACACGACTCTTCGCTACCTACGTACGTCCTGACGTGTGCGCATTGAGGCGTTGACTACGTTGCGACAATGTGACGCAATGGTTGCTTTCGAGTACACCGTACTGTACAATACAGAGACGAGAAAGCGCCCGAGATCTTTTTTGCACTTGTATTGCATCCAACGCTCCTGCACACACTCGCGCGCGCGCGCGCGCGCTCACGCATCTATCTCAGCCATTTCGTCGATTCGTCTCACTATCGGGAAAGTGTGTGGCGGGTGTGTGGTAGTGTGCTGCATGCCGGCGCGCGAAGACGATAGCGACGAGGTTGCGTGAACAGGGCGGATAGGGTAAAGGAGCGGGACCTGCGTTGTAAAGGGAGAGACGAGACGAATAGGCGATAGAAAGAGAAGATGCAAATGTCACGCGTGGTGTAAGCGCTCGGGAGGTACAGCCGTATAATTGAGTTCTTCTCACGTTCGTTGCACTGTACTGTACTGTACTGTCCAGTACCACTGTACGGCCGTGAGCAAGAGGGGGGCAGAAACGAAATGGATTGCAAAGATTTTTAGTGTGTGTGGAGCTACGAAAATGAGGTGAAATTTAGCGCTAGGTAGTAGTTGTAATAGTGTGTGTTGTGTTGGTATTGTTAGACGGGACACTTTGATATACGCGAAGCGAGGTGAATAGAATAAGCAATGCCGACGCAGCAATCACTGCTCCGTCTCGTCGTCATCGTCGACCAATTCCGCGTCGATGATACGCCGCATCGAACCTCGTAATACCGGCAGTATCGCGTCTACACTGCCGACGTCATAGCCCGAGTCACGCGCTAGCACGAACGTGTTCACACGTAATGTCGCTAGTCGGTAGGTCTCGTGAACATCGTCGCTGCGCGGCACGCTTTCGAGTGCGGCCGCAACTGCCGCCGTGGCGATAATTGTCGGGGGCACGCCGATGAGGTCGTTCTCCAACGCCGCCGCCAATGCTAATGTTTCCAATTCATGGAGTGCGCGTGTGGGTAGCTTTTGTGCGCCACCAAGAGCATCGAGTAGTTCGCGTGCAACCTCGTGTGGGGTGACAACATTCACACGCCAGTCCAATGCTGATAGAACCGCCGCTTCTGCATCGGCTAGGTGACGTGAACGTAGACGAACGCGTCGCGCAAGGTATTCCGCACTTGGAGTATCATCTTCAGCAACCTTACTCGCAATCAGTAAACATGCAGCAGCAAGTGCGGCAGCTAGTTCCCGAGGTGGTTGGGATAACGCAGCAAATCGGTCGAAGATGTTTGCGGCGATCGCTACCACCGGTTGCGATAGAGAAAGTTCGGCACAGATATCGATAAACCATGCAACTACTTCCTCCCTAATTGATGCCCATGCAGAATCGTGTTGGTTGGGTGTTGGTACAGTGAATGAACGTTCACGGGTGGCAAGTAGTGCGAGTGAGGGGCGATATCCATCGGCGATCGGGGTAATAGAGGGAGTAGGTCGAATGCGACGTGACAGAGGTTGAGGAGAAGGTGAGCGTGTTAATGGAGAACCAGGTTGAGAGTCATCCTTGTGATGATGATAGTAAGGAGCGGTAGAAAAGTGAGATGGCTCAAGCAATTGCATGATGTGAGAGGTGAGTGAGGAAGTGAGTGAGTAGGTGGATGGTGGGTGGGTGAGTGGGTGAGAGAGGTAGTGAAAGAGGCGGTGGTTTGGATGGGTAGTGAAGGCTTGGCGGATCAATGAAAGGATAGGGCTTTATTAGGTGGATGCATCGGTGGAACAAATAGTGGACACCAGGAGAATATCTAAAGGAAAGTAAGTCCACACCAGTTTGTCTCTTTCTTACGCATCGTGTTTATGATAGCGCACCTGCCGCCGATATTCCGTTCCATTTCTCACTCGGTTGTTGCTGCCCGCATCTGCTACTGCTGAGCCTTCCTGCCGCCGCACCCACATTTACCCCATACAATTACCCACGCCCCATTGCTTTGCACTATTTTTCGCATCCCTTCCCACTACCGCCCCCGCCATCACTTCCGCCACCGTCGGCGTCGTCATTGTAGATTAGCTTTGGACGGGCGGGTCAATGATACGGTGAGTCGGACGGTCGGTCGGCTAGGGCGGCCCATATTCTGTAAGCGAACGGGTGAGTACCACCATTCTGATTGTACATATTAGCTATAGCACCTGCGTCGCGAGAGTCACTACCACATTGGATTGCAATAGGAACACACACACACACACACACAAAGAGCGAGAGCAAATTGGGATGCATAGCAAATAGCAATTCAGTTGATCCGCTTGCCCCCTCAATTTTCGTACACGTCGTTCCTGCATACGTATCAAGTTTCGTATTTCAATACGCTACGTATATGTTGGGTACTTGGATCATTCTCGCTGTCCTTAATTTTCGTAATAATTGCTGGCTTTGTTGTTTTCTCATACCAGGTAGAATCATAATATATTACGGGCGAGATATGCTGAATCATCAGTGGGTGGAATAGGACGTATTCCACAGATGGTATATCATATTGGACCGACCAATTGCTCTATCGGCAACACTAGGTAGGCATCTGTTACATATTTCGCTGTAACTTTTGGATGTGGCCCGTTATGCTAACATCGTTTAGTTAGCACTACGTACATTCGTTGCTTTATCCTGTTTCACTTCTATCTCTACTCGATACCTTTTTCACCGCCACTCATTCTCCCGATTTTACTGCTTCGAGCTCCTGTCTGTCTTCCTCGTCTTCTAATCTCTTGTCCGAGTTCCAACGCTGTAAATTCCAAGTTTTCGTGGCTCTTAACTATACTGAAATCAATCACGCTTGCATGTTTTATCTTTTTCATGCCTTGCCTCATCTTGCCTTTCTGTCTGTATTTCTGATACTGTACATTACTGTACTGTACACTCATCATCAAGTACAGTAGACCATTAGTCCGCCTTTCGTATTGCCTTTCCCCCGATATAAATAATATATCTATTTCCCGTATTCGACCCAGATCGATTGATTATGCATGCTGATGGGAGAGCAGCTCCCGTAGTGGTAGAACGAGAACGAATAAGATGCACTTACAATTATGTCTATCGAGCAATTTCGTGGTACAGTACACAAATGGGCAGCAGCTCAGGTTAGATGCTGCTGGACAGTACGCAGATTGGTTAAAAGTTTGGGTTCTATGGAACACTCAAATTCCAAAACATCCGATCATCTTTGTTGTCCATAGGCCTGCAAAGTGCGCAGTGTCCAACCAACGGTATCTGGGCCGCGTCGAAACACTCCTCTCCTTTCTGTTTTCGGCTTAGAATTTTCCGGTACAGTACCTGTGTCACTACGTGATCGATGCGTGTGCAGGCGCATCATGCATGAATTACTTCATGGAATCGTGTGTGTGGCAAACTAGTTCTTTCTACAGTACTGTGTGATTTTGTCTCCTATTGTAACACAGTACAGTACTATACTGTACTCGATAGAATTATGTGAACTGAATAAAGAGTCCTTTGTCCGCACGAATCTTGGCATTCTCCGACGAAAAGATGCGGAGCACTGGTAATCCTCGGCGGAAAACTTGGCACTGTCGTGTGCCACCCGGCCGTTAACGGTAGAAGCGAGAGCCAGAGTGAACTAGAGGCCATTTTATTGTTGAACGTGGCAGCAATGAGAGTGTTCAACCGGTGCGTTTGTCGGTTGAACACTTTAATCGTGTGTTGGTGAACTCTCGAGGTCGACAATATACTCAAGAGGTGTACAGTAGCGCTGCTATGCTTGGTGCCTTTCTGCGAAAGAGGTATTCACTCCATCCATCCTTGCTTCCTTTTTCCTAGCACAGTTTCACCCATTCCTGCTCGCTGATGGAATCTGTACTGTAGACAAACAACAACTCTCTTCGATCTGTTGGATATGAGGTAAGGTCTCGGTCATGAGTTCATTGGAAGGAGTCGGTGGACTTGATGCATCTTTCTTGTACTGTACACTGTACTGTACTGTACTGTACTGTACATTTGAAACAGTGCAAAAGAGTTGGACAAGGGATGTACGATGAACGAAGGTTTGATGATGATTACCATAGCAGGTCATTCTAAATTTGCGGCTTGCATTTGTGAATTTATTGTTTTGTCATAGTTCCATTTCCAAGCATCTATCATAGCGCTAAGGCGAGGTGAATGAATGAAAATTCCAATTGCTATTGAATTTTGTGTCCACACACGCCATATACTGCTCCGTAGTTCATCTTTCCATACCATCCCATATCTCATATTCTTTACCACTCTTTTTTGTTCAAACTTTCACCTTTGCTTTCATACTTTTGTATTTCACTTGACTTGAAGTTGTTGAACCTGAGTAGACAATAACTGACAATTCAATTGGAATACTTCTTGCGTTACTACAGTACAGCTTGGAATCGTCTTGCCCATTTCTTGTCAACAGCAGACATCTATGGGCATACTGCCCTCACCTTGAGGCACTGACCGTTACGGTATCAATTCACGCGACGCTGATCGATTCTAATTCGATCTGACGCGTCCTGTCGTAGGATTCCATACCTCTCATTGACAATTCTTCCCCTCTCTCACTTTGTCCTGCAATATTCTAAATTATTTCGTTCTAATAATGGTGTTGTGTGGATACGGCACAAAGGACAGGAATCGAGCGGCACTACGCAAGCTGATCGAATTACCGATACACGGTAGAATTAAATTTAATATAGAAAAATCGCATTTAATCCAGGGTTTCTATTTTCATAAGGTTAATTCTCTGCTCTACACTGCACTGGGGTACGAATACTACAGTCCACTGTATACAGTACTGGTACAGGATGGAACTGAAGTCAGACAGCTATGCATACAGCCACCTATGGATACAGTATTGCGTACGGAGAGAGATGCAGAATATTCTTCTACTGTACTGCGGCGCTGCAGTACTGTACTGTACAGTATTTATGTTCGGGTTCTATCTATAGACTTTATTTATTTCAACAATGTGATCTCGAAAGCGAGTTCTAGTATACCAATCTCTAACCTCTGGCTGTATGGGGATTTATCTTCCATGGTGCGGTACCAAGTGAAGATATCATGTGCCAAACCTGAAATGAGGGATAGCGTGATTGTGAAATAAAAACTCTTGACATGACAACACCTGACGAGTGTCGATGAATTCGACGTAATGGCCTTGTGCGCCGAAATCAAACGCCACCACCACAAAGACATAGCAATGAACTTGCTGCGTCGACACGCAATCTCTTCTCATTTCGCTACCGTATTTTTCGTCCATCGCGAACAACGATTCATCGCTAGAAATTCGCACACTCTCGCTCGCCCGGCACTAGGTTATTCCCGCACTCCCAACCAAATCAAATCTACGCTCTCGTCCCTTTTCGACATTTCTCATCATCCTGGCAGGGTTCACTGACCTTGTCTGCCATTACAGCGAACGCGATTCACGATTCTTCTGCTACGGTGGTTCCTCCAACGAGCCGCCCATATGGCAACAAATTCTCTTCACCCTAATGGTGCCGTACTGTGCCGTACATTCCATTGTCCGCAGGCGAGGTCATTTTCTTTCTCATTACGCCATGCAGCATGCTCTGTGACATACGACTGTGCGGTTTCCTTTTCGCCATTCACTACCGGTAGTTTGCTGTGCGGTTGGTCGGAAAACCAAAAATCTCGCTGTCTCGAGCACTTCGAATATGTACGAATCATGGCAATCCAACGTATTGAGCGCGTTTCATGTGCTCAGGTCGCAGCTTACGTAGTGCTTTCCATTTCTCCTCTCACGGGTAACAGTTCTAACTGTGGTCCACGGCGCTTTGGGCCTGTCCTTGTCCCTCCTTGATTTTTGTTGAAGAAGCGTACGCTTAGCGTCCAGCTGAATATGTAACTGTGAAGGTGACGACCAAAGCGGCATTCGCAGTGTAAGTTGTGGAACAGTTATGGGAAACTACAAGTTACAATTGTAAAAGGGTTGGCAGGGAGCACTTTCAATCATTGCTCGGCAGTTGCCAAGTGAATCCATATCGAAGTAAACAATTTAACCAGACATCACAAAACTGCAGGTCTACCTGTGAACAGAATCACTTTCGTGGGACGAATATCCTTGGTATAATCAATTCATCAATCAATCATTCAGAGAGACTGCTCCTGTGGACTTTCTACAAAGTCATCTTCGTCGCCCTCATCAAAACTCAACGGTTCTTCCTTTTAGTACCGCATTGGAAGATTGGAAAAACGGATCAGCTTCGGAGTGACATCTCTGCCCCGATCGGCGAATCACAGCGTCAAATGATGCTTTTCCAGAGCAGGATTTAAAAGAAAAATGTTTCTGATGATGTAAGTGCAGCGTCTTTAAGGAATATGGCTTGATGAAGAATTGTTGATCGAGTTGCGATTCCGAGCTAATGCTGTCTGAATTCCTTTTGTTACAGTTAAGCGGGAATTGTGGAATCGCTTCTGCGCCCGCCTCATTCACGTTTGGAATGTAACCTAACTGTTCACCTCGTAATGATTGTGTGAGGTCATACATGTAAAGTAACTAATGTGTCCAGGTACAGTATTTACGTGGACAGTCCATAGAAATTATTTCGTGACCCAAAAACACGACAAATGAATTATTCGATTCAAGCGCAATGTCCAAGTTATTTCCGAAGGACAGCCCACCTATTCTCCCCCACATGAAAAGCCTCTATTCCGCCTAAAATTTTTTACGCATGTTAGACAATCTGCAGCTCTCCGCTGACTGGAACTATACTTGCTTTGTGGCTTGAGAAAAAATAACTTGGGTTTGAAAATGACATTGAGTAAATATTAGAAGTTAAATAAGATTATTAAATTTCTGGAGTTTAGAAATGGCACACAGTTCCTCTTCACTAACTTCAATTAATTCATGATATTGAATTTTAAACTTTCATTTTTAAAACGCAGGTCAAGTACAGTAGACTTGTTGCAGTGTCTGGTATGAGATAATCAGTTCTCGGATATACTTCAATCACACCGTCAGAGAGTGCGCTGACTTCTGGGACCGTGGTCTTGTCAGATTGGATTTATTTTTATAATGTTCTTCAATCTGCAAACTGAGAGAAAATATGGTCAAATTTTTTATTTTCCCGAAAAGATGTCAACAAACCATGCGGTTTAGTCGTTGTCAATACCCACTATATTCTACTCCATACTAGTCGGACGTGCTCGAAAAAGGAACCCAATGAGTCACATCACAGCATTTCGTTTCCGAATTCGTTCATTTTTTCAATTTTGCTGATGATATCGGAGAATGTGATTCTCGATTAACTATACGTACTTTCTGTGCTACAGAAGGGGTGTTCTAAACATCGTTTACAATACCTTTTCGCATAGGATTTTGTTCATATGCTCATACTGTATTTCATGCCACTGAGTTGTAGAAATAAAACTTGCATCTTTGGTGCGAGGAAAGAAAATTTTGAACATCTCAAATATTTACTTGTATGCAATCATTAAACCAGTTACTGGATTCTGGCAGTCCAATGTCAAAAATACAAATTATTGTTCGAAATTTAGAAATTAGTCAGAGTAAATACGATTTCATTAGTCAGAATATTAATTTTATTCGTAG
>JAAUYH010225439.1_pt1 | contig 13622 bp, 13 predicted proteins | sample 7278061 | NCBI WGS metagenome assembly JAAUYH01 (sample SAMN14350203, study PRJNA611818) | marine sediment metagenome | isolation source: surface marine sediment (0.6m) | place: French Polynesia: Moorea | collected 2018-08
TGCTAAACATAAAGCCGAGCGGGGCTTTGTTTGGGGCTAAAAACAGGTAAAAAGCTTTCTGTCTTTGGATTTTAACCCTTTATGATCGCTTTTTTACCTAAAGTCCAGCTATAAAGTCATACCATTTGTTACCCGAATCTAAATTCTCTATAACTTTGTCAGTACGCTTAACAAACCAAGCCAAGTTGTTGGGACTATTGAATAAAGTTAGCCAAGGACAGTCTTCAATGCCGTTGGTAATCCTAATAGTCTTGATTCCTAACTGTTTTATTTCATCATCATATCTGCTTTTAATACCGAGCATTGTCATGATGTCATTTTCAATAATAGATAACCCAATGTTCTGTTTGACCTCAATATCATTGGCTTCTAAAACACTAGCTAAATCTATGTCATACTTACCACAATAGGTATTTACAACGCTTCTATGCTCTTTAAATAGTTTGCTGAATATATCTACAGCAGGTACATTTAAACGCTCATATACTAGCTCACTAATGCGATCGCAGTGATGTTTATATCCTGCTTCAATCAATTCTAAAATGTTAGTTGAGATTTCCATTATTCCTATAATATGTTTTACTTACAGCTTCTATGTACAAAAAAATAGACCCCTAGTGAGTTGCTTAACTAAGGGTCTGTGAAATAAATTACTTAGCTTTTTAATCAGGCAATTCAACCTGATACTTATTAGATTTCTTATCTTCTGGTTTATCTGCACCCCTTTGGGCATGAAGCGCACTAGCCAGTGATTTAGTCTCAGTACCTAAAAATCTACTACTACCAAATCTAGATTCACGACTGGGAAGAGCTACTTTTATCTCTTCAAAGTCGGCATCAATTACATCATCTTCTACATCCATAAGAAGACGTACATTCTCATCTTCTTCAGCTTCCAACATATCTACAGCATTATTTACCATTGATGCATATCGATTGTTGGCTCTTATTACTGCCTCGTACTCCTGCTCTGATAGTTGCTCCTCTAAATCTTTACTAGCTTCATAGAGCAATCTATCTTCAATAGCTTCCCCACTGCTAATAGCAATCTGTTTATTTGAAGCTCTGAAATTATTCCTAAACTTATCATTAGCACCAATAGCTCTAGCTTTCTTTTTAGCAATTCTCTCATCAAGATTGATTCGATTTCTACCATGAGAATTGAGATTACTATTTGAATTACTTGATTTGTTTGGATTAGGCATAGCTTGTTCATTCTCCATTTATTTCTCTTTCTATAATTTGTTCAATCAATACTGCAACTCACTTCGTTCATTGAAGTGCATAACAAATGCCCCTCATCTAAATAGACAAGGAGCGATAGGTCATTCTAATTAAATGTTTAAATTAGAACACCAGTTCTAATTCTTTCTTAAGTGCCTGTGCAATCTCTACACCACTCATACCAGCAGCTTTCATAGCTACTGCGATCGCATTTAATTTATCTTGTTGGGAATCTGAGGAATCCAATGAGTCTAAGGAATCTAAAGACTGTTCCTCTACCTGTCCTACACTTTCAACAATATTTCTGTTGAATGAAGGAGCCACTCTCCGAGCGTCTACGAGAGGAGTAACATCATTACTACTTACTTCTAGACCACTTCGAGCAGCCTCCACTGACGTACTAGTGTTTACCTTTACTTGGGGTCTATATCGAACAGTTCCATATGAAGAACGGGAATTACGGGAAGGAGCTACTACTTGAGGAGTTTCTACTTGTACTACTTCATCAGGTGCATCAGCTTCTACTTCAATACATTCAACATCCAAGAATGTTAGACGATGGGGCGCACCTCCAACACCTTTATTGAAAATGATATCTCCGTCAATTATTACACGAATGAAAACAAAGGGGTACTTGTTCCCTCTACTATTGAAAGGACGGGCAGCTTGAATACTTTCTATTTCTTCAATTAGACTATTAGCTTCTTCATTATTAGCTAGGCATAGAGTACCTACACTACCTACACAACTTTCTCCAGTTACTTCAACTACTTTGTTATAGTGACTGATTACAAGATTCTCACTATGTACAATTTCACCCACGAATGTGTAATTACCCTTTTGAGTTTTACCTACATAGATTTCATCTGAACCTTTAGCAAAAGCTAGACGAATGATAGTTGTTGTCATGTTGTTATTAGACATAGTTTTTATCTCCTATTTGTTAGAATCTGTTGAACTATTTGAATCAATATAAAGTTCCCTTGATCAAATTACTTAGGCTGAGGGTCGCCAATAAATGTACGCAGCAAAAAACCCCACCTAAATAAATAGATGAGGTAACTTGTTATTAGATTATTTAATTGTGTGTAATTTTATTTTAGGATTTAGAATTAGCCTCCGTCTGCGATGAAGGAGCAGCTTTCACTAATGCTCAAGAGTTAGCTTTGATGCTTCTATAAACTGCTACTAATCTATCAAGTTTTCCGCCACTAGCAATATCAATTTGCTCAAGTAGCTCAACACTTTTACGGTCAGCTTCACTATAGCTATTTAATAAGTTTAAGTGCGCCTGTTGTTGCCGTGCCCTCTGTGATTTAGCAACCCAATCTTTATGTATCTGTTCTTTAGTTTGACTAGTCATTATTGATCAATATTAATGTTATATATATAACTACATTGTATCATTTTAATTCTATCAATAAGATTTAATTAATACTGATATACATTATTATTTATCATTAAACTAATCTCATCATAATTTAAGCTTAGAAACTTAAATTATGCGGATAAAAATCCGCCACCATCTTCATCAATTATGAATGCAAGGTCTTGAGCAACATTTTGAAAAACTTCTTGGATAATTCCTTCAACACCATACCATTCCTTAGAATTTTCTTTGTCTGAGTATATAGAAGTATCAGAAAATTCTGTAACTCCCGCAGCAATCTGTGCAAAGCAATATGCATCATCAAATGACAAACTATATCCAAGTTTATGAGCAAAACGATTCCTGATTTTATTCATTTCAAGAAGAAAGCTTGCCATGTCAAGATCAATTAACCCTACAGCCTCGCAAATATTAACTTTTGTTGGAAAATTCAGGTTGAATGCATTGAATTTATCAGGATGCTCCAATTTCAAGTCAATCATTTGCACAAGAAGACTTTCAATAATTAGATGTCCAGTAACAAATGCGGAAAGAGTATTGTCCGAGAAGAGAGACGTCACATGATCCAGATGTGGTCTCTCTCTACCTTTCCATTTCTTGGATGTTCCGATCATTTTCTCTAAAATTAAAGTAATTCGCTCATTTGCTTCTTTCTAACATCATCTAAATTAAATCCTAAACAGTAAATTTACATAGCAAGACCTCTTCTATTCTCGAAGAGTAGGGCTAATCTTCTATCGTTCACTTCTGAACGTAGTGAAGTAACGAAGGATGAGATGGAAACTTCACTTTCAGCGGAGATGGAAGCTAATTTTTAAAGCCTTTACTTATTACAAGTTAGGCACTTCACCATGTTCTAAAACATGATCCATAGTCGTTAAAATCTCTTCCATACTCCTACCTTTAAGAAGCTCTACATAATCCATTACACTCGGACTATTAGCACCTTTACGTGACGATGCAGCACGTCTGTTTAGATTACTTTGGGTTACTTCTAATTGACCACAGCAATCTTCTGGATCATAGCCATATTGTGCAGCCTGCATCCATAGTTCATGATTGATTTCTGACATTACATTATCTCCTTATTTGTTTTATATACAGATGATTGAGAGTCTACCTTCCCCTTCTACATGCAAATAGTACAAATCTACTAAATACTAATAAATCTAAGAATCAATACTTGCTTTATCAAGGGGCGAATCTTAGCGATTCATATCCACACATCACTCTTTTAATCTCCTTGGCTACTAAACACTACACGAGTGCTTATATATGCCAACTTAAAATCAACTACAACTAGACGAGCTTTCGTTGGATTTGATATGAGATCTAGAAGTGAAGGGATATTCTAGTCTTTTACAAGTTCTATTTCTTCTTATACTGCGAAGAGAGCAGCCCGCCTTTACTGGGCAGAATGAACAGTCCACTGATTTTTAACAACACCTTTTAGTGTTAGGTCAACCTCTCTTTAGTGGATTAAGAGAAGTTCAAGTGCTTACTAGACACAGAGTAGTTTTTACCTCCGATGCTGGTTTATATACCACTTACTTACTTAACTTCTTGACTTGAAGTTTGCCAACAGGTTTTACCACAGATTTAGTGGCTCTTCCTGCGTCAGAGACGGAGGCAACACGACTGTTGTGATTGACTTTGACATCAACAGCACCTCTGATATGGTTATCAAAGAAACTACCTTTGAGGTAATTGTCTTTTACTAGCTTGCAAACACTAGCTATTTCACTTGGATCGCTGTATCTTTTACGACTCAGCGTGTGAAGAGCATAGATCAAGATGTGGGGGTTATCCACAGAGATAGCGTTACCTCTTTCACATCTGACTATAGAAGCACATACCCAAGTTATGTAGTAGTGAGCATTCATGTTTGGAGTACCACTACTGAATGCTTCTATAGCCTCTTCAGGGGAAAATCCATGAGTTGCCAGGTTCATGAATGCAGTGGTGTTGATCAACGATCCCACTACAAGATCAAGACCGTCAACTTGACGAGCTTTGGAGGCTCTATTTGCAAACACAAAGTCAGGTCTGCGTGCTTTGATGAAGTCTTTTACTTCTTGGTTAGCTTTTTGGATCAATGCAACACTAGCATCGGAATGTCCAGCTAAAGCATTCTGCTCATACAAGAACACTTTATTGAGCACTTCAACCCACATATCAAAGGTTACTTCATCACCTTTACGCACATGGTCAACAGTTGCAAGCACTGCTGCTCTCATGAACTTGTGAGTGTTACCTACATACTTCTTGTAGTTCTCACTGATCTTTTCTAGTTTTTCTACAAACTCTTCAAGCTTGGTGCTTTCAACTAAAGTTGTTGCTCTCTTAGTTTGCTTATCACTGAACTCTTTACAAAGCTCTGCCCAGGCTTTTGTGAAAGCCTCTTTGGATCTATAGGATTCGGGAGCATGAGTGGCTCCAATGAAATCATATACAGGGCTTGCACTTCTATGACGCTTACAAGCAGCCATGTGACCACCTAAAGACATAGGATGATCATTGAAGACTTCCGCTTTCTTCAAGCCTTTCACCCCAAATTGAGAGATTGGGGCTACATAGCCATAGTCACCATCTGCATCACCAAGAGTTACTGACCATACAATAGGATTGATCAGGAATACACCAGGATCTAGAACCAAGTCTTCTTTTACCACTAGTCGGCAAGCAACAGCAGTTGGTACAGGAACACGATTGACAACAATTATGTCTCCATTGACCAAGTTTAACCATGCTTTATGGTCGTTACCAGGGTGATTGCCTTTCAAGTTCCAGAAATCAGGGCTTACCCATACTTCAGGAATGTTATACTCAGCGATTCTGCCGTTAGGCATTTCTCTTTTGTGAGAACAGGGGACACGATAGTCAGTGACTACTTTGTGATGACCTTGCTTTCCAACACTCCAGAAGTTAGTGGCTGCGTTACCATTAACTACTAGTTTGATGAAGCCATTGTAATGATACTTCCAAGCACTTAGGGCTTTCTTGGTTAGGTCTATATCTCCTTTGGCATCTACAAGAGCTTTGAAGAGATTTGTCATTGCAGTGACTAGACTATATGTGGCTTCTCCACTACCTTCTTCATCAAAGATAGGGTTAAATGCAGTCTTAGGTTCACCAGCAGAACTCCAGTGAGTCATAGTGGTTACTACTTTTAAAGGCACATCAACAGAGTGACCGTTCCAAGTGATACGAATAGCATTGTAGCCACCAGCACCCATGTTTGTTAAAGCACCTAGTTTGGCTTTTGTATTTACTTGGTTATCACCAATAGATAGGAAGTCTATCAACTCTTGACGACTAGAAGAGATATCAAAGATTTTGTCAATGTTAGCTAGGGATTGATCCTCATTGAGAGTCAACAAATCCAAGCTAGTTTGGTTCTCAGTTACTTTTGCTTGAATAGCTTCCCCAACTTTGGGATCATATAGACTTAGAACAGCTTGCTGATCGAAGTTGATACGATTCACACCCGCACATTCAGCAGGGGTGCTTACTTCCCAAAGAGGATATACAGTACCTACAATACCTTCAAAGGTTTCAACTAGATACTGCTTGCCATTCTCTTCTACGAACTCAATGCGCTCATTACAGAACGCACTATATTTTTCTACAGTGCAAGCACTTACTTCTTGCTTCATAGTGAAGGTGCGAGTTGCATTCTTCAGCCATAGAGTGAAAGCTTCATCAAATGAGGTGCAGGTTGCATATTCGTCGCCTAGATACTTAGCACAGATTGCAGGGATTTCTTCTACATCACAGTCGAATACAAGTTCACCATTTGTTTCAAAGATGATATTGATCATGTCTTTAGCTTCAGCATTGACAAATTGAGTGGCAAAGGCACCTAACACTGCTAGAGAACCTTTGTTTGTTTCACCACTCAGAACTAAGTCAATGAACTTTTGGATCTCATGACTTTCAAGAGTAATCTCAACTTCTTTTGGCAATAGCTGAAACTTCATATGGGCGTTTCTGCCTTTTAGAACATATGTTTCTTCTTGGGCTTTACCAATACAGTTGATTTGAATATCACCCACTTCACCTCTATAGATTGGCTTACCTAGTCTTACAGTACTATTCAAGTTCTCATTGTGGATTACCACTGGCATGTTGTGACCATTCTTCGCTAGGGAAATAGTTACTCCTTCAAATAGCTCAACAGTCAAGTCATCACCTGGGTTCAATACTGTACCATTGGCTAGGCTTAGTTGCTCGATGACAACTTTTCTTAGAGTTTCTAGCTTTTCACTATTATCTTTACCTTCAAAGGCTTGGAAGTTCTCTACTCCAATCTCAGTGATTGTTACTTGAGAAGTCAAGGATTTAGGAATCCAATGCTTCACTTTTGTTTGCTGAGGAGCGATCGCAATACCGCTACCGTTATTGAAGTGATTGTTGAATCCAATCAATGCTACTTTTGGATCTCCAGCTAGTCTGATTAAACTTCCGTCTTGACCTCTTACACAGAGATTGGTCTTTACGTATGATAGGGATTCAGCATAGTTACCACCATGATACGCAAGTCTTTTCAACAACTTTGTTTGATCACTAGTTGGAGTGATAGTCTTAAGCTCTCCATCAACTACTTGAGTGAAGGTTGCTGAGACTGCATTACCATAGGTTAGATAGCTAGAGTTTTGCTTATCTGCTAATACAGGAATACCAAGTGGAGTGAAATACTCTACTGCTACGGCATAGTCATCTCCAAGCAAGTCACTTTTACAGAAAGTAATTCCTGCATTTACGCCATCAAACTTACTAGTTATCGCAGCATCAACTGTGACTATACCAATAGGACTTATTCTGTTAGCCTTGATAGGCTCATAGGTAGCTTTATCTTCACAGGGATTTCCTAACACATCATGTGTGATGATAGGGAAACCATAGGCACCAGGACGAGAAGCTTTATCAACTATTACTTTAGTCTCCATTACCTCCAACAAGGAACTCAAGGAAGCTTTGGTTTTGAGGTTAGGTACAATAGAGACAAAGATGTCTAGCACTTCTTCAATCTTAGCGATTCGTTGATTAACAACTTCACCGTTAGCATCCTTCTGCGAAGAATGAGCAGCATATTCGTGAATGATTACATACTCACGACAACTGAACTTAGCAGGGCTTAGAGAAGTTCTGAATGTGTTGTCACCATACACAGTTACGGTTACTTCCTCTTTGGTTACAGGACACTTGAATGTAACTTCTTTACGAACAGAATTGTCATCCATTACTCCCATTTGAGGGATGTCATCTGTTTGAATGGTTGCTTCTTCTTCTACAAACTGAGTCGCTACTTTACCAACAAGTTCATGGTTGTCAACATTCTCAACCCACACAGGAACACCATCAACATAGTTGATAACGTTACCAGGGATTCTTTCCCACTCTTTAGTTGGGAAAAGTTCCTTACCAGTTAGGAAATAGCAGATGTCGTTGATGATATATTTGGCGAAGTTACTGCTACAGCTAGGGAACAGGTTCCCGAAGATGCTGATTACTAACACAGCACCTACTATGTTTGTGAAACTCAAGGCTAGGCTTAACTGCAAAGCATAGTTGATAGTGTATACTGTTCTCTTTTGCATGATTGTTTCGTCTCCTTTGTTATTGTTGTTGTTGTTTACGAAAGAGTTGTTGCTGTTCACGCTATTCACAGTGGGGTTAGACATGACAAAATAGCCACTCTGAAAAGTGGTTTTAAGGTTGATAGTTTTCATCACACTTATTTAGATACGAGGTAGATGAACTCGTATGTTGTTATTTTGAAAAGTGTTTCTGTAGGCTTTCGGGGTGCCAGGGGGGCCGCATTGATACAGATAACATGGCTCTCCCTCTGAGCCTCATATTTAAGCTCCTATTGGCTTTTGTAATACAAATAAATATAACTCTGAAAAGTGTATGTATATATAGAAGAAGGGTGGGGGTGGGTCTTCTTATTTGCTCTATATATATACAGCTCAGATCTAATTTTTACTCTCTATTGCGTTTTACATTCAGTAGATCACAAAGTCACGAAACAATGCGGTTTTCAGGCAACTAGATCGAGTGTTCAACCATCACTAGGCGATCGCTAATTTTAAATAAGATCGCTTCAAAAGCTGATCTAGTAAGATTTCTAGTTAAAGGAGGTTTCGGCTGAAAACCTCATTCCATAAACCTTCTAGAAGAGTTTGTGATCTACTGACATTGCCCTTCACTTCGTTCGGGAAGTGCAATACAACAAAGATAATGTTGAAGTTACTAGCCGATAGAGTAGCGGTCAAAGTAACAAAATATGTCTTAGATAATACAGTAAGGTTTTAAACGCTTAGAATGATTACTTGATTGCAAAATACAAGCATTTAAGCATTATACGAGTGCTAGATTTCAAAGTGTGGTTAAATATATAGTTAGGTTGCTATGGTAATTTCTGATCTTCTGGTATGTTTTTTACGACTCAAGGTAAATGAGGTGGCTAGACTATGAATGCTACTGAAGTCATGGGAACTGCTAGATACGCAGCTGAGGAACTTCGCAGAGAAATAGAGGAAGCTGAGTTTTATTGCGACAGAACAATTAAGATTCATGAAATCCTTGCAACATTGCTAAAGCTGGTCAGGCTTTTCAAATGTATTGGCAATCTCTTAATATCACTTTATATACTTCAAGTATTTACTGGTTCTTTTGAGCAATTTTCAAGAATTTTTCTAGAAGGATCTTTTTCTAAATTTCTTGAGTTTTTCAGTTTAGTATATGTTATTGCGAAGCCTTTTAGTAATGATCTGTTTCTTGGATTAAGCCTGTATGTTTCAGCTTCAGTGTTTATTTATCTCTTGCAATTTATTGCTCAGAGTATTGTAAGCTCTGATAAAGCAGTAGAAAGATCTGAAAAGGAAATTCAAATTGCGCGTTCACTGCTGGCTTCACTTGAACAGGAATTAAATAATATTGATACTGAGGGAGATTTGTGAGCATGCCTGAGTCATTTGACCTCAGTAATTCAGATCACCTTGAAAAATTGAAGAGATTAACTCAAGAAGTGAGACAACAAATAGATGTCCTTCACCGAACTAATCAGAGTGTAAAACTTTCTGCTCAGTTTGGTAATCTTCTCAGTGATCTATCTAGAGAAGCCTTGGCAGCGATTACTTTCTGCTTAATAGGAATAATAGCTTCCTTATCTATCCTTCCTCTTGTAAAGGGCATAGCGCTTGCACCTCTTTTTGGAGCAGCAGCAGGAGCAATAGGGGTTTTGGTACTACCATATTTACCTAAATCTGAAAATGAAAAGTTAGCTATACTTGAGAATAGAATGCAACGGTTAAAGGATCTTGGTGAGGCTGAATTGTTGGATTCAGCCCGAGAAAAGTACAAGCGAATTTTATTAATAGAAAACAAAAGCCCCCAAATACTTCCACCTGCAGATGACACACCATCATCCTGATTGAATTTAGAAAGCTCAAGTTAGTCTCGACTTTCTGACCTGATGGTCACATGGTGTATTGTTTTTTATGGTTATCTCTTGTACACTAGGTGCGCGAGTTTTCTGTTGCAGCCTAACGGTCGCTGCACGTGGACGCTCAGGCTTAAGCTTCTCTGCTTTAGTTTTTTAGTTATCTTTCGCGCCAGTGAGCTGAATCGTTAAAAAACTAAAAAGCACTTGTTCTACGAACAGAGTGAGTAGCTACTCTGCGAGCAGGCGATGCAGCCCTTTTTTTATTTAGTTTTGATTACTTTCGAGGGTGCCAGGGGGATGGATCTTACCCTCATAACAACCCTTTTTCTACACGCCTAATAAAATAGCTTCTATTGGCTTTTTAAGCGGTTAATATAGCTTCCACTCCGTAGAAGACGGAGATTTCTCAAAAGTAAATGTATATATACAAGTTTCATATTGAAAACTGTACAAAGTGAAACTGAAAAATACCCACAATATTTTTATCTCAAATAAATGCGATTTTGCCTACATAGCACTATGTTTTATGTGGTTATATAGAACTATATAGAGAAAACCATAAAAATGAATACATGGTTAAGAGAAACATTATTAACAATAGAAAATAATCCTAAGTTAAGTAACTCTACTAAAGAAGAGTTCAAAAGATTCCTAGTCTACAATTTCAAATCAATACAAGATGGCAAGTAAATATAAAACTAAAGAGCAGTGTATGGAACAAGTGGTTTCATATTTAACCACAGAAGATAAAGATAGACTGCGTACTTATTGTTATGAGAAGGGATTAACTATTACGGGTCTAATAAGACGAGAACTTTTACAATTAATCGATAATAAAAATTAATGAATAACTATCAACATCCTGGGATGAAGAATGAAGGTTCTTCTGTTCCTTACGCAAATACATTAGAAGCTTTCCAAGAGTTAAATGCTTATGAATTAGAAAATACAAGTCCTGCTGTTCAAGGGCTACCGACTCTTTCTAAGCCCGACCCCAATTTGTCTCCTGATTTTCTAGAGTTTTCTAATACTCAAGAAATGGAAATACAACGGGAGCTACACAACAGACAAGAACGCCCTATCTCGTCCATTCGCACTAGGTTGTGTGATTTAAGGGATAAGCTTAGTTCTAGACAGACTGCTTTAAAGTCTCAACTCAGACAGGTTGAGGAGCAAATAAAAGAGGTTGATAAACAGTTGGGTAAGTTGTCATAAGCTTCTATAGAGGTGGGTGGTGGAACGAACTTTTGGCTGGTTTGGAAGATATCGTCGTTTAAGCAAAGATTATGAGTACCTCTCTACTACCAGTGAGACGATGATTTATGTGGCTATGACAAATCTCATGCTACGACGTTTGACTCGAAGTTCCTCACTTGCGATATCTACCTAATTTTCAAACATGCTCTCTGAGGTCTGAGATGCTTCTCAAGCTTTTTAACTCATCAAAACATACAAAGCTCTATTTCTTTACCAAAAACTTCGAGAGCTCGTTGCATTGTTGCAGCTTTGGTATTGTGACTAGGATCAAGAATGCGCCTTACTTCTCTAGGTGCGATATTAAGATTATGTGCAAGTTCAACTTGAGACATCTTAGATTCTCGTATAGCCAGTGTCAAGGCTGTCTTCAAAGCTATTAGTATTGATAGACGGACAAAATGTTCATTATCGTGTTTGCTAGATGGGCAAGGAATATCTAAATCGTATTCAATTCTTGCTGCAATTGCTTCATCTATACAATCAACAGCTTCTTTTAACGCTTCTTCCTCAGAATCTCCTTGAGTAATAGCCTCTGGAAGATCGCGAAAAGTTACAACAAATCCCCCGTCTTTTAGATCTTGAGTCAGTAGTGCTGGAAAAGAAAACCGCAATTCATTCTCATTACTATGTGATTTCATCTTTTTTTATTCCTAACTGTTTAAGTATTCCATTCAAAGTGCCAGTTTTGAGTTCCTTTTGAAGATTAGGCACAATACTATACTTTTCTCCATAGTGGAGAGTTACATGACTGCCTTTACCACGATTTTTATCTACACGAGTTTTAAGGCCACTCTTTTTGGCTAACTTTTCAACTTTTTTAATCAACTCATTACCTTTCATAATACCATCACAGGACAAAAATGTCCTGTTATTTAAAGCTATCCATACAAGATCTATTGTTCCCAGGAAATGGCGGAAATATAGTGGGTAAAGAGAAAATATGTATTTTTTAGTAAAATAGTAGGCAATATCAACTATTTTTATGAGTAATTTGAAGAATTCATTATACGGAAGAACTTAAATTACTTCGCAACTTTCCCACACTTAATCAAACTCTTAAAAACAGATAACCACTTGTCTTTTCTAAAGTTGTTATGATTCAAATTAAATCACAACTCAGGTATTTCAAACCCATCTTTACTAGCTAGGTAATGCTTACATATCATCTCTGTACTATTACCTGACAATCTAGCTACAGTAGCGATATCAAACCCTTCCCTAATAAGTCTGGTAATAAATGAATGTCTCAGGCTATAAGAACATAGGGCTTTCTCTAATACTCCATCATCAATCAAGCCTTGTATTACTACTTTCCAGTAACGGCGATTGAATGTTTTCTGGTTTACATAACCCAGTGACACGCTAGGAAATATTAGATTGTGTTTGTTTTTAATTTTAGCCATCGAATTAATCAAGCTCTTTAGTTGCTTGTTGACTGGAAACAGTCTTGTCTCATGGGTCTTGGTGTGAGGTAATAAGATACCTTGACTATACGCCTTGTTAAATCGAACATAGAATTTATCATTCTTTTGTTTGATATCACCCCAAGTTAAAGCATGACATTCACTGGGTCGGCATCCTACTAAACTAATAAAATCAATCATGGGAGCATAGTATGAATGGGGATAAACGCTACAGACTTTGACGTATCTATCGCTATAGAATGCACCGACAATAGCCTTTACTTCGTGAGGTTCATAAGCTTCAATTGGTTTTTTACTGCGTTTCTCTATGGGTATTGCAGCATAAACATTACGCTCTATTTTCCCTGTCTTAACTGCTAGATTGACTGATGGATTTAAGCAGTTAGAGAATATAGGGAGGATAGACCCAGCACTATAGCGACCAAGTAAATGGGCTACAAATTCACTAGCTTTATCAAGTTCTAGTAATTTCTTTGGTGTTCTACCTAGATAATGTTTTTCGTACTGTACCCAATGTTTTTTGATAGTTGTAGCTGCTACTCTGTCCTTGCTAACATCTTTGTAATCTTGCCATAAGTCAGCAAGGTTTGGCTTGTTCTCAGCTATCTCAATTCGAGATGAGTAAATAGGACTATAGCGAACATAACTAAAATCAACATCATCGTTGGTTATGTCTAAGTCGATTAACGTTGCTGCCTTTAATGCTACTTGCCAGCCAGCATCAGTAGCATTAGCTATTTTGAGGTCATGACGCTTTCCTTTGGGGTATGTGAATCTTACCCGATATGCGTTGCGATGTTTGATTACTGTAACCTTGCCTACTTTGGCTTTATCTTTGTTATCTGAGTACATTTTGGTGTCACCAATTCGACACCAA
>JAAUYH010019715.1_pt1 | contig 13617 bp, 12 predicted proteins | sample 7278061 | NCBI WGS metagenome assembly JAAUYH01 (sample SAMN14350203, study PRJNA611818) | marine sediment metagenome | isolation source: surface marine sediment (0.6m) | place: French Polynesia: Moorea | collected 2018-08
GAGAGTTACAATTGAACTTAGTCGAAGATTTAAAAAAAGTTTTAAAAGAATTAGATTTGCTTTAATTTTATATTGCTTAATCAAGCTCAATTAATGTATAAAAAAATAAGTAGATGGAGTAAATTAAAAAAAAGATTAGAATAGATATTATTGATTTGGTCAAATAAGTTAGTATCAATAAATGTTGTGAGTATATTCAGGTTATTTGTAAGTTATAGCTAAGAACATTTAAATCAAAAAATATCAACTTAGAAAGTAACCTGAAACAATCATTAAAGACTAATGAACATCAGAATAAGAATCAATAACTGTGAAAAAGAGACAAGGATTTATAACTAAAATAGAGTTTTTATAGTTTAAAATATTTGAGATAGATATTGACAAAAAAAGTTTTTAAACTAGGTGATAACTTCGGGTTGAGTACCAGGAAAAATGGCTTGAAGTTTGTTTGATAATTAACAGTTTTTTCACATAAAGTACAACCTAAAACCAAGGAAACATAATGAATAAAAATGGAAGCAAATCATCTCTGAAAATTATTCCCTTAGGTGGATTACATGAAATTGGTAAGAACACTTGTGTGTTTGAATACGAAGACGAAATTATTCTGCTAGATGCTGGTTTGGGTTTTCCTACAGATGAAATGCATGGAATTAATATAGTCTTACCCGATGTTACATATTTAAGGGAAAATCGTCACAAAATCAAAGGTATGATTGTTACCCATGGTCATGAAGATCATATTGGAGGGATCTCTTATCATCTCAAAGAATTTGATATTCCAGTAATCCATGGCCCTCGTTTAGCTATGGCTTTATTGCGAGATAAGTTAGAAGAAGCAGGAGTTCTAGAACACACTAAGCTGAACAGTGTAGCTCCCCGTGATGTAGTGCGGATTGGTAAATTTTTTGTAGTAGAGTTTATTCGCAATACTCATTCCATCGCTGATAGCTTTAGTGTGGCTATTCATACTCCCTTAGGAGTAGTGATTCACACAGGGGACTTTAAAATCGATCATACTCCTGTAGATGGAGAACACTATGACTTGCAAAAACTAGCCGAACATGGAGAAAAAGGTGTTCTTTGTTTATTGAGCGATTCTACTAACGCAGAAGTACCAGGACATACTCCCTCAGAACAGTCTGTTTATCCTAACTTAGACCGGGTTTTTGCTCAAGCAGAAGGGCGATTGATGGTAACGACTTTTGCTTCTTCAGTACATCGAGTCAACATGATTCTCCAGTTGGCACAAAAACACAAACGCAAAGTAGTTGTTGTCGGAAGATCGATGTTGAATGTAATTGCTCATGCCCGTAATTTAGGTTACATCAAATGTCCAGACGATTTATTTGAACCCTTTAGATCCCTAAATCGTTTACCAGACGAAAAAATCTTGATTTTGACTACTGGTTCTCAAGGAGAGCCATTAGCAGCCATGACTCGCATCTCCAAAAAAGAACACAGGCATATTAGAGTCAAACAAGGAGATACCATTGTTTTCTCAGCTAATCCTATTCCTGGTAATACTATTGCTGTAGTTAACACTATCGATCGCCTGATGATGCAGGGAGCTAAAGTAATTTACGGTCGCCAACATGGTATTCATGTTTCTGGTCATGGTTCTAGAGAAGACCACAAATTAATGCTCGCTTTGACTAAACCCAAATTCTTTGTTCCCGTCCACGGAGAACATCGGATGCTAGTCAAACACGCAGAAATGGGACATAGTATGGGTATTCCTCCAGAAAATACGGTCGTTATTAACAATGGTGATATCGTTGAATTGACTGAAAATAGCATTGGTATCGGGGGACAAGTACCTTCTGGTATTGAATTAGTAGATAGAGCAGGAATAGTTCACCATACTGTTATGCAAGAAAGGCAACAACTAGCAGAAGATGGGGTGATTACTGTGGCTGCTGCTATTGATTGGTCAGGTAAATTGATGGCTCAACCAGAAATTCATTTACGAGGAGTAGTAACTAAAGTAGAAACTACCCTTGTAAAACAGTTAATAGTTAGAAATATTGAGAATACTTTGAGCGATCGCTGGTCTGATTTTAGTAATAATAATGATGGAGAATTAGAAGTTAATTGGACAGAAATTCAACTAGAAATTGAAGCTAGCCTCCGTAGATTAGTCAAGCGAGAACTGCAAAGCAATCCTCTTGTTGTCTTCTTGTTGCAAAAAACAGAAAAACCCCCAACAACAATTAAGCCATCGAGAAGAAGAAGAAGATCTACTGCCTCAGTAGTAGTTTCGACCTAAAACAAGCAGTCTCTCAGCTATTTTGAGATCGAGGCTGGGAGACTTCCCTTTCTATAAATTGAAGATTTTTGGTAAATTCTAGATTAATCTCCTAGATTTATTTTTCTACATATTCGCAAATTTCATTTTGTTTTGGGAAAACTTATAGATATAACCCTAAGATTCAGGTATTATTTACCAAGATGCAACTATCAGATTTACCATCAGGAGGAGGCTCGACTCCATCAATTAAATTTATAGAAGAACTAGCAATTATTATTACAGCTAAAAATCTGACTCCTACTATGATGAGTCAAGATTTCCTTAAATTTAGTGGTATTGTTCCCCAAAACTGGCAATTAGCACAACAACCAATACTTAATCCTAATCTTGCTCAGTTAAATTTTCAAAATGGTGTAAGTATTACTGCTCAACCTGGGACTCTCAGTCTGAGTGAGTCCTTAAACAACAAAACTTTGCAAGAATTATCGATCGCGCCGATAGCCAGACAGTATGTAGAAAAACTTCCCCATGCAGAATACCAAGGATTTAGTCTAAATCCCAAAATAGTAGTTCCTATTCCTGATAATCCCGCAGCAATCAGATACTATTTTACTCAAAGCCTACTTAATCAAGGTTCTTGGCAAGATATAGGTCGAGGGTTAATCCAAGCTAATATTAATCTTCTTTATCAGCTAGAAAAATGTCAGCTTAGTATTAGTATTAGTCAAGCTACGTTACAAGCTCCTCAACAAAATCCCCTGTTTGCAGTCTTGTTTGCTGGCAATTTTAACTATAATGTAGTTGCCAATAACCAACAACAAACAATTAATCACCTAGCTCAAGCAATTCACTCTTGGCAAGATGACTTCAAAACTTTTCGAGAAATAGTTTCTTATAAATTTTTAGAACAATCCTATCTCCTCCAACCAATTCCCGAATCAATGATCTTTCCGATGAATACTCTGTAATTTTTCAACTTGAGGAATTACAATAAAAAGGTTGTCTAAATATTATTAGTAAATCATGGCAGTTCCTAAGAAGAAAACATCAAAATCAAAACGCGATCATCGTAAAGCAACTTGGAAACGTAAAGCAGCTAAAGAAGCGGAAAAGGCACTTTCTTTAGGTAAATCTGTTTTAACTGGACGCTCTAATAGTTTTGTTTATCCTACTGACGAAGATGAAGATGAAGATGAGTAACCTCGTCTTGTTTAGTCATCAATAGGGGTGGTTTCTTAACTCCCCTTAGTTATAATGAGTCTTGTTTGGCTTTAAGTTCATTAAAGATAAGTATATAGATGAGTTAACACTGTACTACACTAAGCTAAGAACATGGCAGGTAAGTTTTTTGCAAAACCAACACCAGAAAATAACGATCGAGTTCCTCCTGGTCAATATTTAGCCAAGGGATTTCCCGTACTTACCTATGGGGATACACCAGAAATTAACACGGAAGAATGGCAGTTTCGCGTTTGGGGTTTAGCTCAAGAAAAAACTTTTACTTGGTCAGATTTTATGAGCCTACCGCAACACGATTTTATTGCTGATTTTCACTGTGTTACTCGTTGGTCAAAGTTGGATGTTTCCTGGAGAGGAATTAAGGTAACTGATTTTATGGAGTTGGTTGAACTCGATCCCTCTTGCACTCACATTATGCAACATAGCTATGGAGGCTATACAACCAACTTATCTCTAGAAGATTTTTTAAAAGCAGACAATTTTTTTGCTCATACTCTAGATAATAAACCCTTACCTGCAGATCATGGAGGACCCATGCGCTTAGTAGTTCCTCACCTCTATGCTTGGAAAAGTGCTAAGTGGATCGAGGGTATTGAATTTCTATCCTTAGAAAAATTGGGTTTTTGGGAACGCAATGGTTATCATCGAAGAGGAGAGCCTTGGCAAGAAGAGCGTTACGCAGGCTTGTAATACGGCAAGACTAATATGGATTGCGAGAATACTTAAGCTTTTCTTATTATAAAAAGACATTTTTGTTCAACAGATGAACAACATGAAAGAACGGTTTTAGTGTATATCTATCCTTATAGACAACAATATCAATTCTTTTATGCTATCGCTCGAAATTCCCCAAGCTTCTTCTGAAGCTAAATTAACTCCTAAAAATCGTCTCCTGCTAGTAGAAGATGAAGATTTAATTCGAGATATGATTGTGGTTGCTTTAGAAGAAGAAGGTTACGAGGTTCATACCGCTATTGACGGAAGATCCGCCCTAAATCTTTTACAAAGTGCGGAGGGGGCTAGTAGCGAATATACTCCAGATCTAATCATTTTAGATCTCATGTTGCCAGAAATTAACGGACTAGATATTTGTCGTCTATTACGTTATCAAGGCAATATTACTCCTATCCTGACTATTAGTGCTAAAGCTAGTGAAACCGATCGAGTTCTGGGTTTAGAAGTAGGAGCAGACGATTATCTCACTAAGCCTTTTAGTATGCGAGAATTAATAGCTCGTTGTCGTGCTTTGCTTCGCCGTCAACGCTATAGCAGCTTATCTCATACTTCTGTCCAAAAATTTCGTGATATTAGTTTGTATCCTCAAGAGTGCCGAGTTATAGTTCGTGGAGAAGAAGTAAATTTATCTCCCAAAGAATTTCGATTATTAGAATTATTTATGAGTTACCCTCGCCGAGTGTGGTCACGAGAACAATTAATCGAACAAGTTTGGGGCCCTGATTTCCTAGGCGATACCAAAACTGTAGATGTGCATATTCGTTGGCTACGAGAAAAATTAGAAGAAGACCCCAGTCAACCTCAATATTTAATTACAGTTCGTGGTTTTGGCTATCGTTTTGGGTAAACTATCGCTATATTAGCCATTAGGAGGGACAAGGCGATCTTGTCCCTATCACATTTTAAACTGAAGCAAAGCGATCTTATCTAATGGCTGCTGTTGATTTTGCCTTAGGCTTAATTGTTGGTCTTGGTTTTTATTACTGGAAAAGACAACAGTTTAAACACCAACTACGACTAGTTTTGAAATCTTTTTCTCCTCGCGGTGATTGGGTATCTTCTCTGCCACCTATATCTCTAATGAGAAGAGAACTAACTTACGTTTATCAACAAAAACGAAACCTGGAGCAACAAATACAAACTTGGCAACAATTAGTTGAGCAAGCACCGATTGGATTTTTGCGAATAGATGAAGAAAATCGCTTGCTTTGGTGCAATCAGAAGGCAAGGAAGCTCTTGAGTATCGATCGCTGGCAACCAGAACAAGTACGCTTACTCTTAGAGTTGGTTCGCTCCTATGAATTAGACTGCTTAATTGAAAAAACTCGCCAGTCGCAACAAAAACAGGTACAAGAATGGACTTTTTATTACACTCACTATGCATCTACTTCACAACAAGAGTCATCAGTTAACATTGCTAAAAAAATAGAGTCCTTAGCTTTGCAAGGATATGGTTTTCCTTTGCCAGAGAAACAAGTAGGGGTTTTCTTACTCGATTGCCAAGCTTTGGTAGAGCTTTCTAAATCTCGTGAGGAAGCTTTTTCTGACCTTACTCACGAATTGAGAACTCCTTTGACTTCTATTGCTCTAGTAGCTGAAAATTTAATCAAAAGACTCAATAATCCTGAGCTTCGCTGGGTAGAGCAAATGTTACAAGAAGTCAATCGTCTAATTGACTTGGTACAGGATTGGCTAGATTTAGCACAATTACAAGCAGATCCCTATCAATCCCTCAATTATGCTGTGGTGGAATTGCGCTCGCTCATTTTTTCTGTTTGGCATACTCTTCAACCTATTGCCAAGAAACAAGAAGTTACTCTAGTTTATTCTGGTGTAGATAAAATAAATATGGAAGCGGATCGCTCCCGTCTAATTCAGGTATTTTTGAATTTATTAGATAACTGTATCAAACATAGCCCTGTAGGGGAACAAATTTTATTAGAAGTCAAGCTTGTAAATAAGAACAACACTTCTGCTAAAGAAGACGCTACCATAGAGATCGATATTATCGATTCAGGAAGTGGATTCGCTCCTGCTGATTTACCTTACGTATTCGATCGATTATATCGAGGAGATAAATCAAGAACCAGGCAAGGACAGACAGGAAAAACATCTTCTTCTAGGGGTAGTGGTTTAGGGTTAGCGATCGCCAAACAAATTATTGAAGCTCATCAAGGTTTCATTGAGGCCAATAATCATCCCCAAACAAAGGGAGCTTGGCTAAAAATCCGTCTTCCTTTGAGAGAAAAGTTAACAATTGACAATAGAAATTAAAATTAAAAGTTATTTGACTGGGGAACGCCGGTCATCGCAGGCACCGTCCTCTCTTGGTGCGCGTTCCCTTGCGGAGGTTTCCTCCGCGGGGTCGCACCGCTTTCACGGCGGTGTAACGGTGACTAAAAAAATTAAAAAAAATGAGTATTTAGTTAAACCTAATACAAACCCTCACGTAATCTTAAACTTTTATTGCTATTAATAGAATTAAGCAAATATAAAAATCTACTATCTTAAATCCCGTTGTTTTTAGAAAGTGACTTTATCTTCTCCAGCTAACGATTCCGATCGAACTCACTTTGAACGTTCTCTCTTACGAGTACAGCAAGACGTTTTGCGGATGGGAACTTTAGTAGAAGAGTCATTTAGAATGAGCCATCAATGTTTGTTTGAACATAATTTAGATGCTGCCCAACAGATTATACCCTTAGATAAGCGGATCGATCGATATTATCGTCAGATAGAAAGAGATTGTGCGACACTTATGACCCTTCAAGCTCCTGTAGCTCAAGATCTACGCTTATTAAGTGCTTTTATGCAATTAGTACGAGATTTAGAACGTATTGGGGACTATGCTCAAGATTTAACCGAAATAGCAGTTAAATTAGTCAAATATCAACCTCATGATTGCTTCGATCAGATAGAGGCTATGTCAGAACACGCTCAGCTAATGTTAGCAACCAGCTTAGTTGCCTTAGCAGATTTAGACCGCAGTGCAGGGGAAAAAGTTAAAAAATTAGACGATACTGTAGATGAAGCTTACGATCATCTCTATCAAATTTTAGCTAACCAAAATAATATTCCAGGAGTAGTTGAACCACTACTATTACTTGGTTTAACAATTCGTTACTTAGAAAGAATGGCAGATCATGCCACTAACATTGCCCAAAGAGTTTCCTATATAGTTACTGGTCAACGAAGTTAACTTTTACTTATATATCAGCTACGAGGGTTATTGACTTTTTTTAATCCATTGTTTACCTAGACTTTACAGTTTTCTTCTAAGATTGTACTTAAGATTAGCTAACTAAATTAAGTCTAATCACTGGCAATCTTCATGTATTTGATGATGGAGGAATCTCCTAACTTTCCGTCGATACCACAATTAGATCTGAAAGGATGGGTTAACTCAATATCTAAAGTATCAATATCCAAATGATAAGGAATATCAATCTTTGGAGGTAGATAATTTCTCTGAATAAACATTACAATATATGTGTTAGGTATTGACACTAACTCTCAGGGATCTATAGTCCATAAAGGTAACTTTTAAAGACTAGTGATTTCTAAATCTAGTTAGTAATTAAGGTGTGAGGACAAGAACTAAATTATGTCTAAATTATTTTGGCGTGCAATTAAAGCTACTCCAGTAGTTATCGGAGCATCTCTATTAGCAGCTAATAGTGCTTTGGCTCAGGCTACACCAGCAGCAGAAGCTGGTAAATCAGTAGATGGTGTATTAAACCAAATTGATAGCTATAACAATGCTGGCAGCAATCAAACTCAAACTGAGTCTTTATCTCAGGTAACTAATGTTAACCAACTAAGAGACGTATATCCTACAGATTGGGCTTACGAAGCTTTACGCTCTTTAGTAGACCGTTACGGTTGTATCGTTGGTTATCCCAACCAAACTTACAGAGGAAGCAGACCCTTATCCCGTTATGAGTTTGCTGCTGGTCTAAATGCTTGTTTGAATCAAATTGAGCGTTTAATTGCTTCTTCTGAGGCGATCGTCAGAGAAGACTTGGATACTCTCAATCGTCTAGTTCAAGAATTTGAAGCAGAACTAGCTACCCTCAGTGGCAGAGTAGACAACCTAGAAAGCCGTACTGCTTTCTTAGAAGATCATCAGTTTTCTACTACTACCAAACTAAACGGAGAAGCTATTTTTGCAGTTGCTGACAGTTTTGGTGGTGAAGGTGACGATGACACCCAAACAACTTTCAGTAGTCGTGTTCGTTTAAACTTTGATACTAGTTTTACTGGTAGGGACAGATTACGTACTCGCTTAGAAGCTGGTAATATAACTCGTTTTAATGAGGGTGTAACTGGTACTGACTCTACTCGTCTTGGTTTCGATACTAACAATGATAACGACATCGAAGTTACTGACTTGTGGTATCGCTTCCCTGTGGGTGACAAAATTACTGCTTTTGTTGGTCCTACTGGTCTAGACTTAGACGATATTTTTGAAGTAAATAACCCAGTTTTAGAATCTAGTGGTGGTGGTGCATTATCTCGCTTTAATCGTCGTAATCCTCTAGTATTCCGTGGTCCTGAAGGTGCTGGTGCTGGGGTTAAGTTTGAGTTAACTGACACAATTGGTATTAATGCTCTTTATCTCGCCGAAGATGCTTCTTCTCCTGAAGAAGGCGAAGGTCTATTTAATGGTTCCTACAGCGCAGGTGGGCAATTGGCTGTTAGTCTTTTGGAGGATAGGTTGAATTTATCTGCTACCTACGTTCGTAGTTACCAGACAGGAGGGGAGATAGAAATCAATGACGGGGAAATTGATATTGTAGGTAATCCTAACCTCACTGGTGGTACTATTAGTAGCTTCGCCCAAACTCCTTTTATTGATGAAAATGGGGTAGGACTTGCTACTACTGCCAACCGTTTCGGGGTAGGTGCTGATTATGCCCTTGGCGACAGATTTGTTATCAGTGCGTTTGGTGGTTATATTGATGCTAGTTCACCCGAAGATGATGATCTTGAAGCTGACATTTGGAGTTGGGGTGCAACTGTTTCTCTCCTTGATTTGGTCAGAGAAGGTTCTGTTTTAGCCGTTGGTGGTGGTCAGCTTCCTAAGCTTACTGATGGAGAAGGCGGAGTACAAGAAGATGACGAAACTTCTTACTTAATCGAAGCTTTGTACAAGTTCCCCATCAACGATAATATTGCTATTACTCCAGGAGCTTATGTTGTCTTGAATCCCGATGGCGAAGATGAAGACTCAGTTTGGGTAGGTGTACTTCGTACTACTTTTAAATTCTAGTCTTAACTTAGTTGTCTAGCTACTGTTAAATAAACGTATCAAAAAATCCTCCTTAACTCGGGTTAGGGAGGATTTGTGTTGAGCATGGTATTAAACAGAAGTTTGTATTCCTATGGGTAGACAAAAGTTAAAAGCTTAAACTTATGATTACCAAACCTTTACCTACTCATAATCTCTAAGTAACTCGGGTAAGATAGTTTAGAATTTGAGTACTTGCCCTCACATGCAATTTAGGTGATTGAATCTACATTATTTAAGACTATTTAGCGTTACATATGAATTCTATAATCTCTGCTAAGAAAAAAGTCTGGTTAGTTCCAATGCTAGCTTTGACTTTAAGCATTGCTTCTTGTGGTGGCTCTGATACTGCTTCTACAGAAGGAGGCGCAACAGGAAGTAGCCAATCAGTATCCTTAACTGGTGCAGGTGCTAGTTTTCCTGCTCCCCTGTACCAGCGATGGTTTTCTGAGTACAATAAACAAAATCCTGGTATACAGGTTACTTATCAATCGGTAGGTAGTGGAGCAGGAGTAGAACAGTTTACTCAACAGACTGTCGACTTTGGTGCCAGCGATGTAGCGATGAAAGATGAAGAAATAACTGCGGTCGATCGAGGTGTAGTATTGCTGCCTATGACGGCAGGAAGTATAGTACTTGCTTACAATCTACCTGGAGTAGAAGAGTTAAAGCTTTCTCGCCAAGTTTATGTAGATATTCTGTTGGGTAAAATTACTAAATGGAACGATCCAGCGATCGCTGAAATTAATTCTGGTGTTGAATTACCCGATCGAGAAATTACTGTAGTTCATCGTTCTGATGGTAGTGGCACAACTGGAGTATTTACTAACCATTTAAGTGCTGTTAGTTCTGAATGGGAGCAAAAAGTTGGTAGTGGTAAAACTGTAGAATGGCCTACTGGTGTTGGGGCAAAAGGAAACGAGGGTATCACTGCTCAAATTCAGCAAACAGAAGGTTCTATTGGCTATATTGAGTACGGTTATGCTAAACAGCAAGGCATTTCTGTTGCTAGTTTAGAAAATCAATCAGGAAACTACATAGCTCCTTCTAGCGAGTCTGCTTCTAGTGCTTTAGGAGCAGTAACTTTACCAGAAAACCTAAGAGCCTTTGTTACCGACCCAGAAGGAGAGGATTCTTATCCCATTGTTTCTTATACCTGGATCTTGGCTTACGGAAACTATGATGATGCTGATAAGCTTGATGCTTTTAAGAACGTAATTAACTGGTCATTGACTGATGGACAAGCTTTCGCTGAAGAATTAGGATATATTCCTTTACCTGATAATGTAGTGGAAAAAGTGCAAGCTAAGCTAGGTACAATCCAGATACAGTAGTAATATCACTGACAATCAACTGATTAAATTAATAATTTAAGTAAGGATAGATAATTATATACCTTACTTTTTTTTTTGTGTTTTAAGCTTAAACTATAAATAATATATCTAAAATATATTTAACTTAAATTTTACCTTGTCTATTTTTTAAAATTGGCATCATCAATTTTACTTAATCTCTTGAGCGAATTATGCTTAGTATAAGCTGCTATAATGGTTGTTTATACTATTAAATTTACTATTTATATATTTTAGAAATACTTAGGTATTATTTTATATGGATTGTCCTAATATGTGTGTTAGAGACCGTCTATCTATCTTTGTAGACGGTAACAATATGTTTTATGCACAGCAAAAAAATGGCTGGTTTTTCGATCCTAGAAGAGTATTAGAATTTTTTACTAAAGACCCTACTGTTAGCTTAGTTAATGCCTTTTGGTACACAGGATTAAAAGATGCTCAAGATCAAAGAGGATTTAGAGATGCATTAATAAGTTTAGGTTATACAGTAAGAACAAAAATCCTTAAAGAATACTATGATGATAACTCTGGTCGTTACTCCCAAAAAGCCAATCTAGATATAGAAATTGTAGTTGATATGTTTAATACAGTCGACCAATACGATCGAGTTATTTTGTTTAGTGGAGATGGTGATTTTGAAAGAGCAATTGAATTATTGCGTTCTAAAAATACTCATATTACTGTAGTCTCTACTGAAGGAATGATCGCTAGAGAATTAAGAAATGCTACAGATAGATATATAGATTTAAATGATATTCGCCCTGTTATTGAAAAAAGTGATTTTTAATAAGTTTTATCTGGGCAAAGATAGAAATTAGAATAGCGTATAATTTTCAATAAATAATAATTTTCCCTGCAAAAGTATAGATTGAGTTATGGACACGTCACAAGACCGCATCATTATTTTTGACACTACTCTTAGGGATGGAGAGCAGTCCCCGGGAGCAACTCTAAATGTGGAAGAAAAACTAGAAATTGCTCGTTCCCTAGCTAGATTAGGAGTTGATGTAATTGAGGCAGGTTTTGCATTTGCGAGTCCTGGAGATTTTGAAGCAGTACAGAAAGTTGCTCAAACCGTAGGTACAGAAGACGGGCCAGTTATCTGTAGTTTGGCAAGAGCAATCAAAGCGGATATCAAAAGTGCAGCAGAAGCTCTTAAACCAGCAGCTAAAGCCAGAATTCATACTTTTATTTCTACCTCAGATATTCACTTAAAATATCAATTAAAGAAATCTCGTGCTGAAGTATTAGCGATCGCTCAAGAAATGGTTGCTTATGCTAAATCGTTTATGGAAGATGTAGAGTTTTCCCCCATGGACGCAGTAAGGACTGATTCAGAATATTTGTATCAAGTCTTAGAAGCAGCGATCGCTGCTGGGGCAACTACGATTAATATTCCTGATACTGTTGGTTATACAACTCCTAGTGAATTTGGGGCATTAATTAAGGGGATTAAAGAAAACGTACCCAATATAGACAAAGCCATTATTTCTGTTCATGGTCATAATGATTTGGGATTAGCCGTAGCCAACTTCTTAGAAGCGGTTAAAAATGGGGCAAGACAGTTAGAGTGTACTATTAATGGTATTGGCGAAAGGGCTGGTAATGCAGCCTTAGAAGAATTGGTCATGGCACTTCATGTTCGTCGTCAGTATTTTAATCCCTTTTTAGGTAGACCAGCAGAATCAACGGAGTCCTTGACGAATATAGATACTAAACAAATCTATAAAACTTCCCGTTTGGTTTCTAACCTTACAGGGGTTATGGTACAGCCTAATAAGGCAATTGTAGGTAGCAATGCTTTTGCTCATGAATCGGGAATTCACCAAGATGGAGTCTTAAAAAATAAGCTTACCTACGAAATTATGGATGCCCAATCGATCGGGTTAACTGATAATCAAATTATTTTGGGCAAACATTCTGGTCGTAATGCTTTCCGCACCCGCTTGAAAGAATTGGGATTTGAGTTGTCTGACGCCGATCTCAATAAAGCTTTTGTACGCTTTAAAGATGTTGCTGATAAGAAAAAAGAAATTAGTGACTGGGATATTGAAGCAATTGTTAATGATGAAATTCGTCAACCCCCTGAACTATTCCGTTTAGAATTGGTACAAGTCTCTTGTGGTGATAATTCTAGTCCCACAGCAACAGTAAGTATTCGTAATCCTGAAGGGAAAGAATTAACTGATGCAGCAATCGGTACAGGTCCTGTAGATGCAGTTTATAAGGCAATTAATCGCGTGGTCAATGTACCTAATCAATTAATTGAATTTTCTGTGCAATCTGTCACCGAAGGGATTGACGCTATTGGGGAAGTAACTATTCGTCTGCGCCATAACGATAAAGTTTATTCTGGTCGTGCAGCCAATACTGATATTATTGTTGCCTCTGCTCGTGCTTACATCAAAGCATTAAATCGTCTCTATGCTGCCCTGCAAGAATCAGAAAATAAGCAAACTGTAGTTAGCAGTTAAAGGAATTTGTCACGGCGGTTAATTGCCCTTACAGATAAATAGTTTATTGATGAATAGGTAGAGACCTTCCATGGAAGGTCTCTATTGATTTTAATGGTTTTATCTAGAGCTTGCTGAATAAAAGTTTAGGATAGATAGGATCAGGGTTTCGGAGCCTTTTGAGCTTAGAGGATGTCTGAAAAGTCTAAATAATTGCGATCGCGAACAGCAAAAAGAAAAACTCTCGCTAAATTAAATCTGTCAATAGCTTAAAAAGACAGGAAACGAGAGTCA
>JAAUYH010187754.1_pt1 | contig 13611 bp, 11 predicted proteins | sample 7278061 | NCBI WGS metagenome assembly JAAUYH01 (sample SAMN14350203, study PRJNA611818) | marine sediment metagenome | isolation source: surface marine sediment (0.6m) | place: French Polynesia: Moorea | collected 2018-08
CGAGCCGCCGCCCGGTTACCGCGATCTGGCGGCTTTCAACGCCGAGCTGGCGCGCGCGGTGCGCGATCATGCGACGCTGGTCTACGAGCCGTCGACCAAGACGACCCGGGGCGGCTGGCAGACGGGCGAGCTGTTCGACGGCACCGAGCCGTTCAAGTCCCTGGAGCTTCTGGTTCGTGGCGCGATCCAGACCTACATGGCCGGCCTGCCGCATGATCCGCAGCATCCCTTCCTGGCGCAAAAGCTGCGGCAGTTCCGGCTGACCGCTTGGGGCGTCGTGCTTGGCTCCCAGGGCCACCAGGAGAGCCACACCCATCCCTCCGGTTGGGTCAGCGGGGTCTACTACGTCTCGCTGCCGGGCGGCATCGGCCGCGACTCCGCGGACCGCTCGGGCTGGCTCGAGTTCGGCCGTTGCGATCGCCGTTTCAAGCTTCAGCGTCCGCCGCAGACGCGCGCGTTTCGGCCCGAGGAAGGTCTGGTGGTGCTCTTTCCCTCGTTTTTCTGGCACCGCACCATCCCCTTCGAGAGCGACGGCCGGCGTATCAGCATCGCGTTCGACGCTTTCGGCCAATCATGAATCCGCCGTCATGACAGCCGTCGCGTTCTAGAGGCCACGATGCCGGGCATCCTCTGGTTGGCGTCCTATCCCAAGTCGGGAAACACCTGGGTCCGGGCCTTTTTGGGCAACCTGCTGCTCGGCCCGGCGCGGCCGCTGCCGATCGACCAGCTCTCCGATTTCATGCTCGGCGACGGCTATCTGATCCACTACGAGCAGTTCTCCGGCCGCAAGGCGGCGGACTTGACGGAGCAGGATATCTGGGACCTGCGGCCGAAGATCCACGAATGGTTCGCCCATTCGCGCAAGGACAACGTCATCGTCAAGACGCACAACGCGGTGGTGAAGATCGAGGGGCGGCCGGTGATCACGCCCTCGGCCACGGCCGGCGCCATCTACGTCGTGCGCAATCCCCTGGACGTCGCGGTTTCCTTCGCCCACCACTATCAGGTGACCTACGAACGGGCGGTTGAGCTGATGTGCGACCGAGACTACGTCCTGCCGCCGTCGGCGGGCCAGATCATGCAATACCTGAGCAGCTGGTCGGATCATCTCCGCTCTTGGCTTCGTGCCCCGGGCTTGCCGCTCCATCTCATGCGATACGAGGACATGCAGAGCGACCCGCTCGGCGCCTTCGGCGCCCTGGCGCGATTCCTGAAGCTGCCCGAGGACCGCCCGCGGCTGGAACGCGCCATCGAATTCAGCGCCTTCGCGGAGCTCTCGGGGCAAGAGCAGAGAAGCGGCTTCAAGGAGGCGCGGCCCGACGGCACGACGCCGTTTTTCCGGGAAGGGCGCAGCGGGACGTGGCGCAGCGTGTTGGGGGAGCCGCTCGTCCAGCGGCTCGTCGAGGCGCACGGCGAAGCCATGATCGAGCTGAGATATCTGACACCAGAGGGCGATCTTGCGGTTTGAAAGGGCGCCGATTTTGCGCGCCCTTGCCCCGAACTGTGGCATACCTGCCACAGTGGTGAGTTTTTGCCACGACCCGGAGCTTAAGACCTTGACCCCACAGGGGTGGGTCGGGCTCTATTCATCAGCTTCTCGTGACTGCGCGGGGGGCAGTTTCCGCCAGATTCCCGACGGGGGCAGTCTCATTGTCACTTCGACGGGGGGCAAATCCGCGGAAACCTATGTTTAGGGATCCACGTAGAGGGACATAGTGGCGATGAAGAAACTACTTTACGGCACGACAGCTCTCGTCTCCGCCGGAGTCGTCGCTTCGTCCGCAGCGCATGCCGAAGGCGGCATCAAGCTCGGCCTTGGTGGCTACATGAACAACTTCTTCGGAGGCGGTGACGTCGACAACGACGACAACGACTTCGAAGGCACCGGCATGTTCAGCGACGGCGAGGTCTGGTTCATTGGCCAGACGACCTTGGACAACGGGCTTACCTTCGGTGCCAACATCCAGCTCGAGTCGTTCACGGCGGGCGACCAGATCGACGAAAACTTCGGCTACATGCAAGGCGGCTTCGGGCGCTTGCAGTTCGGCTCGGAGAACACGGCCGCTTATCTCATGCAATACGCGGCTCCGAGTGTCGGCGTGCCGATCAACTCCGGCTGGGTGACTTCTTTCATCCCGGTGCCGGCCGGCTTCACGGCGGCGTTCCGCAGCCCGGCCCTGTCGACCTTCCTTGACACGGGTAACGACGAAAACACGCTGACCTACTTCACACCGCGCTTGTTCGGCTTCCAGCTCGGTGCGTCCTACCAGGCGGCCCTGGACTTCTCGGGCGACGGCAAGAACTTCCCGGTACAGGCCGATAAGGACACCGAGTACAAGCATGGCCTCGCGGTCGGCGTGAACTTCGTGGAGTCCTTCGGGGCCATCGACGTTTCGATTGCCGGCGGCTATCGCGGCGCCCAGGCACCGGATGACGACATCGTCATCCTCAACCCGACCGGCGGCGCGGTCACCAACGGTGTGGATCCGAAGGTCCGTTCGGTCAACGTCACCGACATCAACCAGGTCTCCGCGGGTCTCAACATTGGCTACGCCGGTTTCACCTTCGGCGGCTCGTTCGCCAAGGAAATCGACGGCCGGGTGACGGCGAACACCACTGCCTTCGGGACCGGCGACTTCGGTGGGCCGGCGCTCGCAGCGGGCGTCTTCGGGGTAGCCCCGTTCCCGGCCGCCACAAACGTATTGGTGGCGAACACCTACACCAGCAGCACCACCTCGACCAAGGGCACGTCGTTCGACGTCGGTCTGTCGTACGGCACCGGACCCTGGACCTTCGGCGCTACATACTTCGCCGGCGAAGTCGAGGGCAACATGCAGCGTCCCGGCAAGGACAAGATGCAGTCGGCGGTTGGCGGTGTCGAGTACGCGCTCGGCCCGGGCATCACCTCAAGTATCTCCGTGCTCTGGGGCGACTGGGACGGTGAAGACGGTGTCGACAACCGGGGCGTTGTCGGCGTCGGTGGCGTCAACTTCCGGTTCTGACCAACCGCGCAGTCGAATGTTCCAAGGGGGGCGGTTCATCCGCCCCCCTTTCTTCTTGCCCGAATCACGGCCGTCCCGGTTCGTCCTCAGCTCCCGACGGCGGCTCGACACCAATCCTGCCAAATCCCGCGATAGGCGGCTTCCAGCGATTGCGCGAAGCCGGCACGGTCCATCAACTGCGAACGGATCAAACGACGGCGCATTCCCAACCTGACTTCCGCCAGCCGTGCCGGATCGGCCGCGCGTTCCTTCGCCGCTGCGATGAATTCGGCCGGCCCGGTTGCTATCAGGTCCTCGAGACCGGCTTGGGTCAAGAGGCTGGCGCCGACCCGACCGGCCGGCCGCTCCGCCGTCAGAGTCACCACGGGGACCCCCATCCACAAAGCCTCGCAGGTGGTCGTGGTGCCGTTGTAGGGAAAGGTGTCCAAGGCGATGTCGATCCGGCCGTAGGCGCCCAGGTGACCGCCGGTCGATTCGATGTGGCCGATCATCTCGATGCGCTCTGCCGCAACTCCCCGCTCGGCGAAGAGCCGGCGATAGCGATCCCGGGTCGCGCCGTCCGATAGGGCTCGGCTCTAGAGCAGAAGTCGGGCCCCGGGCATGGCGCGCAAGAGCTCGCTCCAGAGCGCTACCGCCTCCGGCGTCGTCTTCGCCAAGTTGTTGAATGACCCGAAAGTGACAAAGCCGTTGCCGGCGGAGGGCGGCGCAACCACGTCGGGCGCGTCCGGCGGCGGCGCATAACAGTGGAAACCTCCGGCCAGGCGCAGCCGCCGTTCGCTGTGCGGCGTTGCGCGATCGTCCGGAGGATCGCAGAGCGCGTCGGTGATGCGGTAGTCCATCGCATCGAGACCGGTCGTGTTCGGATAACCGAGCCAGGTGACCTGGAGCGGCGCCGGCCGCAGGGCGAAAGCGCAGAGTCTGTTGTGTGCGGTGTGTCCGCCGAGATCGACCAGGATGTCGATGCCGTCTTGGCGGACCTGGGCGGCGAACTGCCGGTCGCCCTGGCCCGTCGTGTTGCGCCAGACGTCGGCCCCGGCGCGGATCCTCTTGCTCGTGGCGTCGAGCCGCGCGAGCTCGGCGTAGCAGAAGATCTCGAAGCCACGGCGGTCGTGGGCCGCGAGCAACGGCTCGAAGAAGGTGGCCACGGAATGGCGCCTGAAGTCGGCCGAGACGTAGCCGATCCGCAGACGCCGCTCAGGCGCCGGGTCGTTGCCGAAGGGCTCGACGCGGGCGTGCGGGACGTGTCCGAACTTCTGGTTCCAGCGCCGACTTTCGGCCCAGATTTCTTCGGGGGAGTAGTTCGGCGAGCAGTTCAGGGTGGCCACCAGGTTGCTGTGCAGGGCGGCGCTGTTGGGCTCGAGCGCGATGGCCTTGCGGTAAGCCGCTAGCGCCTCTTCGATCCGCCCCTGCTCCTTGCGCATGACGCCGATGCGGGCCCAGGGCGCGGCGGAGTCGGGCTGCAACCGCGCCGCGGCCTCGCAGGCGGCCATGCTGTCCGCGTAAGCGGCCCGTTCCCAGAGCACGCCGCCCAGGGCGTTCAACGCCGCCGCCGCCTGAGGAAAGTCGGCCAAATGGCGGCGCAGCGTCGCTTCGGCCGCCTCGAGCCGGCGTAGCGACTGCAGTACGTGGCTGGTCGCGAGGTAGGCGCCCTCCGCCCGCGGGTTGGCGGCCACCGCGGCCTCGGCGACCGCCGCCGCCGCTTCGTCTTCCTCGCGTTCGCAGAGCAGCGCCCCGAGCTCGGCGTAGGCGCCGAAGAACCCCGGCGCCAGCTCGATAGCGCGACGGTAGCCGCGCTCTGCTTCGTCCAGCTGGCCCCCCTCCTTCAAGACCCGCGCCAGGTCGCAGTGGACAAGAGCGTCGTCGGGTGCGAGCTCGAGCGCCTGGCGGAACCACGCAACGGCCTCGGCCGCGCGGCCCTGGCGGCGGCAGAGATTGCCGAGATGACGATGCGCCGCGCCGATCTTGGGATCCAGCTCCACGACCAGACGGTAGCCCGCCTCCGCGTCTTCGAGGCGGCCCGACAGCTCCAGAACGGTCGCCAACAGAAAGCGCGACTCCAGATGACGCGGGTCGTGCGCCAGGGCGCGGCGATACTGCGCCGCCGCCTCGTCCAGCCGGCCCAGGTCTTGCAGTACCTTGCCGAGATTGCACAGCAAGGCCGGGCGATCTCCGGCCAGCGCTACGGAGCGCTCGATCTGCGCCAGCCCTTGTTCGCGCTGACCCATCTGATAGGCCAGCAGGCCGGCGTAGCTCAGCGCCTCGGGATGGTCCGGATGACGGCCGAGAACCTCTTGGTAGGCGCTGGCCGCTTGGCCCAAATCGCCACTCTGGTGCAGCCTCATCGCGCGGGCGAGCCCCGCCGCGGTCGACTCGGCCGCGCCGGGGGACTCGGCCATGCCGGGACGCCCTGCCTCCGTCATGGACCGGGCCGCTCGGCGCCGCCGGCGCCACGTCGCGCCTTTGAGAACCTGTCCAGCTTGCGAGCTCGCCCTTCTAGCGGTAAATCGACGCCGCCGAGGCGCCGGTCGCGGGATCCTAGTGGTGGCCCGAGCCGCGATCAACAAGCGCCGGCGGCGGCGTCAAGGCGTGGCATGCGTGGGATGGCAAGGGCGGGCTGGGCGCAGTAGTGTAGCGCCGCATGGGGCCGCCGGCCGCCCAACGCCGCAGCGCGGCACGCGTATCATCGAGGGCAGGAAAATCAGCAGGATGCCGGATCCGGACCAGGACGTCTTCGACCCGCAACAGCTTCTCTCCGAGGCCTTGGCGCATCACCAGGACGGGCGCCTGCCGGAAGCGCAGGCGCTCTATACGGCGCTGCTCGACCGCATGCCGCGCCATCCGGATGCGCTCAACCTCCTGGGCGTGGTCGCCGCCCAGCGCGGCCGTCTGGACCAGGCCCGCGACCTGATCGAAGCGGCCCTGGCGGAGCGGCCGCGAAACCCCGAATACCTCTTCAACATGGCGCATATCCGGGAGCTCGACGGCGACCCCGAGGCGATCGAGGGTTATCGCAGCGTGCTGGCCGTCGAGCCGAACCATCTGCCGGCATTGGTCCACCTCGGCAACGCCTTGCTGGTCGACGAAGCTGACGAGGAAGCGGCGGAGGTATTCCGACGCGCTGTAGATACCGATCCTCGATCCAGCAAAGCTCAGGCGGCATTGGGCTTCGCGTTGCAACGGCTCGGCCGCACCGACGAGGCGCTGGCGGCCCTCGAGCGGGCCGTCGAGTTGGATCCGCGCGACGCCGAAGCCGTGGCCAATCTCGCCGGTCTCTACCTCGAACTCGGGCGGCCCCGGGATTCGATCGCGCAGACGCGGCGCGCCCTGACCATGCTGCAGAACAACGCCGATCTGCACGCCAATCTCGGTATCGCCCTCTACACCTCCGGCGAGACGGCGGCCGCGGTCGAGGCGCTGTCGACGGCGCGCCGGATCGACGCGAGAAATGTCCGCGCGGCCGGGACGATCGGATTCGCCCTCGCCGACCTCGGTGACCGCGAAACGGCGCGGTCTTTGAACGACTATGACCGCTTTCTTCAGGTCCGGCGGGTCACTTCGGTCCCGGGTTACCCGAGTCTCGAGTCCTTCAACCACGCCCTGGCGGAAGTCGCGACGGGGTATTCGAGCCTGCTCGAGAACCGACCGAGCAAAACGACGCACGGGGGACGTCAGACCGCGTCCTTGAGCGGCGAGACCGAGCCGGCCATCGGCACGCTGATTGAGACCATCGAAGAGGTCGTGACCGAATACCTGGAGCGCGTTTTCGCGTCGAGCGAGGACCCCTACTTCACCGCGCCGCCGGGCTGGCGCCTGTCGCTGTGGGCGACCATCCTCGACCCGGGCGGTCATCAGGTGCCGCACAACCATCCGGCCGGTCTTGTCGGCGGCGTCTACTACGTCGAGGTGCCCAGGGGCGAAGGCGATAACCAAGGCGCCATCGAATTCGGCCGGCCGCCGGCCCACTTCAAGGCGACGAAAGAGCCCGATCTGAAGATCGTGCATCCGGCCGTGGGCATGCTGGTTCTTTTTCCCTCTTATTTCTGGCACCGCACGATTCCCTTCGAAGGCGCCGGGCGGCGTATCAGCATCGCCTTCGACGTGATCCCGGAGGACTGACGATGGCGGTCGACACGCTATCGGTCGCGGACAATCTCGCGGCGGTGCACGGCAAGATCGCCGCGGCGGCTCAGGCCGCCGGCCGCGCGCCGGCGGAGGTCACGCTGGTGGCGGTCAGCAAGATGCACGACGTCACGCGGATTCAAGCGGCGATCGATGCCGGGCACCGGGTCTTCGGCGAAAACCGCGTGCAAGAGGCGGCGGCAAAGTTCCCGGCGTTGAAGCAGCGTCACGAGAATCTGCGGCTGCATCTGGTGGGACCGCTGCAGACCAACAAGGTGCGCGAGGCGGTGGCGCTGTTCGACACCATCGAGACCCTCGACCGACCCAAGCTGGCGCGCGCCTTGGCGGCCGAGATGGACAAGACCGGCCGCCGGCCGGCTTGCTTCGTCCAGGTCAATACCGGGGAAGAACCGCAGAAGGCAGGCATCCCGCCGCGCGAAGCGGAGGACTTCGTGGCCTTGTGCCGCGAAGAGCACGGCTTGCCCGTCGAGGGTTTGATGTGCATCCCGCCGATCGACGAGGAGCCGGCTCTGCACTTCGCTCTGCTGCGCGACATCGCCCGGCGCGTCGGCTTGACGCGGCTCTCGATGGGCATGACCGAGGATTTTGAAACGGCGATACGCTTCGGCGCGACCCATGTGCGCCTCGGCACCGCGATATTCGGGCCGCGCCCGCCGAGAACCGCGTAAAGGCTAGTCCGTTTTCACGCGGAGCCGGCTGTCCGTTCCCACCTGCCGCAGCAGTTGGCGCAGGTCGTCGTCGGCGAGAGCGACGCAGCCTTCCGTCGGCGCGTAGTCGTCAGCGGCCACGTGCAGAAAGACCGCGCTCCCGGCCCCGGGGATCACCGGGTCGTCGTTGTGGCCCAATACGACGACGAGGTCGTACAGCCGGTCGTCGCGCCACATGCGTTCGTGGCGCGCCGGATGCGGCAGCTTGACAGGCCGGTTGTAGTCCGGGTGGGCCGGGTCATCGCACCAGCCGTCGTCCGGCGTCATGGGCGCGACCGGTAAGGCCGTCTCGGGCGCGTTCGAGCGGTCCGGACGATAAAGCACCCGCCGCAGAGGCCAGACACCGGCCGGCGTGGCGCCGTCGCCCTCTCGCTTGTCGTGCCGCACGCCCGCGCGACCGATCGCGCAGCGCCAGCCGACGTCCCCCCGGCGAACTCGCCAAATCCGATCATCAGGTTCGACAATGAAATCCATCGGGAACCTTATCGCACATCGTGTTCACGCGAACTAGTCTCGGGTTCGAAATGAAATCGATATATAGTAGGTTGCTAGTTATCACCTACATTATATAGAAATTGTTTGTGGATAAATCGAGCAAAATACCAACTGTCCAAATTGGCAAAACTCCCCCGCTGTCCGAAGACCTGCCCGAGAGACGGTAAATTCCGTGACGGCCGCTGTATCAATTCGCCGCTTGTGTTAGCGACCTGTCTCCAAACTGTCCTCTTTGGACTGATCGTGGCGTTGCCGCACCATCGTCTCGTACTTCTTGAGGGCGTCGAGCATCAGGCCGGAAATATCCTGCTCGGGCGCCGTCGGCGCGAACAGGGTGGGGTCGGCACCGCTCAGCGGAGAGACGCGGGGGCCGGCGGGCGCTTGGGCTCCGGAATCGACCGGCGTGGGACCCGATACCAAGGGCATCGCGCCGGGCCGCGGCGCGATCTGGCCACTGCCCCGTTTGTCCCGACCGCCCGCGGCGTCCAGGTTGGCGGGGACCCGCTCCGCCTTCTGCACCGGATCCTGCCGGGGATCCTGCGGGACCGGGACCACCTCGACCGGGCCCGCAGGCGAGATCCGATTCAAATCGCGCAGGTAGGCGCGGAGCGCGGCAACCCCGTTGAGAGGCGGCTCACCCGGCTCCAAGGCCTCCAGCGGCGGCACCCGGCCGCTGCCCGCGGTTACGGCGGCCGGAACCGCAACGGGCGCCGGATCGATGCCGGACGCAGCTGGCGTCGCGGTGGGGATCGGCGGATGGCGGTCGGCGGCCACCTCCGGCGCCGCGGCCGGCTCGGTACCGGCTTCGACCGCCGTGGCGACGTCCGTGTCGGCAGCTTCATCTTCGCCGAAGAGGAAGGCGAGCGCCGCCTCGCCGAGATCGCGACCGCTGACCTCCTCGGAGATCGCGTTGGCGATGGACGCCACGAAACCGGTTGGACCGCCGAACAGAAAGCCGCCCAGAATCCGCGCCGGCGCCTTGATCTCGTCGCCGGTCACCTCGCGATAGAGCGACGAAACCAGCGGCAGATGCTGCAGCGGGTTAATGATGTCGAGCAGATCCGCGAAGCCGAAATCCTCCGAGCTCGGCTCGGCCACCAGGACCTCGGCATCCAGGGCAGGATCGGCAGCGGGCTGCTGCGACGCGCTGGCCAGCCCGTAGCGTGGCACCGGCTGATGGCCGATGGCCGGTCGGATCCAGTGATCGGCGGCGGTTTCGAAGTTCATCGATGGCTCCGGCCCCTCCCATGCAACTGCAGGGCCAAGGCCAAGCCATTATGAAATTAGGAGAAATTTGTATTCGGCCGAAGCGATCGGCGGCTTTTGCCGGGCAGCATCTGCCCGCTCGCGGACCCGACGGGCTCAGAACAGATGGCCGCCGCGCTGGGTCTTGGTGGCGAGGTAGAACTCGTTGTGACCGTTCGACGGGAAGCTGTGCCGCACCCGGTCGGCGACGTCGATGCCGCAGCGGCTCAGGCCGGCTACCTTGTCCGGATTGTTGGTCATCAGGCGCACCTGTCGGAAGCCCAGCTTGCGCAGCATCTCCGCCGCCGGCAGATAGACCCGCTCGTCGGCGTCGAAGCCGAGCTGCTCGTTCGCCTCGAAGGTATCGGCGCCGCGGTCTTGCAGCGCGTAGGCGCGCAGCTTGTTGACCAGGCCGATGCCCCGCCCCTCCTGGGCCAGGTAGAGCAAAACGCCGGCGCCTGCCGCGGAGATCGCGGTGATGGCGCCGCGCAACTGGTCGCCGCAGTCGCAGCGCAGGCTACCCAGCAGGTCGCCCGTGAAACATTCGGAGTGCAGCCGGGTCAGCACCGGCGCCTCCGGATCGGGCCGACCGATCAGGATCGCCAGGTGCTCGATGCCGCCGTCGCTCGGCCGGAACGCGACGATCCGCGAGTCTTCCGCGCCAGCGAGCGGCACGCGAGCCTCGGCAACGATCTCCAGTGAGCGAGCCGCCGCGAAACGGTAGTCGGCGATTTCGGCGGTGGTCACGGTCAGCAGGTCCTCGGCGCTGGCCAGCGCGGCCACGTCGGGCCAGACCTCGAAACGCGCCAGGACCACGGCTGGCAGCAACCGCGCCATCTTGGCCAGATGCACGCCCGCGGGTCCCAGACGCGCCGGCGCCTCGACGAAGCCGCAGGCCGGCACCGTGGCGGCCGGCAGCGCGGCGGCGGGCCGCCAGGTCGGATCGGCGAGCTCGGCGATCGTCGCCGCGTCAAGCGTCTCGCAAAGGATCGCGACCACGTCCTCGCCCATCCCTCCGCTCGGCCCGAGAAGCCCCAGGCTGCCGGCGCGCTGACGCGTCAGCAGCAAGATCGGTGGACGTCCGGCAAGCCGCGCCATGCGGGCCAAGCTCTCAGCGCGAACGCCCTCGGCCGCCTGCAGCAGACCGCCCTCGCCCTCGCCGCCGACCAGGATCACCGTGCCGCCGTGCCGCAGCTCGGCCACGGCGCGGTCGACCGCCCGCAAGACGGCGGCATCGGCGGTTTCCTGCCTGATCAGCGTTTCCGGCATTTCGCACGTGGCTCCAAGTCCCGGCTACTTTACGGCTCCCTTCGGGCCGTGTCAGCCTTGGCCCGAATGCCCGCCCGGGAACCCGAGAGGCCCGAATGCCGCCAGTGATCTATCGGGACTACGATCAGCAGGCCCTGGATGCACAGCTCAACCTGCGCGCCCGCTGGCCCGAGTTCCAGGACTATTTCGACCGCTGGGCCGCCGACAGCGCCGTCGCGCGCCAAGGCCTCACCGCGCGCCTGGACCTGGCCTATGGCGACACGGCGGGCCAGAAGCTCGATCTGTTCCCGGCCCGGGCCGCCGACGGCCCGCCGCCCCTGCTCGTATTCATCCACGGCGGCTATTGGCAGGCCCTGGACAAGAGCGATTACAGCTATTTGGCGCCGCCCTTCCTCGATGCCGGCATCGCCTTCGCGTCGCTAAATTACGACCTGGCACCGGAGGTCTCGGTCGAGGAGATCGTCCGCCAGGTCCGTGCCGCACTCGCCTGGCTGTATCGCGAGGCGGCGATCGGCGGCTACGACCGGGACCGCATCTTCGTCGCCGGGCACTCGGCCGGCGGTCACCTGACCCTCGAAGCCATGATCACCGATTGGGGGTCGCTCCACCAATTGCCACCAGATCTCGTGAAGGGCGGCTGCGCGGTCTCCGGGATCTACGAGCTCGAGCCGATCCGCCTCAGCTACCAGCAGGAGGTGCTCAGACTCGATCCGGACATGGTCGCGCGGATCAGCCCGATGCGTCATCCGCCGGCCCAGGCCGGGCCGCTGATCTGCGCCGTGGGCTCGGAGGAAACCGAGGAGTTTCTCGTCCAGCAGCGGGAATTCCTCGAGGTTTGGCGCGGCGCGGGGCTCGAGGCTCGGACGGTCGAGCTGCCGGGCCGGACCCACTTCTCGGCGGTCGACGCCCTGGGCGAAGCCAGCCATCCGCTGTTCGCCGCCGTCCGGGACCTGGTGCTGGGCCGCCAGGGCCCCGCCGCCTGAGCCGGCCGTGGCTCGCTTGAACCGGGCTTTTCCCGGTGTTATCTCAGTCCCAGTCGATGCCACCCGAGCGAGACCCGGCGCGATGAACGCCACGGCGGGCAAGAAAATATTGCTGGTCGACGACGACGAGGCCCTGCGCCAGTCGTTGTCGGAGCAGTTGCGGCTCCACGAGGAGTTCTCGACCGTGGAGGCGGACACCGGCGGCGGCGCGCTGGAGGCGACGAAGAGCGAATACTTCGATGTCATTCTGCTCGACGTCGGCTTGCCCGATATGGACGGCCGGGAGGTCTGTCGGCTGTTGCGCCGAAATGGGGTGAAGTCGCCGATCATCATGCTGACCGCCGCCGAGTCGGACGCCGACACGATCCTCGGCCTGGACGCCGGCGCCAACGACTACGTGACCAAGCCGTTCAAGCTGGGCGTCCTGCTGGCCCGGCTACGCGCCCAACTGCGCCAGCACGAGCAAAGCGAAGACGCGATCTTCACGATCGGCCCCTACACCTTCCGGCCCAGCGCCAAAATGCTGGTGCACGGCGAATCCAAGAAAAAGGTGCGGCTCACCGAGAAGGAAACCGCCATCCTCAAGTACCTCTACCGCAGCGGCAGCACGATCGTCGGGCGCGACACGCTGCTCGGCGAGGTCTGGGGCTACAACGCCGGCGTCACCACCCACACGTTGGAAACTCACGTCTACCGGCTGCGCCAGAAGATCGAGACGGATCCCTCGAACGCGGAGATCCTGGTGACCGAACCGGGCGGCTACCGTCTGGTGCCGTGACTCGCCGCGCCGAGACGCAGAGCGACGCCCAGAGCCAAGACTAGAGCCAGCGCCGTCACGGCGCCAAAAACCGGAGCGGAAAGCGCCCAGCCGCCGCTCCAGCGATAAACCTCAGCCAACACGATCGGACCCGCCAGGACGCCCAGATTGCGTCCTGTCATGACGATGCCGAAAGCAGCGGAGGTGTCCGTCCCGTGCCCGAGAATCGCGTTGGGCAGAGCGAAGAGACAGGTCGGGGTCACGCCCGCACCGACGCCGTAGGCAATCAGCAGCGCAAGGCCGATCCCTTGGCCCACAGGTCCGTCCGGCTGCAGCCACCAGACCGCCGCCTGCAGCGCCAAAGAGCTCGCGAGCAGCAGTCCGAGCGGCGCCCCGGCGCGCAACAGGGCGCCAGTCACAAGGTTGAAGCCCATGAGCACGGCGACCGGCAGGAGATAGCCGGCCAGCGCCGCGGACAGCTGCAATCCCTGGGCCTCGATCAAGTACTGCGGCAGCCAAGTCATGGCGGCGAAGTACTGCCCGGACCAGAGCATGAAGATCGCCGCAGTGAGGCCCAGCAGCAGCTGCGCCGCCGCGTCGCGCCGCTCCGGGGCCTCGCGCGCCGGGCCTCGACCGGGGCCGAGATCGACGCCGCCGGCGGTCTGCACGCGCCAGACCCAGGCCGCCAAGGCAGCGCAGAGCAACAGGCCGATAGCCCACAAAGACTGCCAGCCGAATGCCGCGAAGGCGTGCGGCGCGATCAGCGTCGCGACGATCTGCCCGACCGGAATCCAGGTCGCTATCAGACCCTTGATCAGCGGCACGTCTCGCGGGCTGGCTTCGCGGCTGGCGAGCACCGGGCCGGCGATCGCCAGGACCGCGAAGGCCGCGCCTTCGAGCGCCCGAGCGGCGAGCAGGACCGCGCCGCTTGCCGGCACCGCCAAGGCCAGGGCGTTGCCGGCCGCCATCAGGCCGAGCGCAGCCGGCAGCAGCCGGGTCACGCCCTCGCGCGC
>JAAUYH010139999.1_pt1 | contig 13609 bp, 12 predicted proteins | sample 7278061 | NCBI WGS metagenome assembly JAAUYH01 (sample SAMN14350203, study PRJNA611818) | marine sediment metagenome | isolation source: surface marine sediment (0.6m) | place: French Polynesia: Moorea | collected 2018-08
GACGACATTGCGCCGGACGAAGCAGCGGCGCATGGCGAAGTGACGCACGTTCATGAAGAGACACTTGCGCTGGTCCTGATGGCAATGGGTGATGCGCTGATCGGCAAGGCCCTGGCGCGCTCGCTTGGTTTGCCGGAAACGGCCGCGCGCGATCGTGCGCAAGTCATGCTTGAAAGGTCGCTCGCTCTGATCAACCAGCCCGGCTGAGGCTGGCTGCAAGCCATTCGGGAAGCGAGTCGCGTTGCATATCGTCCACGCGCAAGTGATCGACTGCCAGGCCTAACTCGTCGTAGGCTATCTTGCGGCGTTTCTCCTGCGATGCCTCCAAAGGCACAACTACCAGACGCCGATTGACCTTTTGCCGCCAATTCATCCGGGCGGTATTTTCCTGACCGACATAGCACCCTTTGTCGAAGCTCACGCCGTTGAGCTCCACGGCATTGGTTTCGAGCCACAGAATGTCGCCAAGTTCGGCCTGTCCTTCCGGCACACCCCATGACAGGCGATGCGCGAGCCATGCCTCATCTGCGGCTTCGCCTGCGGCGGGTCCCAGCCAGCGAAAACCAAGCCCTGCGAGGCGGGGGTCCGGTACCGCGCCGTCTTGCGGCTCGTTTGACCAATGCACCGCCAGCGTTTCGTCAATCCCAATGTCAATTGCGCGGCGCAGGCGATAGAGCGAGAGCCGCTTGACGAGATCGGGCGCAATCGCGGCCTCACAGTCGAGCAGCAATGAACCTTCTCCACCGTCCCAAACCAGAAAGTCGAACATCGCCTTGCCCTGCGCGCTCAACAGCGCCGCGTAGACAGGCAATGGCCCGCTCACGTCATTGGTGACGAGCCCCTGGAGAAATGCGGCGACATCTTCGCTTTCTTCACGGGGAGAAAGACGGATGACCGCGCGGGCTGATAGGCGAGTGTTTGACATAGGCTCTAAGTGGTGGTGCTTGATCGCTCTTCAAGCCGTTTGGAGATACCCGATGCCAGACGCGGGCCAAGCTTCGGACCTTGCTCGGGATAAAGGTAGGGCTCGATCAACTCGGCCTCCATCAGAGCGAGATTGCCATCATCGAGGCGGACCATGTCGATCCGTGCATAGAGCGGCGCATCGAACGGCAATTGATCATAGGCGTGCTGGGCCGCGGCGACATCCTCTGCGCTTGGTTCCACGGCTATCTCCGTCCCGCCATACAGGGTTTGAATGCGATAATCGCCTGAGGCCGCGCGCTTGTTGAGCACATGGCTTGGTGCTCCATCGATGAAGATGAAGGAGTACTCGCCCTCGCTCTGGATGGCGGGCAGGAAAGGCTGCAGCATCATTGGCCGCCGGGCTTGCCAGCCGCCGGGCACCGGATTGCCGGGACCAAACAGGAATTGACCTTCCGCGCCCGCCGCGACCTGTCGCTTTGCAACGATCTTGGTGGTGGCAAAGTGATCGTGCGCGGCCTCGATGTCCGATGCGGAAGGTCGATCGATCCAAAGCGTAGGGACTGTCGCCACACCGCGCTCTGCCATCTCGGCAAGATAGCGTTTGTCGATATTCCAACGGACCACGTCAGCCGGATTGCACAGGATGATGCCCACTGCTTCAAGCGCGTCGAGCTTCGCGAGAAACGTTTCATCCTTGTCCTGATAATCCCACACCGAACCCAGCAGGATCAGGTCGATTCCATCAAAGGTGTCGAGCGGCTCCTCCCACCCGATCACGCTTAGCTCATGCCCTATCTCGGCCAGGGCTGGCTCAATCGCGGCGACAAATAGATCGTGCTCGAACGCGTCTTCGCGCCGCCGAGGTGAGCCGGGCAGCGTGCCGTCACAAGCGAGAAATCCGATTCGAGCCATGGCAAGCGCGCTTAACCTGTGCGGCGGGGGCTGGAAAGTCAGCGCGTAGCCGCCTATCGCGCTGGCTATGGTTCAAACGCTCACAATCCGCCGCCCTGACGATTGGCATCTGCATTTTCGCGATGGCGACATGATGCGCGATGTGGTCCCTTATACCGCGCGCCAGTTTGGCCGCGCGATCGTGATGCCGAACCTGACCCCACCCGTCACCGACAGCGCTGGCGCAGCGGCCTACCGCGAGCGGATCATGGCAGCCGTGCCCAAGGGTGTGGATTTTACCCCGCTGATGACGTGTTATCTCACCGATGACACCGATCCCGATGACCTCGCAAAGGGGGCAAGGGAAGGGATCTTCACAGCCGCAAAGCTCTACCCCGCCAATGCCACGACCAATTCCGCGGATGGTGTCTCCGACATTGCCAAGCTCGCGCCGGTCTTTGCCCGGATGGAAGCGGAAGACATCGTGCTGTGCATCCACGGCGAAGTCACGGAAGGCGAGATCGATATTTTCGACCGCGAGGCCGAATTCATCGAGCGTCATTTGCGCGGGATCATCCGCGACTTTCCTAGGCTGCGCGTCGTGTTCGAGCATATCACCACCAGCGACGCGGTCGAGTTCGTGCTTGAATGCGGACCTAATGTGGCAGCGACCATCACGCCGCAGCACTTGCACATCAACCGCAACGCCATGCTGGTCGGCGGGATCAGGCCGCATGCTTACTGCTTACCGGTTGCGAAGCGTGAGCAGCACCGCCTGGCGCTGCGCAAGGCGGCAACCTCGGGCAATCCGAAATTCTTCCTCGGCACAGACAGCGCGCCCCATGCGCGCCATGCGAAGGAAAGCGCGTGCGGCTGTGCGGGCATATTCAACGCGCCTTATGCGCTGGAGAGTTATCTTGCGGTGTTTGAGGAAGAGGATGCATTGGAGCACTTCGAGAGCTTCGCCTCACTCCATGGCCCCGCTTTCTACAAGCTGCCGGTCAATGATATGGAGGTGAATCTCAAACGCGAGCCGCATCAGGTCCCTGACATGCTGACCGCGGCAGGCGAAGACATTGTCCCATTTCATGCGGGCGAAACCTTGAACTGGCGGCTGGTGGATTAAGCCGCGACAGTTGATTTGCGTTTTGCAAACAAGTCGCTCACGAAAATCCCGATCGCAATCCATATCAGGATGAACGCGACAAGCTCAGCAGTCTCCAGCTTTTCACCGAACACCGTCAGGCCGAGAATGAAGACGATGGTCGGCGCGAGGAACTGAATGAAGCCGAGCGTTGAATAAGGCAGCTTGCGCGCGGCAATCGCAAACAGCAACAATGGCACTGCCGTCACGACCCCGCCCAACATGATCAGAAGGCTGAGGTTCACATCCTGACCGAAAGATGTTCCGGCAGGGCTGCTCGCATACCACCACACAATTGCAGTCGATGGTAGGACAAGCAGCACTGACTCGATCGCGAGGCCTGGCACAGCGCCAACAGGGGTCTGCTTGCGGACCAAACCGTAAAAACCAAATGTGCCGGCAAGCGAGAGCGTGATCCAGAGTGTTGAAAGCGCCCCGAAGAGAAGCGAAGCAATCGCAGCGCATGCAATTGCAACAGCCAACCATTGTCTGCGCGATAGCTTCTCATGCAGGAAGATTGTCCCCAAGGCGACGTTTAGCATGGGGTTCAGATAGTAACCCATGCTCGCTGCATAGACATGGCCTCTCTGGATAGCCCAGATGTAGATCAGCCAGTTAGCACCGATGAGCGCGGCGCTGACCACCAGCCAGCTCAGTGTTCGTCTATCCGCGAGGGCCGCCTTGATATCAGGCCATTGCCTGCGGAGCGCGATGAGGATGAAACAGATCGGCACAGTCCAGATTATGCGCCAGCCGACAAACTCGAATGGCGGGACTTCACGGACAAGTATAAGGTATAGGGGGAGGAAGCCCCACAAGAAGTAAGCACCCAAGGCCGCTGCGAGCCCGCCTCCATCAGTGCCTGAAACGTTGCCTGCTTTCATCACAAGCGCGCTAAGCTTGACGCTTTGCAGGGTCAATCATTCGCTTCGTCCCTTGTTCATGCACAATTCGTCGAACCTGAACAAAACTGCACATACCGTTGCACATTGTTCAGGTTGGGGGCTGTAATACTGAACGAACTGATGAAGCGGAGGTATTCCCCGGTCCGCTGATTGAGTGAGAAGAGGATCACAAAAATGCCGTTCAAACAAACAAAACAGATTGTTTTCGCGCTCGGCGCAACTGCAGCGCTGTCGATGGCTGCTCCGGCGGCTGCAGCAGACCTTGCATCGCCGGTGTCTCAAGTCTCGGCTTCTGCGATGCTCAGCGACATGACCTACCAGCACAAGCGGAAAAAGTGGAAGCATCGCCACTATGACGATGACTACTATTATGACCGCCGCGGCCGCTATCACGGCGAGCGCGTGCACCGGGATACACGCATCTGGCGGGGACGCGACGGACGCTATTACTGCCGCAAGGAAAACGGCACCACGGGCCTTCTGATCGGCGCAGGCGTTGGTGCGCTGGCGGGTAACGAACTGGCAGGCCGTGGAGACCGAACACTTGGTGCGATCCTGGGGGCAGCGGGCGGCGCTATTCTGGGCCGCGCGATCGATCGCAGCAACTCGCGCTGCCGCTAAGCGCGAGGAAAGGAGGCGCGAAGCAGCGAGCGCGCCTCCTTATCAGACAACAGGCTTGAGCCATCCCACCAATGGCTCAGGGCACAGGTCTCACTTGTGGGGGCTGTGGAGGCGCTCCTTTGCCGAACGGCAGGGGGCGCCTTTTCTTTGAGACGCACAGTGCCGGATCAATACCTACTCGGCTTCCGCGAGGCCAATGCCCAAAGTGGCTTTGGGCTCTTCCATCTCGGTGCTGGCGACGGGGTAGGCACAATAATCGGCTGCATAGTACGCGGCGGGGCGGTGGTTGCCCGAAAGACCAACCCCTCCGAATGGAGCGGCCGAAGATGCCCCGTTGGTGGGGCGATTCCAGTTGATGATCCCTGCGCGTGTATTTGCCCAGAAGCGGTTATAGTCCTGCGCATCACCGCCGATTAGCGAAGCGGAAAGACCGAAACGCGTGTTATTCGCTTCTTTGATCGCAGCATCAAAATCGGGCACGCGGATAACCTGAAGCAGAGGTCCGAACAATTCGACATCGGGACGGCTTTTCATCTCTGTGACGTCGATCAGGCCGGGCGTAAGAAATGGTTTGTCGTCATCCAGGCGGCGCAAGTGTTCCAGCGGCTTGCCGCCCTCAGTCATAAGGAAGAGAAAACTCTCGGCCATTTTCTGCGCGGTTTGGTTGTCGATCACTGGTCCCATGAAGGGAGCCGGATCGGCGAAGGGTTCATCCACAAGAATGCGCCGAACTGTGGGCAGGAGCACTTCCATCAGCGGATCGAGCATACTTTCCAGCACCACCAGGCGCCGTGCCGCCGTGCAGCGCTGGCCTGCTGTGGTGAAAGCGGACTGCACAATGAGCGCCGCGGCGTCTTCGAGCCGAGGCGTATCGAGCACCACCAGTGGGTTGTTGCCGCCCATCTCCAATGCGACCAGCTTGCCTGGGTTCTTCGCGACCGCTCGGTTGATGGCGATCCCCGCCTGAACCGATCCCGTAAACAGAACGCCGTCGACTTCCCGATGTGCGACGAGCGCCTTGCCTTCCTCCACTTCTCCCACAGCGAGTTGGACGATGTCTTCAGGAATACCGGCCTTGTGGTAACAAGCGACAAGAAATTCACCGACCGCCGGGGTCTTTTCGCTCGGCTTGAAAATGATCGCATTACCCGCGATCAGCGCCGGAATGATATGTCCGTTCGGCAGGTGCGCAGGGAAATTGTAAGGGCCAAGGACTGCCATGACGCCATGCGGTTTGTGACGCACGGCAGCAGTCCCTTGCGCCGCACTATCAAGCTTCTTTTTGCCCGTTCTATCCGCGTAGGCCGTAATCGATATTTCGACCTTGCCGATGACAGCGTCGACTTCCGTGCGCGATTCCCCCAAGGGCTTGCCGGTCTCGCGTGAAATGAGCTTAGCGAAGTCATCCGCGCAATCCCGCACTTCGTTGGCGAAGCGACGGACTGCTTCGATCCGGTCAGTCAGGGATTTCGCTGCCCATTTGGGCCAGGCACGGCGCGCGCGTTTGGCGCACGCGTCAATGTCGCTGGCTTCTCCTTGCCACAACTGTTTACCCGTTGCAGGTTCGTGCGAAACAAGTTGTGTTATCGTTCATCCCCCGCCGTCGTTCTTCTGATCTGCGGTTGCCCCTTTTCCAACCACTGACAAGCTGTTCTTTCGTCTTAATCGTTAGGATGCAAAGCCCAAAAAGAAAAGATGTTTACGGGCCTTACCTATGGGGGAAACTGCGCGTCAGTTACCTATGCGTGACCTGCGGGTTCCGGTGGCGCTCCGTGAGCTGCCCCCATCAGGCGAATGGCAGCGATCTTGTCTTCAAGCAGGGACCAATCATCGCGTTCGGCAATCGCATCCCAGATGCTTTCCACTTCGTCGATGAGCATGGATTCTGCGACGCCTTCCGACCAGTAGGGATGGTCCGAAGCGGCTGGTTCAAAGCCCGTCAGCGCGTCGGCAAGATCGCCCGCTGCATTTCGCCCGCCGCGATGATGATGGAAGAAACCATCAGGTTGCCATCCATCCTCTCGCAGGGCTTTTTCGCAAGCGGCGACAAGGGCAGCATTGCTCTCTTCATCGCGCGGCTGGACCCCCAGACGCCAGCACCAGCGCCGCCCGACTGCTGCCATGTAGAGCGGGCCAAACCGGTTCATCGCGTTGAGCAGCGGTTCGCTGTCTGCGAGCATGCGCAAGGTGACGGCAAGCTGCCCGCAATTCCAGTGCAGCGCCTCGGGCTGACGACCGAACGCATAAAGGCCCGTCTGGTCGAAATAGGCTGCGGTAAAGCCCGGGTCCCAGGTCGGCAGGAAGCGCCACGGACCATAGTCGAAACTCTCGCCGGTGATGTTCATATTGTCCGTGTTGAGCACGCCATGGACAAAGCCTGCGACCATGTAGCTTGCGGCGAGATCCGCCAGCCGCTCAACCACCTGATGCAACAGGATTACGGCGGGGTTCTCGCGATCGGGCGCGTCTTCAGGCGGCATAGGGCCGGGGAAATGCGCCAAGCAGTATTCAACGAGCTTCTCCATCTCATCCTGCTGCTCCATCGCAAGCAAGCGCTGGAAAGTGCCGATGCGGATATGCGAATGGCTGAGGCGAACCATGACGGAAGAGCGCGCGGGCGAGGGCTCATCATTGCGATAGAGCTTTTCGCCGGTCTCGATGATAGAGAAGGTCTTGGACGTGTTGACGCCCAGTGCTTCGAGCATCTCTGTCGCGAGGATTTCCCGCACGCCGCCTTTGAGCGTTAAGCGCCCATCGGCAGTGCGGCTGTAGGGCGTGGTACCCGAGCCTTTCGTGCCCAGATCCAGCAGGCGTCCTTGAGCGTCTCCGCCTTCGCGCATCTGCGCAAACAAGAAGCCGCGCCCGTCGCCAATCTCCGGATTGTACACTCGGAACTGATGACCATGATATCTCAGCGCGAGCGGCTGCGGGATGTTGTCTGGCAGTGGTTCAAAGTGTGCGAAATGGCGGACCCAGTCCTGATCGCTGATCTTATCGAGACCGATCGACTCCGCCGCGCGCTGATTGCGATAGCGGATGATCGCCTTTGGATACTCCGCCGGTTCTACCGCATCGGCAAGCCAGTCTGCGAGCCGCAGCAGCGCTGAGTCTGGCTTATAACTGGGATTCTGCGCAATCGCGCTTGCGGCAGGTTGCGGTTCAGCGTCCATCTGGCAATAGTGGGGCTTCAGAACGGCAGGCGCAAGTTGCGCTGCCCCTTCAAGACACGAAAGCGCTTTTGAATTGACTGATTTGCCGTATCGCGACCGGAGCTGGCAAAGCGCCGATGGCCTCAGCCTGCACTTCCGGGACTATCCCGGACCTGGTGATGCCCTTCCCGTGCTGTGTCTACATGGGCTCACACGCAATTCGCGCGATTTCGCGCCATTGGCAGAGCATATTGCAGGCCGTCACCGCGTGATCGTACCGGAAATGCGCGGACGAGGCCTGAGCGACTACGCGAAGGACAGCGCGACCTACACGCCTCCGGTCTATGTTGCTGATGTCGAGGCTTTGCTGGACCAAGAGGGCATTACGCGGTTTATCGCCATTGGGACATCCATGGGCGGGATCATGACGATGCTGATGGCGGCCAAGGATGCGAGCCGCATCGCTGCTGCGACGATCAATGACATCGGCCCGGTGGTGGATCCTGCCGGGATCGAACGGATTGCGGGCTATGTCGGGCAGGGGCGCAGCTTTCCCACCTGGATGCACGCCGCGCGCGCGCTCAAAGACGAGCATGGCGACAGTTTTCCGGACTATGATCTGGAGACCTGGCTCGAAATGGCGAAGCGTACGATGATCGTAGGCCCAAATGGCCGCATTGCGCTTGATTACGACATGGCGATTGCTGAGCCGTTCAAGGAGCCCGGTAATGCCGCGCCGCCGGACATGTGGCCCGCATTCGAAGCCTTGGGCGGCAGGCCCCTGTTGGTGCTGCGCGGTGAGCTGAGTGACTTGCTGACACGTGATACGCTAGCGGAAATGCAGCGGCGGATCCCGTCAATGCGCCATGTCACCATACCGCGCATCGGCCACGCGCCGATGCTGAACGAGCCCGAATCGCTTGCTGCGATTGACGCTCTGCTTGCTGAGGCAGCGCATGCCTGACGGCGCGACTACATTGCGCATCCTGCACTGCTTCGGTGATCAGCGCGAGTTTGCCGCAGAGTTTCTGCCTCAGCGCCTGACACAGCTTGGCAATAATCTCGCGCATGAGTGTGTTGGTATCTCGCGAGAGGATTGGCGCGACGCAGGTGGAACGCAATCACAAGCCAAGATCAGCTTCTTGAATGAATTTCCGTCGCTAGCGGGCAAGCCGACCCCAGGCCGTCTTATGCAGCTTGCCAATGCGATGAAGCCGTTTGACCTCGTGCTGTCTTACGGTTGGGGCGCGATTGACGTCGCGATGGCGCATACGCTGTTCAGCGATGCGCTGGGCTTACCGCCATTGATCCACCATGAAACCGCGCTCACCGGCGAGGAGCAGCGCTTAAGCAGACGCCGCAGCTGGTACCGTCGGGTAGCGCTCGGCAAGGCAGCGGGGCTGGTCGTCCCGAGCGAGCGACTGGAGAAGGCTGCGCTGATCGACTGGCAGCAGCCCATGGGCCGCGTGAAGCATTTTGCGCCCGGTGTCGAAGTACCAGCGAATCTCAAACAGCCTAAACCCGACGCGCTTCGCGGTATCATCAAGCGCGACGGTGAGCTCTGGATTGGCGCGATGCTATGCGAACAGACCGATTCTGAAGGCTGCATCGATCTTGTGGTAGCGCTGGCCGAGCTTCCGGAGAGCTGGCATCTGGTGCTCCTTACCACTGGCATCAACGTCGATGCGCTCAGCGCGCTTGCGGAAGAGCGCGACATCGCGCACCGTGTTCATGTCGTCGCTTCGCAACCGGAGCTGGGCTCTGTCATGGGATTGTTCGACATCTGGACAGCGTTTGCGGACGGCGCCCAAGCGACGGGTGATGCACTGACAGCGATGGCATCAGGTAAACCGGTGTTGGCATTCGAGGCGAGTGAAGCTGCGACGCGGCTCCCTCATGACGGCCAGGAAAGTGCTGTGTTGGTGCGTTCTCCGCAAGCGCTGAAGAATGCGCTCGCAAAGCTTGCTGGGGACGAATTGCTCCGGGCAGGACTTGGAACGACCAATCGGGAATATGCAAAACACAATCATGACGCGGCGAAGGCGCTTGACCGTTATCGTCGGCTTTACGCAAGCGCAATGAAGGCAGAAATCAGGACCTGATTGCGAATCAGAAACTGCACAAAGTCTTCATTCGCCGTTCAAGTGATGGGGAACAGGGTCAGCGCGCCATTGCGGAGCGGCCTTTGCCCTACTAAAGCCGCCTGACACGAATTTGAGAATGCAAGGGAAGCGCCCAAACGTGGCTCTCACACCATCGAAAACCGGCGGCAGCGCTGACAAGGATGCCGACAAGAAGGCCAACAAGATTGCTGCTGCAGACGAAGTGCTGCTGCGCGAAATTGACGACGCAGTACGGCAGGACGATTACGCGCAATTCGCCAAGCGCTTTGGCGTGCCGATCGTCAGTGTTGTTGTCCTCGGCCTATTGGCTTTTGGCGGATACTTGTTCTGGCAAAACCAGAATGAGGCGGCGCTCGAAGCGGAATCAGAACAGCTTGTGTCGGTGATCGATCAGTATGAAGCAGGCAATCTCAGCGAAGCCGATGCTGCGGCCGCGTCGCTTGTCGAAAGCAGCGACGGCGGTGCAGGCACCCTTGCCAAACTGACGCAGGCTGCGGTTGCTGTTGAACAGGGCCGCGGCGCTGAAGCCGCAGAGATCTACGCGCAAATCGCAGAGAATGCGGAGGCCCCCGAAGCTTTTCGCAATCTCGCGCGGATCCGCGAAGTCGCTTTGACCTTCGATGAGCGGGAGCCGTCCGATGTGATCGAAACGCTTGGCCCTCTGGCAGTCCCGGGCAATGCCTGGTTCGGCGGTGCGGGTGAGCTGGTCGCGCTCGCGCATCTGGAAAATGGCGATCAGGCACAGGCAGGTACTTTGCTGAGCGAGATAGCCAAATCGGAGGACGTGCCGGAAAGCCTGCGCGCACGAGCGCGACAGTTGGCGGGCCTACTCGGTGTCGATGCAATTGAAGATGTTGATGAATTGCTGGAGGAGCAGGGAATTGCGCCTTCCAGCGAGGGGGATGCAGACGCTGGTCTCTAAACGCGGGTTAGACCACACGCATGCAATGATGGGATTATGACGACAGTGAAGACAACGCGGAAATTTGTAGCTCAAGTAGCCATTCTGGCGATGGCGAGCGCGACGCTTGCCGGGTGCGGAGGCGGCTTGTTTGGGGGCGGCGACAAGAAGACCACTCCAACGGTGGGCGAGCGAATGCCGATCCTTTCGCGGATTGAATCCGGCGCGAAGGTCTCGCCTGATCTTGCCAACGTCACTGTTGTTCTTCCACCTGCGCAAACCAATTCCGATTGGGCCCAGGTTGGCGGTACGGCCAGCAAATCGTATGGTCACCTTGCTTTGGCTGACAATCCGTCGCTGGTGTGGAGCGCGCAAATCGCTGGCTCCAGCGAACGCCGCCGTCTTGCCGCATCGCCGGTGATTGGTGATGGATTGCTGGTAGCGGTAGGGACCGACGGTATCGTTCACGCGCTTGATGCGCAAAGCGGAGCGAAGCGCTGGACTTACCGTATGGAACTGGAAGGCAAGCTGGAAAACGCGGCATTTGGTGGCGGCGCAAGCATCGCCAATGGCCGGGTCTATGCCACCAATGGTGTCGGCGAAGTGATTGCACTCAACGCTGAGACAGGCGCAGAGGAATGGAAAGTCCAGCCTGCTGGACCACTGCGTGGATCGCCGACCATCGCCTTCGGTCAGGTGTTTGTGATGACGCAGGACAACCAGATCTTCGCTTTGGAAGCCAACACCGGCGCGCAGGTCTGGCAGGAATCTGGCTCGGCCACACAGGCCGGGGTTTTCGGCGTTGCTGCTCCTGCAGCGGGTCAGGGAACAGTCCTCGCCGGCTACTCCTCAGGCGAACTGTCTGCATATCGTTATGAGAACGGACGCATCCTTTGGGCTGATGCGCTGGCGCGCACGTCGATCTCGACCGAAGTTGGCTCGCTCACGGACATCGATGCGGACCCGATCATCGATTCCGGCCGTGTTTATGCGCTCGGGCAGGGCGGTCGCATGGCGGCGTATGAGCTCGTCACAGGGCAACGTATCTGGGAGCTCAACCTGGCGGGCATCTCCACGCCTGCGATTGCTGGTGAATGGATTTTCACCCTGACCGACGATGCACGGCTGCTCGCGATTGCACGTTCGAGCGGAAAGGTTCGCTGGATTTCACAATTGCAGAGATACCGGGATGAAGAAGATCGCAAAGGTCCGATCTTCTGGACTGGCCCGGTCCTCGCGGGCGGCAACCTGTGGGTCGCAAGCTCGCGCGGCGCGCTTTACAAAGTGAGTACAGGCGAGGGGTCGTCCACTCTGTATCGCGATCTTGACGAGTCAGTCAGCTTGCCTCCGGTTGTGGCTAATGGAACGCTCTACATTCTCGACGATAATGGGCGAATTCGCGCTTTCCGGTGAGGATGCGCGTTTGGCGGGCCGATCAGCCTAGCGGTTGACCTTCGTCGGCCTGATACTTCGCAAGTTCTGTAATGGTGATGTCGAGCGTAGCCAATGCGGTTCGAAATTCAGCCATATGCGGTGTCGCGAAGTGAGTTTTGAGGGCCTCCTCGTCTCTCCATTTCTCAACCACGCGGAGCAGCGTTGGATCTAGCACGTCCTGCGCATAAGCATAGGAGATGCAGCCAGGTTCGGCGTTGGATGCGGTGACCATCTTGCTGATGGCTTCGCGGCCCTGTTCAAGCGCCCCTTCTCCTAGTTTCGCAGTGGCAAGCACAATCAACATGGCTATCGTTCCTGTCAGAAACTGTACTTGTAAACGCGCCTGACATCACCAGCCCACTCACCGTGATATCGGTCAAGTAAGCGCTGTGCGGGGACTTTGCCGCTTTCGACGATCTCATCGAGTGTTTCGAGAAAGCCGGTCTCATTGTCGCCGGATTCGTTCAGCCGAGCGCGTGAAGTCAGGCCGCTGCGCGCAATACCAAGCACTTCCTTGGCCAAGTCTTGCAGCCTTCCGCCTCCAGGTATCGGAGCATCCAGAGCAAGCTTCGGCACGGCGTTGCGCAAGGCCTCGCGTTCTTCCATCGACCAGCCTTTGACGAGTTCCCACGCAGCATCAAGGGCCGTCTGATCGTAAAGCAAGCCCACCCAAAAGGCTGGCAAGGCGCAGATGCGGCTCCACGGGCCGCCATCCGCGCCGCGCATTTCCAGGAAGCTCTTCAAACGCACTTCGGGAAATGCGGTTGAGAGATGATCCCACCAATCGCTTTCGGTCGGCTTCTCGCCGGGCAGAATTTCAAGCCTGCCTTCGAGAAAATCGCGAAAACTCAAGCCAGCTGCATTGAGATACTGGCCCTCGCGATAGACAAAATACATCGGCACATCGAGCATATACTCAGCCCAGCGTTCGTATCCGAACCCGTCTTCGAAAACGAAGGGCAACATGCCGGTGCGGTGCGGATCGGTATCCGACCATATATGGCTGCGGTACGACAAGTATCCGTTGGGCTTGCCCTCAGTGAAAGGCGAATTGGCAAACAGTGCCGTTGCCAGGGGTTGCAGCGCCAGGCTGGTGCGAAATTTCTGCACCATGTCCGCTTCGGACCCGTAGTCGAGATTGACCTGGATGGTGCAAGTGCGCAGCATCATGTCCAAGCCCAGATTGCCGACCTTGGGCATGTGCTCCATCATGATCGCGTAGCGGCCCTTGGGCATCACAGGAAGCTCTTCCCGGGTCTTGTCGGGCCACATGCCAAGCCCCATGAAACCGACGCCAAGCCGCTCGCCGACCTGCTTGACCTGTTTCAAGTGCCGACCGGTCTCAGCGCATGTCTGATGCAGGTTTTCAAGCGGCGCGCCAGAGAGTTCCAGCTGTCCGGCAGGTTCAAGGCTGACTGTTCCGTCATCGCCTTTCATGGCGATGACCTTGCCATTCTCTTCAATCGGTTCCCAGCCAAATTCCTGCAAACTCAGCACGATATCGCGGATACCTC
>JAAUYH010236121.1_pt1 | contig 13604 bp, 11 predicted proteins | sample 7278061 | NCBI WGS metagenome assembly JAAUYH01 (sample SAMN14350203, study PRJNA611818) | marine sediment metagenome | isolation source: surface marine sediment (0.6m) | place: French Polynesia: Moorea | collected 2018-08
AAAGTCGCTTCTTCGCAATATCCATAAACTGCTACCTACGAACGTGGCACCATTTACTAATGAGAATCTATACTCTATCGCTGGTATCGAGTCAGCGTACAAGCGAGCTCGCTTTTTTCTACATTAATCCAACCTATATGAGCTAGAGGTGGGTCGACTCGCCTTTATCGCATTGACGGAGACCTACAAATCGCGACGAAACAATTAATTGAAGTTTGGTAGGGGCGATTGTTGGCCGAGCAAAACACGGATGTGGATGATTAATTCGATGGGTCTTTAACGGCGGACGAATGGCGAGTAGTAGAAACAGTGTTGCTGCAGGTAAGTTGCCGTCTGAATGATATAGTCAATAAAAATGGACATTAGTGGTTTACTCTGTATGGAAACAGCGCAGGGAGCGGCGGTACCCTCTTCGTCCAGATTCACACCTGATCATTACATGTCCGTGTTAATACAGGAAGTAGCATGGTACGATAAAAGTTAACCTCAGACCTACTCTGAAGTAAAGGAGAACAGCGAAAAGGGGGGAAACTTGACGACTCACATTCTATTAGACACATAATATAGGTGTTCAATAAGAATTTATTTCAACTCTTGAAGCGAAACGTTAAAATTAGTACTACTTCGAACATTCGAACTTTTAGTATATCAGTACTAGCCAATGTAAACCGTATTGAATTCTGTTCTAATTTTCAGGAAGTCCTCAGTCATCTTCTCTATGCTACAATTGAAATAAAAATAAAAATAAAAATATTGATTGCATTCGTTTCCACTCTTACAGTGCCATTCATGAGTTTAAGAACCTTTCCCTATTTCCAAGGGAAAGATTAATTTGAAGATAATATATTAGTCAGCAGAATTTCATTGGCGTCTTATCACCAGGTCACCAATCGATTTTTATAACTCATTTGTTAACTTTCAATTTCCTTTGAGCGCATTTGACACAGCTTCGAGTTAACTTATTGACATCTAGTCCAGAATATGGGCGGAAAATGCAAGGACCAGATTATATCGGTACTATTGAATGCACTACCAGTTGAATTATTGTTTAATCAAAATAGAAGAATTGCAAACACTATCAAAACAAAACTATTCTCCGTGCAGTTAACGTGAAATTGCACGAATATATATATTACTCCCAATAATATAGAAAACAGCAGAATTCATTTCTTGGCTAATCGTTCCAGGTTATTGAATTTTTGGTTGTAAATGAGGTTGATGCAGAACTCGAACGGAGACTAAAAGGGTGTATATGAGAATGCGGTACACTACAGTAAATTCTCCGTCAGGTTATTGAACAAATGTGTGTTTACTGGCAAGCTGAATCTAATTGATAATTGTAACGAGCATCTACAAAAGCATTGAGAGAATAAAACTATCGCCGGTATTCAGCAGATATAACTAAGGTGTTTACCGATTTTGTAGCCAGAGACCAAATTCGAACGTCAATGACCATCCGAAATTGATTGTTGTGTCTCAATGATTCTTTACTTCTGCCAATGATAACTTGCTTTGGACAAAAGTAAGCAAAACCTTTCTATAGACTTGGAATGTTTCCTCCTTAAAATTCAACAATTTTAGGAACTGTGCCTGTTGCAGTTGGCGAACCTTCTAAAATAGGCTTGTACTATTCATTATTTACTTGAACTGTACCTATCTCCTGTTCCCGCGAAAGTATGCACACTGCAAAACAGCACCCTATTTTCCGAGAGATGCGATTATGCAATGAGTTTCTAAAAGTTACAAGCCGCACAATTTCGCTCCACTATGTTCCCTTGCTATGTCTCAGTAGAGTGAGGAATGTTCTGAATTTCACAATCCCCCATGAGCGCATTTTGCTAATCTCATTTTTTTATTACGTTTGAAACCGTTTGCTCTGCATCGGTGTTCAGAAAAGAGCGACTGAGTGGTCGTTGGTGCCATCCTCTTAATTCTCCGGGACGACACCGAAAAATGGACGTTCATAGAGTTAAAATGCCGAATGTTAAGCCGATAGCAGCAAAAGTTGAGCATTCAGCATTGCATCACTATGATGTGGTGTAGGTACAGCTGTAGTGTACAGCAAATTGTGCGACGGTTTCGCAGTGGCATTGAGGCGCACTAATTTAATATTCGCACTATAACCAGCGATTCTAGGCTATGTTGGCCTGTTTTCCTTACCCCTACTTTCTGTATTTTGTGCAGGTGTACTCGTGAGTGGCATGACTGGATTCACTTGCATCCCATTTGACACTTCCCCATTGTCCGCTTCTGTTGGCGCTGAAGGTATCTGCACTTGTGCGGTTGATTCATTCGTTATTTCCATCACTGGTTTCGGAGGCGATATTTTCACAGTTCCATCTCCCACATCCATGGGTCTTGAATTCCCATGCACCACAGCCGGTAGAGTTCTCATTTCCATTTCCACTGTTACCCCTGCAGATTCGAAACCAGCATTCAGCTCTACTTGTTCTGTCATCGACGCCTCGGGTTGTTTCTGCGATACGCCCGTCAACAAACCGCCAGCAAGCGGTGTAACTTCCTTCAACATTCCAATCTGTGTCGAATTGAACTGAGGGGTGCCAACCATAGCCATCGAAATGCCGGTAGCCCCTTGGTTCGAAACTGCTCCACTATTTGTTGGTAATTTCGGCACGTCAACCTTGACACCACTCAACTGCGCATTCATGCCGTTACTCCGTACTCTTTCCGGCAAAGGCTTTCGAATGCCACCTACTGGTGACAATTCCTTCTTTCCTCGTTTCCTTGGTGTCGTCCTCTTATCCTCCATCTTCACACCCTCGATTTCCTTCGCGCAATTTGATTTCGTGATTGCATCCCGTACACACTGGATGGCCAGCTTGATACAATGCGTGGCATCGGGCAAATTACATTTCACCGCAAGGTGTTGTGCAGGTCTGAACGCGTCATACAACATTTGCAACGAAGGCAACGTTGTCGGAATCATCTCCACATCGCTGTCCTCCTCTTTGACTTCTATTTTAGGCGTTGGTCGTTTCATCTGCTCCAACGCATCCGCCACCATCGCATTCCGAATATCAACATCATCTTCAACATTGAACCAACGTCTGACCAATTCCTCGTCAGTCTCTACCATCAATTCCGCTCTTAACGGGTCATCCTCCTTCAGCCCATTTCTCAAGCCCGCAATCATGAGTACCACCTTCGCCGCGTCGTTCTCTTCGACAATATCAGGAAGCCCTGCCGTGTTCTTCCCCGGTGGCAGTATTCCCGCCCTTTCCCAACCTTTTGCCAGTACAATCTGAGGTAAGAAATCCCAGGCTTCTTTCCCCAATCTCATCACATCAAGCAAGTGCGGTTCGAATCCCTCCGCAATGCCATTCGTGCCTACCGGATTTGCCTCATTCAAGAAGCGTCTTTCCTCTATAGTTCCAACATCATTTGCAATTGCGGCTAGCATCCGCATCCGATACTCCCGCTTCCATTTCTGCGTTATACCCATGTCCATGGGCTGATGGACGGCGGTGATATTCGGTGGCAAGGGAATAACTTCTACCTGCCCTCTGCCATCCTTGAGGTCGCCATGCAAGCTCACGTAGTCCACCAGCAACGCTACTTTCTGGTCGGTTCTACTGCGCACAAACGGCAAAAACACGCCATTGAACCAACTTCTCAGGGTGGGACCGTTCGCACGTGCCGTCTTGTTACTGTAGTACTCCATTCCCTCGGGTACACGGCCCGTCTTAAAGCAACGGGGGTTTCTCGATTTCCCAATAACGGCGACCGACGCGCGCTCGGTTCCATCCGCGTTACAGCACAAGTACGCTGTAATCCTATCGCCCACATCCATGTGCCTACAGCCGACCAGAGTCTTCTTCCCCTCGGCCATCTGCACGTAACTCGGTCTCGGCAACACCTTGAAGAACAAGGATGTCTCATCAACGTTATAAATGTGTCGCAAGTCGTATTCATTCAATCGCTTCTGTACCTCGGCGAGGTCGTTCTTCTCCGCCACGACATTCGCGCTCGCGTCGCTCCCACGCAACGCAACCGAGCGCAGACCATGCCGACGGATGAAGTTGAGCACCCAGCCCTTCGACGCCGTGAACGCCTGTAATCTCGAGCGCTCCACCTCGGACAACGTGGAGTGTTCGAGAATCGCCGCCTTGACCAGCAACGCACGCTTCATAATCGCGTCGAGGGTGATGGGCGTTTTCGCGGAACGCGCCAAGTCGATGAAGCGCAGCACCTCGTCGTCGACGGCGGGGAACTTGGCGGGGCGCACGGACTTGGTGTTGAGCGTGAGCGAGTTGCGCTCGGCGTCCTTGATGATTTGCGGGCCGTCCTTCTTCAGCTTGAGCACGGTGCGCTCGGCGATGTCGAACTTCTGCATCACGGCGGAGTTCTTGTAGCCACCCTCTATCATGCGCAGCGCCTCCAGCTTCTGCTGGATGTTCAATCGTGTGCGGCGCGACCGTTTCTCCGGCGGCTTCGGCGGTTGTGGCGGCGCGGGCGGCGCCTGCAACTGGTGCGGCGGCGGTGGTGGTTGGGGTGGTTGCTGCATCGTCGGATTTCCTATGCGCGGCTACACGAACCGCACAACAGCGCTGTTCTGACTCTGGTCGTCACCTCGGTGTAGCAAGCGGATGCCTGCGCGTATGATACGACAGTACTATTCACCATCCGGCACTATCTAAATCTGGCGCAATATTAAGAATTTCCGAAAGAATCTAAATTTGTCCGAATTTCACTGATGTTGGACTTGATGTTTCAAAAATAATTAAAATCAATGGCACCCCGCTCCTCACCACCGTATACCAACTAAATGTACGAGTACATCTTGTCTAATCACTTAGATTAGCACTTAGATATTGGTCATGCTACACCTAATACAGTGACAATTCAATGGGTAACCCTACGTGTATGCGGTTCCACTACCGGTACCCCTCGCTACGCCGATGAAGCAAGAGCAAGATGTGGCTCGAGTTTGGAGCGTCGTGTTTCACAATGAGATCGTGCATGTAATGAAAATTGGAAGTGCGCAGCCACAGTTTCACTAGGTGTTTCGAGGAGAAAGAGCAAGGCATGGGCATTGTTGATGAAGAAGCAAGAAAAAGACGACACCAAACACGTGCACACGCATCGCCAGGACATTGGCACAGACGGCATGGCTGGCGCTAGGCTGAGGACGAACAGCACAACCTCAGTTCAGCGGCGTCATACAGTGAGAAACGCGAAAGTTTCGTGGGCGGGGTGGTGTACGGAGATACGAAAAGGAAAAGGTGCAAGTGGTGGTTGGGGGTCAGATTTGGAAAAGTTTATTGACATTAGTGATGTTACAAAAGAAGCATCAAGGTGAATAGAAAACTAAACGTGAGCGCGAGAATGTGCAGGTAAGCTTAACATACGACGGAGTTGAAGCCGTCGGAGAGGAATTGCTGGCTACGTCGAAAATGGCCGCGCAGGTTGATGCTTTTCCTCAGCACCTTAAGGAACCGCGCACGGCGCGAAGACTTGGTCGAGGCCATGTGTGGCACGGCGATAGCAGTCGTGGTGGATTCGGATGCGGCTGCGCAAGTGGCAGAGTACGGCCTTTGTCGGCGTTCGTGGGGCTGGCACGGGGATTGGTGTGCGGTGGAGGTCGAGGTGTTTGTTGTGGTGGTGGTGACCGACATGTAATCGTCTCGCGAGACGTCAGAGTCATCGCGCCAGGTATCGGTCGACATCGGCACAGAGTACATGGACATGGTGGGGATGGAGGGGTGGGGGCGGTGGGGTGGGTTGGGGGAGTGGAGGAGTGGTGAACCGGTGGGGCTCAGGTGGAGGAAAGCCAGAGTTTATATGGGACGAGCAGCGGCATGCAAGACGAGAGAGAGCAGACTACGTATTGAGTGGGGACTCAGACAGCGCGGTACGAGGCAGTGAATGGAAATATACTACCGAGCGATGGCGAGTGCTATTCTCAGAAACAAGGAAAGCATCAAAATTTGTAACTAGTTCAGAACGTTTCTAATACGCTTGTCGTAAATGCAATAAAATAAACACGAAAAATGCGCCGCTCAGTAGGCAAGATTGTCGAACACCCAATTATTTCCGCTTTTCCACTTTACTTGCTTCTCCCTATCCATGGAATTTACTCTTTACATCCAATCACGCCGCTCTACTTAATTTAGCACCTACACCGTACTTTTGCATTCTTTTTCTTTTTTCGGCTTGTCTCGATGTTGCCCCTTTCGATGCACCCACCTTTTTTCGTTACTGTTTGTGTTCGCGGCGGCTTTTTTCGCCTCCCGCTTGTTGTCTTCTTGTCCCCGTCCATACAGCACTAACCCATGGCGACGACCTGCAAATTACGAGGACTCGTTGCAGCTCTCGTCTTGAATGTAATTCCCATTGACATCTTACGTGCCTTCTCCACCATGTTCTGTGTAGCCGTTCGTAATCGACAACAGTCAGCGTGTAATCTTGCTCTCAATTACCGTCAATTCATCGTGAATGTCATTAAGATACCAACTACTGTACAGTAAAGTACTGCTGCGTTTCTATTCATACTGTACTATGGTAACTGTAAAATGCACCGCAGTCACCACACTCAACAACTTGCTTATTCTTGGGTATCGTTCACCGCAAATCGCTTTATTCCGAGAAAACTTTTTCTCCGCGCAAACACTTGTGTTGACACCTTGGCATACACTGTAGTGGCTCTCTAACTGCATTCGCGCGGCTTGAAATCTTAAATTACCTCGATATTCATCACAACCCATCACTCTCAACATTTCATATTCCGACGCTTTCTGCGCACCTCAACAATTGTGACGTAAGCAATAGCGTTGATGACACTTATATATCACTCGCCTGCACTACAGTATCGTCTACACTGTACTATCGGTATGCAGCTCGCACTTGATGAATGTTCAGAAAATAAATATCATCTAAATTTATTCTCATTCGAAAGCAACCCACACATCTCCAGTAGTTCGTACGATACAGTAATGTACAGTATTCGATTGGATTGACTCTCGTCTCAACGGAAGATACAATTCCTGACGTGTGCATTCCTGTGGGTGAATACGTGGTCTGCAGGTTTCAAACTACAGTAAATTCTAGCTCGAGGCGTGGACATGTTAGCTGCGATCGACCGACAAAGTTTTCTAAACGTACGGGTGGGTAGTGACGAAATAGCCCGACAGAGAATGAAATCACGTTTTCAATGCTACGATCCACTCACTCCTGTGATTCTCAAGCTGGACCCGTACAATACGTCATCATCTACTCGATGCTTCCCTCTACTGGTTCACGAGACATAGAAAGGACAAAATACCGTTCAAAATTCCTCATGCTCGACTCGAGTTGGATCTTCTACTATATATGACATTTCGTATTTTTCACAATCTATCTACAGTAGGCTTCATTCTTTTCTTTCTTATCAAGCACTGTAGGTATTGAGTTTTACTAACTTCTCCGGCTTGGAACATGAGTTGTTTTTTTTCGCCTTAAGTACAGCACTGTCGTATCGTTCACGTTAATGCTCGATATTTTGCGACAAAGCAGTTACAATATAGAGAAAGGGTGGCAGCTACAGTAGTACTGTATTACATCACACTGCCAAGGCTGCAACACTCGGTGAAAGTTAGTGCGTCTGATGTATGGGACTGTCCATCACACTCTCCACGAGACATGGTTAAATTTCAACGTCTCTTTCGAATAGTACACAGAAGAGATCGTCAACTCTCACAATATCACAGATCCTTATTATCACGCCTTGCTAAGAAAAAGTAAGCAACAAAAATAGGTGGACTTACTCGTTTTCCATTCTGTTTCGCAATCTGTTGAAGCAGTGAAGACATACGACTTGTATCCCACAAATCCGAGCACTCACGAGAACCAACCGCGGGGTGGTTGCCAACTTAGCCCGTTGCTGCTGCGATGGATCGTGCCGGAATGAAAGAGTCGTTGGATTTTCCTTATTGCGAACATTTCCAACGAAGACTCGGCGGATTAGACTGTTTCTCAATTCACATGGAATGCGTTTTGTGTAAGGAAGAACTGTAAAATACTTGGACAAACTATTAACCTGTCAGGGCGACACGGGAAGGATTTTGAAAAGGGATTGCTATACAGTTCGTGCCGGTGTGCGCCGCAGCGACGCACTGATAAATTTAGAGTTGCCCTAGGAAATGTACAAGTGTACCTGTTTTCCAGCTTCAACAACGCTACACTTCCGCGCAATGTCGGTCTGCCCCACTTCCGCAGCAATGACGACATCGATAATGAGGTCGCGTTGTAACACTCGTTCTAATGTAATTGCCACTGACATCTTACGTGCCCTCCATCCCACTGTGTCGCTATGGACAACAGTCGCGCTGTATTCGATTCGCGAACAAGAAGCCGGGGCATGTGAGACCGTATTTTCTTTCATCTTGTGCTCACCGTTCAATCATGAAATGATTGGCGGATGGCTGGAGAGAGTACCTTATAGCGGACCGGTGTCCTCTGAGAAATTTGTTTTTTTGCGATCCAATTAAATTGTTGACACTGCGCCACCTGAACCAACGTTCTCCCGCTCGTTTTCTCAATCGGACCTCTCAACTCAATGTTCCAACGCTTTGTTCTAAATTTGTGACCGAATTCTGCCAAAATTGGCAAGAATGGATCGTGATACATCGCCCACGCTTCAGACGAAAGTCCGATAAGTGGAAATAATGAACCATCCTCGATCCAATGAAGCAACGGTAGCTTTGTCTACGAGGAAATCCGGACCTCAATATCAGAGCCTACTATATTAAATTTGGTGCATGGGGCGTTGGTTTCCAAAAATACTAGTCTGATACAGAGTAGCTTCATGCATAGCATAGCCTTACAACTGCGAAAAACGCAGATTTAATTGGCATTTATCACAAAACACTCGAACGTAGTTGTACGCAGACTAAGACACGTCTTCGGAAACTGTAGAGAGACCTTCAAATACGTCATACTACGTTACTCAAATATTTTTAGATTTATACATTATCATACTTACCATGCGTCTCAATCGTTCGTCAGTTGTGGATCGCAATGAAGATGTGTAAGCTTTCATGGTACAGGTACTGTACATGGGCCAGAAGTCGAAGTTGCAGTGGGGTCGATTAACATCAAACTTCATGTTACCATGTTGAACACGACCAAAAATAGGGCTAGTCACAGCACCGATTCGATCTCATGGTGCTGCCTTAGCATGTGCCATCTGTTTAGAACATACCGATAAATATCTTTGTATTTACAGTTCGTTTTATTCAAAAGATCTTTACTTTTTGGACCTAGCTCATTTTCTCATCTCTAGTTTTCAATGCGGTACTCCCTCCGTTCAGAAATACTTGACCGGATTTAGTAAACCTTATGGATTATCACCATCTCGTAGTTCTAGATACCCACAATTGGTGCACAGGTACTTGGTGTCATTCTCCATCAAGCAGTAGCAGTGCGCACCATAAACGATTCATGAATCCTGAAAACTACGCATTGAAATTTTCATCCGTAAAATACCACCGTTGTCGTCCCGTCCTCTTCATCTTTAGCTATCGTTTTCGACCGAGTTATCAGTAAGTGCTCATCCACGCAAGCATAGTGAGTTGACCGATGACCAAGAATCGGTGTTTACTACGAGATGCAGGAGTCATCAGCAGAAGTGTATGGAGAGCTTTACGCGTGTAAGATGTGAGGTACAACTATTGACTTCCACATTTGAAGAAGAAACACAGCTATAGAGTCGGTGGACCTGTTCATGATGAGACTCGTGATGATACTGTCCACAAAGTAGCCGTCAACACTGTGAAAGACTTGTTACGTGACCCAAACACGAAGTAAAAAATTCCGGTCAATTATTTCTGAACGGAGGGAGTACTCTTAAAATGGGAAGCCACATCTTCAAAAAATGCTTTGATAAGACTTCCAGGATGCCGACGTCTCATTTTTCGCCAAACCAGTTGATCTAGACGTGACTGAATGGACTGTATAAGATAATCTATACCCTGTAACACAGCATTTGCGTCCGCCCAGCTCCTTTTCAATCCCTGGACATGATATCCTGTGCGTGGATTAACAAAGTTACCTTTGTGGCGGACTGCTTTATGGGTGTAGCCCTCTGCAGTCAGAGAATCATAAATTTGCTATTCATCAGTAATGGTCACGCTTCCTCTTGTAACGTAGAACAGATACACAATTTCTAGAATTTTGACTAAAGATAGGTAAAAGCGGAGTTTCCCGTCAGAACGCTTGAATACCAAAAAAAACGATTCATGGCGTACAGAACGCTCAGTTCTGTAGTTACTGCTGGTACACTCCCACATGATAGAAGTTCGATCATCACGTTTTCGCTCTCGTAGTTGGATATACCGGTAGCACCGGCATTTGCGAACTATTTCGGAAGATATCACTCCAAAAGTTTGTAGAAAGTGGACGCCGTTGATTTCTACAGATAGGACATTCTTGTAGAACGTAAACAACTCCATCGTTGGTATCAGGTCCGGTCAACTTTGCTTTTCTACTGCTAACTCAAATGTGCGCCAGAAACGTATTGTGCAGAAGTTTTCGCACTGTTTCGAGTGCTAAATTTCTGATGAAAACGTGACTCACGACTATTCGAAAGCATCAGTCAGATATGAAAATTCAAAAAAAGTTGGTACTGTACGTGCGAAAGCGTCGCAAGTTTCATTGATACAAGATTCCTAGATTGCAGTTCTCAGCAAAGACTTAACAGAAGTGGCTCGCTCGTTCTAATGTGCCAACCGTCCGGTGTAGGTTGAAAGCAAGGACAATCCAATAAATACTGCAAGTTGTGTAACAGTGAAAGCGAGGAAGCACAGAACTATAAGTTTCGACCTGACCCTACATGGCTCGTCAATTCAGCATGTTCCATTGGCGAATGAGGATGTAAACCGAAACAAACGCTCGTAGAAAGAGACAGGAAGATTAGTGCGCATCTCATCGATCATGGATTCCGACATCTAATTTTTCGAAAGGTCGGAATACACTCGTCAAGAACTGCAGATTACGTTCACATGCTCTCGATGAGTTGAAAAGCACGATAGACTATTACGAAAACCGGTCATTGAGTTTGATAACGCGACTAACTACAGAGAAGGCCATAAAGTGGAAAGGATGGATTGTATGACCGTATTACTGCACTCGCACATTCTACAATATAAAATTCCGATGCGGTGTCTTGTTTGCCCAAATAACGCTCAATCATACTAATAAGCGGTAGTGCATATGGCTGCGGCAGGAATACAAGCACACTTCTAAGTAGAGAAAAAACTATACATTACATTGCTCTTTCGCTGTACGGAAAACACGAGGTCGAGCAGCGAGAAGAGAGGAAACGAAGGCATATTTTTATTGAAATGAGTAGATTCTCATCTTGTGAAGGCAAGCACGCAACAAACAATAATTACAGGCGTCTTTTAGACGAAAATTCTGTCACAACCTCGCATGTTTGCAGCTGCGGTTACTGTAGAAGAAATCACGTAATTTCTCTCGTCGAAATGGTCAACTCATGAATGTACATCGTTGATAAGAGGTGAAGGATGACTATTCGCCACCGCAGCCACCGCCACAGCCACCACCACCAAAGTCGCAACCTCCATAGTCGCCACCTCCGTAATCCTCACCGTCACCCCCGCCATATTCAAATTCTACGCCGCCGCCGCCGCTGCCGTGATACTTGTGCTTCTTCTTGTGTTGAACGTACGCTTTCGCCGCCTTCTTCGCAGCGCCTTGAACTTCAGGATTGGATAGACAGGAACCCATGTTTGTTGTTGTTGGAAGGTGGTTGTGTTTGGGGAAGGGCGACGGAAGACGAGGCTTAAGAAAGGGGGTGGAATATGGACAACAATGCAGTAATTCTACTGCGTGGCAATAATTGCCACGATATTACTACACATCAGGCCCAATCAGATTCCAGCTCTGTGAATTACGAACAGATCACATAAATTAAGATGGCATGCTCGAGTAACTCGAAAGTGCTCCTCATACCAACACACACCTTTCATTCAGTACCCCGTACTGCCTTTCGCCGCAACAATGACGACGTACTTATTACGCAAGGTTGTCCTGCCTACCTGTTGGACTTCCGTTGCTGACTGCGAAGCGACCTGTAAACAAAGAATAGGAGCATGTTGATGCTAATCAGTATTTTATTCAAACAAATTCTACCTGGTACGGTACAGTACGTACGCTACTGTATGTGACACGTTGTGATGTTGTTGTCAGATCCCGTCGCGGAAGGAATGCTGCTTTCTCGTTAACACCATCGTAGAAACAACATTCTCGTGCTTCGCACACGCAGGCGAACATTCTGATTTCCCTTGAAGGGCACAAGGGGCGCAGAGAGCTCTTCGGGGAGAAGTTTCGGATGAAAATTGAATCAATACTTGAAAGTGGGCTCGAAGAGCGAAAGTTTGACGCGCTCGATTATGGATGAACTGCAAAATGAAGCCGGTGCGGAATTTAAAAGAAGTGCGGTACTTTTGGGGGTCTGCGTCCGATCGCTTTGGTTGTTTCCGACTTCTTCATGATAGTGAGCAAAAGGGTAGTGTTCATCGCAGCCACTGCAGAAAGAAAGATGGCCAAGAAAACGGGTTCCATGTGGGTTAGGTTAGGTTAAGTGAATTGGCACAAACGTGGATGGCGGTGCGCATATTTTATAGACGATTTTGAGTGGCACAGATGGAGGCGATGACAAGGCTAGCAATATTGAAGTACAATTGCTCATCCTAGTGAGACTCAGATGGCCAACTCTGTATGTAACAATGGCATAAGGTTACATCAATGAAGGTGATCAGATGTTATGGCTAACATTGAGGTCCGAATTCGGAGGCATGACGTGATACAGTTTTTCATACTTGTCGCCAATTGGTTCAGCACGAGCTCCACTCGCATGCCAGCGGCGCAATTGTGCACCTGTCGCGGACCGTCGCTGTACAGCGCTGCACTTTGGGCCAACATCTCGTGATAATCTGCCTGGCCCACTACATATACTCGATTATCACATTCATTCCCAAACAGCATTCCACCACTACTTCTCAACAACTACAACAACAACAACTATTACCAACTCTGCTATGGAGCCTCTCTTGCTCGCTACTATCTTTGTCGCGGCCAACCTTGTCGATTGCTTGGTTATTTCATATTTCATGAGAGTCACCGCGGAACCTGGCCACTGCCGGTGACAGTTGCAAATACTCAAATTCGTTCGACTAAACCAAGACCTATATCGTAACCATGAACAGAACAATATGAGCAGAACAATCCCAGTTCTTTTTAATATGCCCTTCAAGTGGGCCTTACCGTTTTTCTCGCCCTTTGTTTTGCGGGCGGTGCATAGCTTCACTTTCCAGAACTGTTTCGCTTCTTCACGCTCTAAGCAGGTGCGCGTGCAGCTCAACGGGGATTTTGTACTAGAGCCGTTATGAACGTATGTATACTAGTTTCAATAACTAAACTTATTTTCTTCATGACAGTGTGATTTTGTAGCAACATACGATATTGGCCAAGTATTTGACTTTTCCTCAATTCCTCACCGCGTTTCCGTGGCACTTCCTTGGTTACAAAGGGCAAAGTGTGACGTTCTATCTGGCAAAAGAATTATGTTGACATTTGTGTGGTTC
>JAAUYH010018156.1_pt1 | contig 13603 bp, 15 predicted proteins | sample 7278061 | NCBI WGS metagenome assembly JAAUYH01 (sample SAMN14350203, study PRJNA611818) | marine sediment metagenome | isolation source: surface marine sediment (0.6m) | place: French Polynesia: Moorea | collected 2018-08
CCACATCGATCCGTATGTTTTCGCCGCGCCGGCGGCAGCCCACCAGCACACCGCCTTGGTCGGTTGCACTGATCGCATTTGAAATCAGGTTGAGCAAGATGCGCTCCAGCAGAATGGCATCGCTTTGCACCCAGACATCGGCCGGCAAGAGGCGCAGCGAAAGGCCGCGCTTTCGCGCAGCCGTGGCAAAAGTCGCATCCAACCTGTCGAACAAATCGGAGATCGGGAAGGACGTCACCTCAGGCACAAGGATACCGGCTTCAAGCTTCGACATATCCAGAAGCGCGTCGAACAGCTTATTCATTGTGGTCGCCGCGTCGGAAATCCGTTCCTCCAACCGCTGCCTTTCGTCGGCGTCAGAGGTCTCACGCAGTTGACCAATGAAAAGGTTCAACGCCTGCAACGGTTGGCGAAGATCATGGCTAGCCGATGCCAGAAAGCGCGATTTGAAGGTGTTGGCTGTTTCCAGTTCTGCAGTTCGCTCGGCAACTTGTGCCTCGAGCCGCTCGGCGGCTCGCTCCTGTTCTTTCAACAATTGGTCACGTTCGCGCGCCGTCTTGCGAAAGGTTTCGATGGTGCGTGCCATTTCGTCGACCTCATCGCGCCCCTTGGGGGGCTCAAGCGCAATATCGAGGTTGCCAGCAGCTAGCGAGAGCATCGATTGGCTTAGCTCGGTCAGCCGCGACACGAATTGCTGATCAACAACTAACCAGGTGAAGCCCAGCAGCATTAGGATGCTCAGACCGCCCATCGCAAGCCCGGCAATCACAGGGCGATTGTGAATGGCGCGTTCGCGGTCGACGGCGATTTGCAACTCGGTCCTCAGATCGCGTGTCAGGTCACCAAGGGCAGAGGACAAGTCCAAAAGCGAGGCATCCAAAAAGATGGCGCGTTCAAGAAGCGTGTCCATGTCGGTGGTTCGGGTCAGTGCGGCATTGGTACGGTCCAATTCGGATTGCGCCGCACTAAATGCCTCATCCAATGAAGCGACCCGTGGCGCAGCAGCGGATCGCGCCGTCTCCGACGCCAAGATCGACGAAAGCCGCAGCCTCAGGCTGGCGAACTTGTCGTGAAATGCCGCGAGCCCCTCGTCACCCGCCGCGCGGTCCGAGACGAAACTCGACGGTAAACGTTTTGCTTCTTCGCGCAGTTCGGTGATCAGGTCATCCGAGGCGAAAGCCACTTCAATCGTATCTTGTGTCTGCGCGATGAAGGTCACCGCCTCTTGAAGCTCACGGACGAAAAAATTCACCAAAGCAATCTGTAGAACCAGCAGCCCGACGGGCACGGATATCGCGATCAGCAGTTTGTTGCGAATTCGCATGCCAGGGCACCTGGTAAAAGATCAAAGCTTCCCGGCATCGCGCCACTTTTGGAAAATCGGATCAATTGCCGCTGCCGCCATGGCCATTGCCTCTTCCGGTAAGGCATTGCCCACGGCGACACTTCGAAACATGCGCGACACGATGCGTTGCCGCAGCACTTCATCTGTGGCCGCGTTGGAGTATCCGGGATGACCAAGATTGGTCAGAGACGCCGGCAAATCCAGAAGCAGGTCATAGCGGCCCGGGCGTTGCGGCGTTTCAAGCCGATCGGCAAGATCGGGCACCGAGCCGGGATAGCTTGGCATGCTCTGAAAACCGCTGTGTGTCAGGCCCTCGCCGAACGCGGCTGTGTAATCGACCAAAAACTGTTTTGCGCCGTCGATATTCCGGGCGAATTTCCAGATGATATAGGTGTTGGTTGCAAATGCGGGTCCGCCACGTCCCGATGGGCCTTCCGGAAGTGGCGCCAGGGCAAGGTCAGGCTCGATCGGCAGCGCTTTCGCTTCAGCCGCCCGGATGATCGACATCGTGTCGACCGTCAAGCTGACGTTTCCGGCCAAAACCTCCAAATTGTTGGCCGTGGACCGCCAATCCGCGACGCCGGGAAACATCGCCTCCTCAAACAGCGCCTTGGCGAACTTCAGCGCCTCAAGTGTACTTGGCGACGCCAGCGCCGGCGCATTGTCAGCATCTTGAACGGACGCTCCGAAAGTGGCCATCAAAGCGCGAAGCGTATGTTCAGCGTTGTGCTCGGGGCCAAGGCTGATACCGACCGGTGCGTCATGCAGCAACCTTGCTGCCCGCCCGGCCCGCCTGATGTCATCCCATGACTGAGGGGTTGCACCAATGCTGTCCCAGATGTCCTTGCGGTAAGTCAGCAGAGTTGGCGCAAAGCTTTCGATGAACCCGTGAAAGGCACCAGTCCGCGGATTGACGTTGCTCTTGCCGACAAACCCGTGCGCTTTCCCAAAGCGGCTTTCGCATTCCTGATGTACGTCGCGGTGGTCAATCGTCTGGTCTTCGAAGGAAGGTTTGGGCGAAAGAAACAGAACCATGTCATGCCCCTCCTGCGCCTTGATCTCGCGCTCGGCCAGCTGTCCGATTTCCCCAAGTCCGACGTTCGACACCATGACGTCGGTGTCATTGTCCGCGCCCCACCTCTTGACGAAAACCTCGTTGAACCACGTCTCGTAGGCCGGGACAAAGTTCTTCCATCGCATGATCCGAAGGGTCTTGGCACGTTCAGCAGTTTTTGCCCGCACGAGGTACGGCGAAAAAACAATGGCCGCAGACTTCAACAAAAACCTTCGACGACCTCTAAAATATGTCCGCTTCATGGTGGCCCCCGCTCCAAATCTATCGAAGAAAACTGAAACGCTCAATTACTCTGCATCCTGCAAAAAAAAGCCGTGTCACCGAACTCCATGTCGGCTTTCAGCGATATCGTGATCATTTATGCATCGCGCAGCGTGAAGCAGTTTAAGGCTCCCTTTAGACGTCGGCGGCACAGCAGCATCTGTAGCGGCTTGGCCAGCTGGCCCATCGAGGACGGCCCATATCTGCCATTGGCCAAGGCTGACGTATGCTGCATGTGCAGCCCGCAAAGCTGCCGTTCGCGGCAGCAATCGAGGAAAGGTAGTAGCCAAGTTGAAACGAGCGGCTGTCGTCTGCGTATGCGCAACTCTCTCTAACGAGCAGTTGGAATTGAGTGCATATTGGCCAGTAACGCCAATGGCCGTTAGCTAGGGGGCGGCGCCGTCGCCGCCCGATGCATTTGTCGGTGACCCTAGTTCTGCAGCAGCCACACAATCCGGTCCGTCCACAATAGATAGTGGACGTTCACCAAGAACCCGAGCGCCAATCCAGTCCAACTGAACCCGGAAGCGTGGAAGGCCCAGGCTCCGCCAAAAAGGATCGCAAGTTCGAGAACGAGCCGGAGCGCACCCGGGACAGGGACAGGCGCTTTACCGGAACGGCTTGGATCATCCGGCACCGCGAAGATTGCCCAGATAGCGCCAATTGCAATTACGACTGCAATGGCAGCGAAGACCTTCCAGTAGCCGGCGGACAGGTTCCAGACGAGCGTTGTGAAGCCGCCAAGGGCGGCAACTTCAAGAAGGAGTCTAAGGGCGAGGTTTGCGGTATGCATTTGGTTCCCCATGTAACTTGGATGAACGAGCCCGGGCCGCGGTGGAAGGGATGTGGCCCGAGTGATCATCTTTGAGAATGCCTTAGCCTTTGCTTTCGACACGTGCTTTCAGAGCATCGTTCATTGCAAGAAATCCGTTGTGGGTATCCTCGCCGATGAGGGCGAGAACAGGATAACCAAGGATGCCCCGGAAGTTTTCGCCATGGTGAAGAATGGTCGTGCCGCGATCGTTCTCTTCGAGGATGAAATAGTGCTCGCCGTCGAAGATGCCCGTGATCCCCAGGCGTCCGACCCAGCGGAGCTCTTCGTCGGCGTCAGCGACAAGTACGTCGGGCGTTAAGTCCATCGGCGCATTGCCTTCGGACTGGATCGTGATGTTCAGACGGCTGCCTGCTTCCAGTTCACCCGATAGGTGCTTCACGAACGGGTTCCAGTCCGGGTAGGCCTTCCCGTCGGCGAGTTCTGACCAGACGGCGCTGGCTGGCGCTTCAATCTCGATTTCAGTGCTGATCGACGGGCCGAAAAACAGTCCCAGCCCGTATGCGGCGGCGAGTGCTGTTGCGGCGATGATGGCGGTTGTGGAGAGCATCGACATGACTTGGGTCCTTTCAGTGTTTTGTTGTTTCGAGTGGACCCAGAATGGGATATGCGGATTATTTGATAAATTGTCAGATCCCCGATAATATCTATAGATATTTTTATAGAGCGACATGCAGCACTCCTGGGACCATATCCGAACCTTTCAAGCCGTCGCCGACCATGGCTCGCTTCTGGCCGCGTCGCGTCATCTGGGTCTGACGCAACCAACGGTCGGCCGCCATATCGACCTCCTGGAGGAAAGACTCGGCTTCCCGCTTTTCACCCGGGGCCGCGACGGCATGCAACTCACCGACAAAGGCGCGGATCTTGTCGCAATGGCGGGTGAAATGCTCTGCAATGCTACCCAATTCGACCGGGTAGCATCTGGATTGGAAGAGCGCATCAAGGGCACCATCCGTCTCTCTGCCAATGAAATTTTGGGGGGCCTCTTGCTGCCCGGCCTCATCGCTGAGTTCATGGCGGAGCACCCAATGATCGAAATTGAGATCGAGGTCAGCAATGAGGCCAGCAATCTGCTGAGCCGGGATGCCGACATCGCAGTGCGCATGTTCCGACCGACACAGAACGATCTGGTGGTCCGAAAGGTTCGCGACATTCCCTTGGGTCTCTTCGGGCACAAGAGTTACTTCACGCGCCGCCCTGCACCGGAAGCACTCGAAGATCTCAGAGTACATGTTCTGCTCGGGCAGGATCGGAATCCGTCTCTGATCACGGCCTACAGAGCTATCGGGCTGGACACGGAACCGGGCAGCTATCAGTTCCGGTGCGACAGCAACATTGCCACTATCAGTGCGATCCGGGCCGGGATCGGCATAGGACCTCTTCACAAAGGCATGGCGGCCCTGTGGCCGGACATGGTGCAGGTTCTTCCCGAAGTCGAAGTGCCATCGCTTGAACTTTGGCTGGCCTGTCATGCGGACGTTCGGCACAATAAGCGCATCAGACTGGTCATGGATTTTCTGGCCGACAGGCTCAGAGAGCCCTACGCCGCCTGTCTCTTCTGAGGGCAATTTGCATGAAGGCACTGACGTATGAACGCTATGGCGGCCCGGAGGTCGTTCAAGTGACGGAGGTCGACCCGCCCTCGGTCGGGACAAGCGACACTCTGATCCGCGTCCATGCAAGCGCCGTGAACACAGGCGATTGGCGTATTCGCGCGGCGGCGTTTCCCGGCGTTCTGGCCATTCCCGGCCGGTTGATGTTCGGGCTCTTTCGTCCGCGCCAACAGCGCCTCGGCAGCGAGTTCGCAGGCGTCGTGGAAAGCGTGGGCACGTCTGCGAAGCGGTTCAAGCCCGGAGATCGCGTGTTCGGCATGGTGTCGTCCGGTGGAGCCTCGGCCGCGTACCTCGTCATTTCTGAGACTGGCGCCGTTGCCGAGATACCAGCGTCGCTCTCATTCGAGGAAGCTGCCGGGATGCCATTTGGCGCCCTTTGCGCTCTCGTGTTCCTTGGCGAATATGCGGATTTGAAAGCGGGCCAGAAAGTGCTCATCGTCGGGGCCTCAGGCGGTGTCGGGGCCTATGCCGTTCAGGTCGCCAAGGCGCTCGGCGCACACGTGACCGGTGTCGCTGGACCGGACTCGCAGGATTTCGTCGCAAAACTCGGCGCAGACGACACCATCGACTACCGCCGAACAGATCTGGAGACTCTGGACGGGGGATACGACGTCGTTTTCGACACCTTCGGCTCCATATCTCCGAGGCTGTCCCGTCGCCTGCTGGTGGAAGGTGGCCTCTTCCTGCCGCTCAATTTTGGGATGCGCGAGATTGGTGCGGCCATTCTGAACAGCTTTCGCAATCGGAAGATACGGCTGGCCGTTAACGAAGATCGTATGAACGATATGATCCGCCTTGTAGAACTGATCGAGGACGGCAAGCTTCGACCGGTCATCGACAGAGTGTATCCGTTTGAAGAGGCAGCGGACGCCCATGCCCGGGTCGAGTCGCGGCACAAGCGGGGCTCAGTTGTTCTGAAAATTGTAGAAATGGCTTAGGCGCGTTTCACCCGTCCCGCACAGCGATCACGTCCAACCCGCATCCCTGAGATCACCTTCAAATGATCGCCCGACCGGGATCTTGGCGCCGTCCTTTGTCCGGATGATGCGCTTTCGGTTTTCCTGCAGGATTTCATCGATGGCAGCGGCGGACACCCACCACGACTTGTGAACCTGCATCCCGTCCGTTTCCGCGAGGTCCCTTGTGGCGTCGCTCATACGGTGCAGCGTCATGCCGTCGCCTTCGTCGGTGAAGACGCGAAGGTAGTGATCTTCCATGCGCATGTACTGTATCGTGCCGGACAGCCCTTCCGGACGTCGAGACAAATGCCCAATGGTCGGGCGGATTTTATCGCTCTCTTCCGGCGATACACCGACGGATAGGAGCGGCTCCTGTTGTTCGGCGCCTTCGAAGAGCGGCCAGCGTTCGATCAGGAGATACTGCACGAGGCAGAAGACCAGATTGATCACAGAAACATTCAGGTAGGTCAGCCAAGGTGGAGGCAGGCCCTGCGGCGGCGCGACGATCGTGTCGAGAAGCCAGCGCACCTCGAAGGTCAGTGGCACCGCCCCGATGATCGCCGTCGCAACGAGGAGCGCCCAGCCAGGCCAGCGCTCGGTCCCGAAGCTCGCCCGCACGCCGCGCGCGATCAGGATCATCTGTAGCCACCCGGCGGTGATCGCCACGCTCCAGAACGCCACCTGACCGGGAATCGCGTCCCGAGAGCCCTCCTCATTCACCGATATCCAGATCATCAGCGCCGCAGTTACGACTATCGCCGCGACATAGCGCAGATGGATACTCGATTTGAGGCTCCGCATCCCGAATTTCAGCCTCCGCCCGTGTAAGGTTCACGTTGCGTGAACTGTACCACGAACGCGGCTCACGAAGAAATCGTAGCGTTTCCGAAGGGTTGCTGGATCGATTCTGTGATCGTCACCAAAGTCTTCCCATCACGAAAGCAACTGAAGGAACAGCGCCTATGAAAAGCGCCATCAGAATTCTCATGCTCACGGCGGGCCTGGCATCCACGGACGCCACTGCCGGTGAAATCGACCTGACCATGACCGGTTTTACCAATGACGAAGGCATGGCCCGCGTGGTCCTCATGGAGGGCATCGAGGGCTATACTAGCGTCCGTCCTGTCGCGCTGACCGCATCCGTTCCTATCGAAGACGGCACCGCGCGTTGGACCGGTGAAGTGTCGCCGGGCACCTATGCGATCATCGCACATCACGACCGCGATGCGAATGACGAGTTGGACCGGCCGCTATTCCAGCTTCCTCTGGAGCCTTACGGCTACTCGAACGGGGCCTGGACCAGCGTCGGTCTGCCCACCTTCGATGACGTCGCCTTTGAGGTTGGCGACGGTGTCGCCCCGCAGCGTATCACCATGCGCCTTAACGCCTTCGTCACGCTCACCCAGATCGTCGCAGCCGGTGCCGTCGCCCTTGCCGCCCTCTTCGCTCTTGTCGCCATCCGCCGCCGTCGTGCGGTTCACCACGCCTGAAAAAAGGACATATCCCATGAACATCCAAGCCATCTCCCGCGCAGGCGCAGCCGGCATGATCATCAGCGGTCTCGCCCTAGGCTACTCCTACGTCTCCCACCCGCACCACATGACGCCCGAGATGATCGGCTCCGCCTTCTGGGTTGTCATTCACGCCCTCTTCGCTCTGTCGCTCGTCCTTGGCCTACTCGGCACGACCGCACTCTATGCGCCAACCGCTGAGCGCGCCGGACGCTGGGGCCTGGCGGGATTCATCTCGCTCTTCGTTGGCATGATGCTGATTTTCGGCCTCGACTACTACGAGACGCTCATCGCCCCCTATCTCGCCGTCCACTACCCGGAAGTCATCCACGACCACGGCGCGGGCGACGCGATGGGACCGGTCGCGATCTTCTTCCCGCTCGCCGGTGTCCTGACCGTGCTTGGCTACGCCGCGCTGGCCTATGGCTGGATGAAGGGTGACGTGCTGCCGAAACCGGTCGCTTTCGCCATGATCATCGCCGCGCTCGCCTTCGGTTTCGGTCTCAGCCCGCTCGGTGGCTTGATGGCCGCCCGCGTGACCGCCGCAGCCTTTGGCGCCGCTCTCATTGCCATCGGTATCTCCGCCTGGCGCCTCCGCGCTGGCTTCGCTTCGGAATGAGGAGCCGTCCCATGCTGTCCAACGTCTGGTTCATCGCCCGCACCGACCTGCGCTTCGCGCTCCGCGACCGCTCGACCTTGCTCTGGCTCATACTCATGCCACCGGTGTTCTTCTTCTTCTTCTTCTTCTTCATCGGCAACATGACGGCAGGCGGAATAGGCACGATGGTCACCAAAGGCCGCGTCTTCATCGAGGCTCCGGCGGAAGATCCCCTGTCAGCGCGCTTCACCGATCTCGTCGCCGAGAACGGCTTCGTAATTGACCCCGAGGCGTCTAGGCGTCTTCTGATCGAAGACGGTAAAGCAACCTATCACGCCGGAGAACCGACACCCGCCACGCGGATGGAGGAGCTTCGCCTTCAAAAGGCCACTCTGATGCTGCGCGCCGAAACCGCCGTTGTGGCCGCGCGAGACGGTGAAATCACCCTCGCGGATTTGGGCACCACACCACCGTCGATCACCGTCAGTGTGGAGCCCGCCGGTCGGCTGGGCCGCGTGCCCACCGGTTTCGAGCAAGCCGTTCCCGGCATCCTTGTCATGTTCACGATTCTGGTCCTGCTGACCAGCGGCGGCATCCTCCTCCTGATGGAGCGGGAGCAGGATATGCTCCGCCGTCTCGCGTCCGCGCCCATGTTGCGGGAGGAGATCATCGCCGGGAAATGGCTGGGGCGGACGTTGCTGGCGGTCGCGCAGATCGGCATCGCGATGCTGTTCGGCACGGCTCTTTTCGGCATGGACTCGGGAGATAGTCTCCCGGTAGTTCTGGTGATCCTCGCCGGATGGGCCGCGCCATGTGCCTCGCTTGGCCTTCTGGGCGGATCGCTCGGGCGCAATCAGGCCGAGGTTGGCGGCCTCGGCATGCTGCTCACCGTGATCATGGCCGCTTTTGGTCGGGCGTGGTGGCCCATCGAGGTCACGCCTGGGTGGATGCAAGCGCTGCAAAAGGCGGTCCCGGCCGGCTGGACGATGGACGCTATGCACCGTCTGATCAGCTTCGGCGATGCACCGCTGTCCATTCTTCCCCACCTTGCAGCCCTCGTCACAGCCGCCCTCGCCATCGCCTGGGCTGCAGTCCGTGCCTTCAAGTTCGACTGAAAGGAAACCCGTGATGAAAACTGAATGCCTCCGATCCACAATCGCCGTTCTTATTGGCGCAACTGCAACCAGTCTGACGGGATCCGCAGCCCAAGCTCATGTCCGTTGGTTCACCGATCCCGACGATCCGTCCCTTGTCGACTTCGGAACATACGCGCTGACCGACCCCGCGGTGATTGTCTGAGCGCTGATTGCGGCCACGCTCGTTGCAATCGCCGTGGTGCTGGAAGACCGCCTCCCACGTCCGACAATCGCGAACACGAAGGTGCGCCACGATGGCATGGAACTGATGCGGATCCTCGTGGGCATGTCGCTCTTGCTGACAGCCTACGGCGGACAGGTGTTTGCACCGCATCTGACGGCCTCGGGCGGTGCCGGAACGGCTCTGGTCTTCCTTCAGGCCCTGATCGGCATACTGTTGATCAGCAATCATTTCCTGCATTATGCCGCCGTCCTGCTCGCGGGCTTTTCGTCGGTGCCATCTTTAAGTTCGGATTTGCCGCTAGCATCGAATATGTTAACTATCTCGGCATCGCGTTGTTCCTCTATTTCAACCACGTCCCGAACCCGGAGCGGCAGGCGCGCCTGAAACCTTATTCCGTCGACGTACTGAGAATCTTCACCGGCCTCGCCCTCGCCATTCTGGGGTACACCGGGAGGTTGCAGGTCGCGATCCTCGGACAGTCCTTCATCGCAGACTACGACAGGAACTTCATGCCTGCGCTCGGCTTTGACTGGTATTCCGATCAGCTCTTCGTTCTTTCAGCCGGAATGATGGAGGTCGTCTTTGGCACAATCCTGATTCTGGGCGTCGTCACGCGGCTGAACATCCTCGTGATCTCGCTGTTCATGCTTGCGTCCAACCTGGTGTTTCTGCTGCAAGCCGAGAATGAAGCAGCGCTAACCGAACTCATCGGGCACATGCCTGTCATTGCGACGGCCATCATTCTTCTGATGCTGGGCTACGGTCAGCGACTGAAAGTTCGGAATCCGACGCTTGCGTCCCGGGCGGGGCGACGTCCAGCGAGGCGAGGTCGCCTGAGGGTCTGATGTTCGCAGTTTCGAGGAAGGACGAAGATGCTCATAGCGTATCTTTTTGCGCCCTGATTGCCGGAACCATCGGCTTCCAGATCGCGCTTATCATAGGGGCACCGTGGGGCTGCCTTACCCAGGGCGGCCGCGTCGATCGCGCTCTTACGGCATCGAGTAGGTTCGCTGCGGCCGGCTCGATTGTCATACTTGTCGTATTGGCGCTGGCCATTCTGTCCGCAGTCGGCAACTGGCCCGGCTGTCCGATCTAGACGGGATGGACCGCTGTCGCGATAAACGCGGTCGTCATGGTGCTGAACTGGATCACACCATCGGCGTCGGAACGGCGACTCTGGGCGCCGATCACCACCATCATGTTTCTTTTCGCGCTGTCGGCCGTTCACCTTTGAGGGCCCGTACAGATCCTTTATCGGCTCAAGCCTGCTTGGCTTCCGCCGTCGTCGGCACAGAACATCCCTCGAGCAACTCCTGCACGATGAGTGCTTCACCCTTACCATCCTCGACACGTCTCAGAATGAGATCGGCGTGCCTAAGACCAGCCTCTTCGAATCCGTACAGCACCGACTGCACACGCATGAAGGTTGGGCCCGAGAACCCGTTAGGACGGCTCATCCTATCGATGTAGAGCGTGGATTTAGCGAAGTGGTCATCGCCGCTTTCATTGTCGGTACGAGAGAACATGATCTCGTCAACACCCTGGTGCTCGAACATTTGGCTTATGCTGCGGAAGTGACTGTCGATTTTCCCTGAAGCGTCGATGCCATACCCGGTGACTGAGATTGAGGTGAGGTCCTGGGCAATGCGCCAGATGCCGAGATGTGCCTGACCGTCTATTTCATACCGGTAAGTCCAAAGTCCCTTCAGGAATCTATCGCGATGATAGATGGCAAGGAGTGTGTCGGAGCGCTTGATCACCCAGAAGATCAGTACGAACAGCAATCGAAAAAGACCGACGCTAGTCAGGAAGGTGATGATCCAACGAGCAGAGGGTTCGATGTGATCCACGCGGGACAAGAGGTCGCTGATCGCGATGATGTAGCTGACCGTCACGAGCAGGATCGCGATGTTGATTTTTTCAAAAGTGTTCATGCAACCGGCCTTTCCTCTGTACGCCTGCGGATGGCGAGGCCGATTGCTCGGCTCCACCCTTCGTGCGCTGCTCGCCTAGACTGGGGACTTCGTCGCCAAAATAAGACCTGTCAAAAGTAGTGCCGCTGAGACAGTGGACGCTACCGTTCGCACCGTGTTCCAGAAGGTCCACCGTGGAACATATGTCTGAAGCCAATAGTCCCGCGTCGTCTCGGATGCCGTCTCCATGCTGGCAAGTGCTTCGTTCATGGGCACGCTGAAAACCACGGTTACGCCAAAACAGAAAACCAGATAAACTAAGGCAGCAGTCAGGATCAGCATGCCTGCCGTGCCGTCAAAAGCGATCCAGGCATAGACGGCAATGGCGACGGAAGCTGCTGCCATGCCTAGAAACAGCGTCATGAAGATCCAGCGAAACACCTCACGATTGATGGCCTGCATCGCTTCGGCGCCGCCGCCGCCGCTGGTGATCGCGAGCGACCGCATGATGAAATCGGAGAAGGCCAGGAAGACGCCCGCGACAAGCGCATACGCCAGGACCGCGAGATGTAGGAGCAATATCATGATTGTGGACATGAGATTTCCTTCAGTGTGTTTTGGACATTTTTTTTGGCGGCCAACTCGATCCGGTCGGCCACCTGATTGATCGTGTTCAGTGCATGATCGCGTGCATCACCACAGTTTCGCAGTGACTGTCGGCCCAGAGGTCGACGACAGACAAAGTTCCTTGCCATCGACCGATGATCTCCGCTGCGCATTCGTCGCGGATTTGCTCCATGGTGATGCGATAGGCGAGATTGCCGTGGCCGAACTCGGTCAGTTCCATATTGCCCATGAAGCGTTCCAGGAAGCCCGGCCACAAACCATAAACGGTGTCTCTGACGTCATGCGCATAGTCGCGGGCTGTCTCGACGTCCTGCCGATTTCCAAGAACCGAGACATGGCCGGACAGAAAGTGCTCGAAATCGTAGGACAGGAACGTCTCGAAGCTTGCCATGTATCCTTCGAGGTCGGCGGTCCCTCCGAAGTTCATGAACGGCGCCTCCCCCGGCGTGATCGTGTCGACCGCCATCAGGAACTGGTGGTCTGGCAAGTGAATGATCACATCGACGTCGTTGGCGTGAAAATTGGCCGTCTGAAGTTCGATCGGAACGCCGCCCACGGAAAACGACAGCGCCTCCTCAAACGTCTCTGTCGGCGTCAGCACGCCCCGGAGTGGGTTTTCAGCAAGGCTGTCGGCGCTCGCTTCAGCCGCGATGACCTTCAGTCCCTCGATATCGGCGAACATGTACCCGCCGCCGTTGTGATCGGCATGCTTGTGGCTGAGAACGAAATGGGTGATCGGCACTCCGGGCGCCGACATCTCGATGGCAGCCCGCAAGCGGTCGCCGAAGCTGGGTGGAGCGTCGAAGACGACCACGCTCTCATCCGTGACCAGGAAAGCGGACTGATAGATCAGGTCCGTCACGAAAAAGAGCCCACGCTCGATCTCGCTCACGTGCAGCCCAAAGTCAGTGTTGATCTGAGCCGCGCGGGCCCGCATCGCTGGTAGCTCGGGTGCAAAGTGGCGGAAACTGTCTGGGTGGTCTTCCTCAATGCTGATCGTGTTCGCCGGGTTGTGGTTATGACCTTCGCCAGCGATCGAGACGCCCGCAGTGCAAAGCACCGCGAAGACGGCAATCGCGGAAGTGGTAGCAAAGTCTCGCATGGAAAATCTCCTCTGTTTCGCGCGTGCTCAGAGGGATAGTCGGACCGCAGCTTGCCGGTATTGACCGAAACTGCCAATCAATTGACCGAACTTGCCAGGCGTCGATTACAGACCGTTCAAGAACTTCCGATGGGCCGCCGGGCTCCGGCCAATCCAGCGTTTGAATGCGCGATTAAAGGCACTTTGCTCGGAAAAGCCGGTCAGAAATGCGATCTCTGCGAGCGAGTGCCGCTCGTCGCGGAGCAGACCTTCGGCCAGTTCCTTGCGGGTGGCTTCTGTCAGCGTGCGGAAACTCAAACCGTCATTAGCCAGGCGGCGGTGAAGCGAGCGTGCACTCAGCCCCATGCTTCTGGCGACGTCAGCCATTTTGGGGATGCCTTCACTGAGCGAGCGGGCAATCACGTCCTTGGTGAGTATTTCTACAGAGGCTTCGTCCACCACCTC
>JAAUYH010055337.1_pt1 | contig 13603 bp, 10 predicted proteins | sample 7278061 | NCBI WGS metagenome assembly JAAUYH01 (sample SAMN14350203, study PRJNA611818) | marine sediment metagenome | isolation source: surface marine sediment (0.6m) | place: French Polynesia: Moorea | collected 2018-08
AACGCTTTCGAGTTGCCTTGACTGTTGACATGAGCAACGTTGACGACGACGGGAGAAGACTACGCATGATTAACGCACTAGACGTGCACTAAATAATGCAAGCACTATTGCGTGTCGGATATAAATAGAGTGGCACTAAACTGGTCGGCACAAAAGTGGAAGTTGACCTGTAATCACATTTCTGCATTATTCACACTTCCCACCAGGAACTACAGTACTGTAACCGTGAATGGATTTCACATGCGTGAGCGTAAGCATTGACGCCAATGCTTTTTCGTTGACCACTTTGTCTCACCAGTCACCACTCTCAATTCTCTCCCGACTGGTGCTCGATGCTGAGCGGCTAGTAGAGTGACGAATGCTCGCTGTAACTGCTGTGATGCTTTTCATGGAGTTATATAAAATGGCAGTACCACAACTGGTCTCATCCGAAGCTTGAGTTCGGATTCATTTATAAGACGGTAGAAGCGGCATCAATTTTGTGCTCCTCTGCATAACCTGAACAGCTTTATTGTAAAATGCGGATATTAATTCCAACTACGTTTTGTGTCTTACGGGAGTACGTTGAAAAAGCATTTTGAACAACATCATGCGTTACAATCCGATTTCTTCAACCAATGCGGAAAGCGATAGTTGTGAAACAAAGGCGGTCTCTCATAGGTTCGTACACGTTCTACTGCCCTGGGTTTGGAATCGCCAATTCGACAACTCCGTCAACCCCCTGCGCAAACTTAATCGGCTTCTCTGCGTATGCGTAGTCGCTTTCAAGCGTTATTTTCAGATTCCTCAAACAACCCGACGCCGAGTTCACTCCTCGAAACGTAATAGTCTTCTGATTCCCTGGCAACAAGCTCTCCACACCGCTCACCTTCTTCTGCTCCATTCCTATGCAATCTAGTCCGAGACTCAGTGGATAATAGAAGGGAGCTATACCAATTTGCTTGACAGTGACGCTCAGGGAAATGGTCGAAGACGTTTCCTTCGCAGCTGTTACCTTGGTAACCTGGAAATTATATCCCATATGGACGTGAGCTTTGCGAGCGTTTGCCAGTTCTGTTCCTTTGTAACCACTGCCTTTGAATACATCATGATGAAACATGTAGGTTGCATGTGTAACGTCGACACATCTGAAGAAGTCTTGCTTATAAGGAGTGCCTGCGCGGTATCCTGGCTCGAAGATTTCGTCTTGTAATTCCGGTCGCGTTTCGCCACCCATCACGCCAGTTTTCCAGAAGTCGGTTTGTCCCTTATCGATCACTCGAGGCCAGAAGAACCAGCCCTTTCTTTCTCCACCGTTCGGTTCACCGTCGAGAGTAGAATAAGCAAACGAGTCATCATGATAGCCAACTTCAGTCCCCTTCACCTCCGACCTCGGATAACGCACTTGAAGTCTTGTCTTTTTGAAGTATTTCGTGTACAATTCGAACACTAGATGCTTTGTAGAGTCTGATAGGATATCTTTGTCAGGGTACGTATGCCACTCGCCCCTGCAAGATGGCAGTGTTAGTCAATGCTGTATTCGTAGCACTCGCCGTGAAATGAAAAAGAGGAACGTTCAAAACCTACCATTTCCCGATGAGTCCCATCTGGATGAAAGCAACATGCTTGTTCCCATCATACCTCGCAAACGCGGCGATGAATCGTTCTATCGCACCGCGAACCTCCGGGTGATCGTACATCGGCTGGCCGTTCGTTACTAGACCTTGATCAACCAAAAACTTGGGCATAGCGAGTTCACGGCCAGGGTAGTGCATGTATACACGCCAAACCACATGGTTGTGGCGTGCTTTCGCGGCCTTGATGGTTTCATCGAGTACACCCCACTGGAATGAATTCGGACCTGTCATGATTTCGTGCATCTTCAGGTAATGAAATTCGAGTGAGAAAGGAACGGAGGTAGCAGGCTCGCCCCCGTTCCAAGGCGGGCTTGGTATCAGGCCCTTTAAAGGGTTTCCGATGGCTGCATTTAGGTTTACAACTCCAAGATCTTCGGATGATGTGGTGGTGAAGTAGGTTTGCGCATGTGCATTTCTGAGGAATACGAAAACCAGGAGATAAACGCTGATATGCTTCATGGTGATGAATCGGTGTGACCAGAATGGAACAAGTTGGTTATTCATCGTATAATCAATCTGCTTCAGAAGGATCACAGTTAGATTCGAGGCCCATCATACTGAGTACCTACATTCATTGCATTTGGCACAAAATAACAATCCTGTTTAGCGTATTTCGTCGCGAAATCGAAGACATCTTCTGAAATCGACCCAGAAATCAGCACGCCTTTATTGTTTCATGCATTTATTAGGTGACAGTTTACTTTTGCGTCATCGATATCCGAATAGTGTTCATATTTTGCTTGAGTGTGTTGTAGCATGATCGCACGCATTAAATTATCATGTTTTTATTTTCTGCGGAATAACGCAAGTTGCAGCACGAGATGACTTACTACTGAAGAGCTCCCCTCCTCATCCTATGTTCTTGGTCCTCTATAATCCGAGTCGAACTGAAGCATCCAGAGACGTGGCATGATCGATCTTAACTAGATCTGGCACTAGTTAAATCTCAAAATAGTAGTCATGGCAGGAAACGTCTTAATTTTATAGTGCGCTGCAGAATCGGATCATTAACATTACTTGATATGGTCGCAAGAGTATGCAATACGTTGCCCTAATGTTGAGGGTGCCTTGCGTCTTGAGCCTTCAACCCGTACCACACCAACGTGGAGGTTGCCGTTTTGGGAAGATTTAGTACTGTTGTAGTCGGTCTACGACTCATAGACCTGACGTTTTTAATTTTTGCGAACTGTTAACTGTAAATCCGCATTGACAGTGATCGATGATATGGCTAGCAATCCTATCGAAACAGTATCTGTTTATTCATGTACCTTTCATGCACTACGTACAGTTCTGAAAATTTGCGACAAGAAAGTATAGAAAAGTTTAGGTCGTACAAGCGGCTCAAATAGTACTTAGGATTATTTGCGCGCGACTAGTGGACAGTGATATCGTCAAAACTTGATGTCGATTGCTGTACTCGGAACGTGTCGCTACTTTGCTCCTGCAGAGCTATACGTTGGTGATCGAAAACCTGCAACTAAATATCTTGGAATGAAAGTAAACACTACATATAAACCATAGTCTTTTACCATTTTTCATGTAATCAGATACTTTAGCTTGACAATTACACTCACTCGCCTGACCCATAGATTGATTTGTCGAAATGATTCATTCTACAGTACACCATCATCTCGTACGGTTTCGGTGTCGAATAGAGTTGAGCTCGATCTCGCATCTTTGAAGTATCCAGAATTAGTGACAATGGTTGAGATCCGACTCACCTTCAAAAACAGCTGTGCGCACTTGTATTTCTTTTTAATTCACCGTCAAGATATTTTGGTAGACTTCATATCTTGTCCCATCTGTTTTCAATTGGTTGTTAGCGTGATTGACAATGAACCCAAATGCTAAACATTAGTTCTGATAATTGTACAGCCATTTTCAAACCGAAACTATGATACAATCAATGCATTTGATGAAATTATGGAATTCGTAGTACTATGCCGCCAAAGAGATCCTCTGTCTTCAGTATTACGTGACCAGGGGACCCAGGGGAACGCCGTGTTGTAGTGTATTGTGTTTCTACTCTTTCTTGAATTGCGAGAACCTTGCGTCTTTTTTCCGGAACCAAGAATCGATTACGTGAGCCAGTGTTTCTCGTTTGTGGCGTGGACTGCCAACTCAGCAATCGCTCGGAGCTCAGAGTACTTCCAACACAGTAAAAAAGTAGCCTTCAAACAAATAGTGAAGGGGACTGGGTGCTGGTCTAATAGGTGGCCATGGGTTGAGAGAGTGACTTTTGTGACTACAATAATACTCCTTATCCTTTTGACCACCTACTACTACCCTTGATCGTCCCACTAATTGGTATCACTCTCTTTTTAGTATTTCCCATCCATTTCACCAATATTTCCCTATTCCACCCTATTCCAGACCCCTCGCGAAGCCTTCGTAGTGAAATTTGGATAAAAATGGAGAAATAATCCTCGGCGCTATGGCGCCTTCGGAGTCATTTCCCCATTTCTTATCCAAATTTCACTACGAAGGCGTCGCTGAAGGTCTACCTGATATAATACATGATACTATTTCGGTGACGGAAGCAAGTCACCCGGTAAATCCATGGCCACCTATTAGATCAGCACCGGGGACTGGTCCGATTCTCTTGATTGCAACGACTGGTGTAGTTCCTAGCTGCTTCATAGGCCATTCGCTTAGCGAGTCACATATCTGAGCGACTCAACATACAATTTGTGGCATTTAGTGTCTGCTATTGTCCTTAAGGTTATCGGACTTATCCATTTCGGTGAGGTAATATTTCACTGTTGCACTCAGTGTCTCAATTATTACCGAGCACCGAGAAGAGTGGCAGTGCAATCATGTCATGCTGCAATCAAATCCCGGTACGCCCCGCAAGGTGGTACGTAATGGACTTCTTCTACAAACAGCTTTCCACCAAGGCTTTGAAAAAGCGTCAATCATTTACAATATTACACTTAAATCACAAATTTACGTATACACTCACTGTTCGTCTCGAACCTACTATGATAGAAAGTGCTTGACATTAGAGTGCACCTTAGGATAAAATCAAATGTCGTTTCCACAGCAGAGTACATGTTTTGACAACGTCAAGCATGTTTGTAGATCGAAAAGGTTTCACAAATTTTTTCAAATCACAACTGGCAATATCTTTGTTCATGATGCTGGGCTCGGAGACGATTTTGATACAGTGTATTCAATCAGAGGCGTTATTCAAAGTTTGCTAGTTCTCGACGAGTTAATGCATAGCTATTACTTCAGATCAAGCCCATTGCTGGGAGGTTGTGGCAGTTTGAGTTTGAGTTCAGTGTCGAATTGTTTTGGGTATGCATGGTCGAAGAGTTCATGACTCGTTTTTTTCTTCTGAAGAGTCAATCTTGATCCGTTAGTCGTAGTAGTAGTGCAATTCAAGTCCATAAGAGTAAGAAATTCGTGTTTGATAGGAAGACAGAGGACTAAAGCAATCGATTTATGGTGCGGTGCGTCCCATCTCTCTTTTGAATATTTCTTTCGAATTAAATTATTCAACTAACGTAAGATAGTGGTGCGTATGGGTGGCTTTTATCCATACTATGTGTGAAATATTTATCGCACCATCGTAATAGACTGTGACTCGATGTACCAAGTTATATGTTTAACTTTTTTTGTGTCGGTAGTGCCAAGAATTCATGTTCTACAGTTGTGACATAAGAACGCCTACTTTATTTGTATTATTACAAAAATTTCATGGCATATAACTTGACGAAGTTGGAAAATGTGTTGTAATAAACAGAGATAAAAATAATCATTAACTTTCCTTCTATAAATATAATCAAATGAAATGTGTGACATTTTTTATGCTCACCCTGCAGGTGCAATAGAAATAGAATATTTTTTTGGAAATCTATAAAAACTTAAATTACTGAACGATATTGAGCAAGTCAAACGAATCTTACAGAAGTTGTTTTGTGTTAAGCATTTTCAAAACATCAATTCGGACTCGATTTAAAGCTCACACAAAACGGCTCAAGCTGAATAAACTTTGTGGTATAATTTATTCGGAATGAAGCTGACACAGGACAAGTTAGTATATCAAATTACTCTTGCAGTCCTTCTTGATGCTGTGAATAGTTCTATAGAAGGCATATCCACTTGTAAATGTAGAATCCGAACAACTCGATTTTTTTTTAATGTGAATACATTTTTAAGCATCACTGGTCACACCCACAATTCCAATGAGACGACGGCTGCGGAATCGCCAATTCAACGCTCCCATCAACACCCTGCGCGAACTTAATCGGTTTCCCTGCGTAGGCATAGTCGCTTTCAAGTGCTATTTTCACACTACCCAAACAACTCGGCGATGCGTTCACCTCTGTGAAAGTGATCGTTTTCTCATTTCCTGGTAACAAACTCTCGACACCGCTCACAGTCTTTTACCCCATTCCTTCGCAATTGAGTCCGAGACTCAGTGGGTAGTAGAACGGAGCTATACCGATTTGTTTGACAGTCACACTCAGTGAAATAGTCGACGATGTTTCCTTAGCAGCTGCAACCTCGGTGACCTGGAAATTATATCCCATATGAGCGTGAGCTTTGCGAGCGTTTGCTAGTTCTGTTCCGGTGTATCCACTCCCAACAAATGCATTATGATGCAACATGTAGGTCGCGTGTGTAACGTTTACGGCTGTGAAGAAGTCTTGCTTGAACGAGGTGACTGCGGGATATCCAGGCTCGAAGATTTCAGGTTGTAATTCTGGTCTAGTTTCGCCACCCATCACCCCAGTTTTCCAAAAGTCGGTCTGTCCCTGCGCGATAACTTTAGGCCAGAAGAACCAAGCCACAGTCTCTCCACCGTTTGGTTCGCCGTCAAGAGTAGAGAAAGCAAACGAGTCGTCGTGGTAGCCAACTCCCGAACCCTTGACCTGTGACATCGGATCACGCACTTGGAGTTTTGTTATCGTGAAGTGTTTTGTGTACCACCCAAATACTAGATCTTTCGTCGGGTCTGATAGAATGCCTGTTTCAGGATAAGTGTGCCACTCACCCCTGCAATATCATAGCTATTCAATATTGTATTCATAGCAGGCGAAGTGAAAAAAGAAAAACGTTCACAACCTACCATTTTCCGATGAGTCCCATTTGGATGAAAGCAACATGCTTAATCCCGTCATACCTAGCAAATGCAGCAACGAATCTTTCCATCGCGCCCTGAACCTCTGGGTGATCGTACATCGGTTGGCCGTTCATAAGTAGATCTTGATCAATCAAAAATTTAGGCATAGCGGGTGCATCTGGAGGGGAATGCATGATGATGCGCCAGATCACATGGCTATTGTGTGCTTTCGCATCATCGATAGTTTCGTCAAGAACGCCCCAGTTGTATGAATCCGGCCCTGTCATGATTTCATTCATCTTGATAGAGTAAAATTCGAGTGAGAGAGGAACTGAGGTAGTAGCTGTGTTACCGCCGGTCCAAAGTGGGCTTGTCAATAAGCCCTTCATAGGATTTCCAATTGCTGCACTTGTGTTTACAGATCCAAGAACTTCGGGTGATGTTGTGACCACGTAGGTTTCAGCATGTGCGATACTCAAGAATACGAAAACGAGAAGATAAACGCTGCTGTTCTTCATGATGATGAATTGGCGTGACCTTGACGTGAATAGAGTGGAGAGTGTATTTATTCTAGAAACGATCTGTTCAATGAGGATGGCACTTCAATTCAGCGGTCATCAATCTTACATAGAATTTAGCAAAAAACCGGTAGAAATCGAAAATATCCACAGAATCCGCCCAGAAATCATAATTGCGATATTTCTGAGGCATTTATTGGGCGACAGTACTCTTTTACGTCATCGATATTCGAAAAGTGTTCATATTTCACGATGAATGTGTGTAGCATGATTCTTCTATTTCTTGTGGAATGACGCAAGTCGCAGCGCGAACTCATATTATTGTGGATGTATAATCCATGTCGAACTGATTGATAGAAACACGTGGCTGTATCGATCTCTAACTAGTATGTAGAATTAATTACATCTCCAACTAGACATAGTAGACAACTTATGAACCAGTTTATTCAGTTCACCCATATGATTCATGGACTGATGGGTTGAAATTACTTGTTGTACTACTGAAATCAGCATGACCTCATATGCTACCGATCAACTCTATCTCGCATCTTCGACCTTGTCAGAATATGCTGTCATTGAGATTGGACTCAAAAACAGCTGTAAGCACTTGTGTTTCTTTTTAATTCGCCGTCAAATTTTTATGGGAGACTTCGGTTGTTTGCGTTATTGACAATGAACCCAAGTGCTAAACATTTGTTCTCATAACAATACGACCATTTTCAAACAGAAACTATGATGCAAGAAATGCATTCCATGAAATTTTGGAATCCGTAGCACTATGCCGCCAAAGAGTGTCTCTATCTATTACATGGTAACGGGTACCAAACAAATGGCGTATTATTAGGGATGTGTTCTATAATATTCGCACATCTCGATTCTTCGTGGTGAAATATCAAATTGCAATATCTTTCTTTCCATCAGTTCAATATGTATTGCAATAAAGGGCTGCGGTGCAATACAAGCTCTAATTTTCTTAAGACCACCTTGACTTCATCAGATTGGGATTACATTTATCACCATAACTTTTTCGAATCGATCTGAACTCCTTGACGGCGTCCAAAGCCTCGAGTTCGACGGAGAGTGTTCTAGCTCACTTTGCGTCAACTAAGTTTTAGACCCGAAAGTTAGATATTTCAAACATCTTTGCAGCAGATATTGCAATTCAAACTAAACTCCCAATACACAATTGCAGTTAAATAGTGCAATATATTGGATTACCAATTTATTAGAACACATTCCTGCGTTTTATAGTGTGTTTGTTTCTACTCATTCTTGAATTGTGACAACTCTGTAATTTTCTCAGAAACCTAAAACTGATTACTTTAGTCCATGTTTATTGTCTGTGGCGTGAACTCATATCTCCGGAATCGGTTGGAGAGAAGAGTACTATCAACAAGTAGAATAGTAGCTTTCAAACACATAATGAAAGGGACTGGTAGGATTCTGTTGATTGTATCGAGTGATGCAGTTCCTAGCTGCTTCAGCAGGCGTTCACTTTGCGTATCCTTATCCGAGCGAATCAAAATCAAATCTCGGGCATTAATGTCGGTTATTTTCCTAACAATTGTCAGGCTTGCCGAATTTAGTACAACCCCACTTTGTTGAAGCCATGTTTCGCCGTTGCACTCAGTGCCTCAATTATTAGCGAGCGCCAGTAATAATTCTAATGGAATCGTGTCTTGCGGCACCCAAATCCCGCCCGTATTGAGGTATTTAGTGCATTTCTTCTGCCAATGGCTTGAAAAAGCGACAATCCTACTTTTATTGTCTGAAACGAGTCGAAGCTTGCATCTACAACATTATTTATGAGTCACAAATTAATGGAAACACTCAGTCTCATGTGGTAAGATAACCTCATGAGAAGTGAAAGAGGAATGAAGGAAGGAAAAAGAAATGTAGATAGAGATGGCAGTATCTTTACTAGAGATTGAAACTGTTTCAAGTAAAGTTTGTGCCCCAAACAGAGTTGGGGTGAGTTTAATTAAGCTATCCCTTACAACAATCAAAGGAATGCTAACGGGTACAATTGGTGAACTAAATTGAAGAGTTCGATCTTGAGACTTCCGTCTTTACACTCCCTCCTTTTTTTAGGATTGCCTTGTGAGCAATTAGATTAACCGATTACAATAAAATCTCGGTTTAGCAGGTCAATCACTTCTGGTTCTTCGTAGCCACTCGAATGATGAAACATGGCTTTCCAGAGTCATATTGTAGAATTTTGCTTGCATGGGCCATTTCAATCCAGGCTAATGTCGTTAGTTGGCCGTAAATATTCGCATACGTACGCAGAAAGTGTCGTTGGATCAGAACTCAGTCCGAACGTTATACTTTTGAAGAACAGGATGGGTACGAAGCAGGCTGAAGGGTCGTATGGATCTCCGCCACGCGTGGTCTTGTGGGCATCCACGATGTAGTGCCAATCTCTGTTACGCATGCTTACGTACTCAATTGCGCATTTTTCTCGCTTCCCGAATATCAACGCGGGCAATCCTTGCCGCGGTTGTAATAGACGACACGGCAAGGGTAAAATTTCTTGTCTTGGTAACAACGGAGGTGTATATACTCTCCTTCACGCGGGAACCTTTCTAGTTCCATGCCATATCCTAGTCCCCTGCGCTTGTCAGCAATAATCGGATCCGTGTGGTTGATGTAGGGCTCCACTGTAAAAGATGGTACCATAATCAGTGGCTCCACCGAGAGGTGATCAAGACGGGAACCTCTAGGGTGCGCAGTATGAACGATAAAGTCGTTGGCCATAGTGGTACTGATGAATAAAATAACTCTTCTGTAGATTAACCTTAGGTAATGATTCTGAAGTAATTAACAGTAGAAATGCACAAGCGGTACAGTAGGATATGTACTCTTTTGAAGAGTCACTTCAGTTAAGATAACCTGACCACGTTGACTGTACGTCTGCATCGACCGCTTAGGATGAGGAATAACGTTATTGAGTGATAGTGCAGTGCAGTTTGAGCACAAAAATAAAAACAGTACGAATGATTCCATAAATGGAACGATAAAATTTTCCATTAATGCACCAGAAAAGTTTGTAAACTTGCATATTGATTTGTGCGCGTGTATGAATAGGTTTTTATCTCAAAATGGGTGTATAGCGACTGTGATACATAAACGAACGTAGCAAATAGATGCAGTAGATAGATTGCTGATTTGTGTGGCTGCATTCCAGGAACGAAGAACCCACTGTTTTCGATAAAATCACACTTGCCAGTCTGTAGCAAGTAATGGAAAGCAGGATCGTTCGGACCACGAACGAAACTCACGTTGCTGATGTCATGCACTGCATAAGCGTCACAAACGGCTTGTAGGTCAATCATCAAACGTCTTTCTTGTGTCTGGGAGCACTTCGTTATGTAATCAAAGAGGATCTTTGAATCCGTGAATATGGAAAATAAATACACCACGATCCAATAGCATTTCGAAGTCTGTTTCTGCGCATAGACGAGGTCGAAAGCGTCAACAACGACGTAAGTTTTAGCACCTATTACGGATCGTGCGACTCTACGACTCTTGTAGCTGGCTTAGTGCAAAACACAGGCATTATTGTGCTTTTCTGCCAGTACTGCGATGTAGCTGAGCTGTGAGGAGTGCTCAGGCTTGGTAGAGAATGATGCATCAGTATAGGAGCGTGCGTGTAGACTCTTGAAATCAAGTTTGCACATACGAAGAGACAGATAGCGTGTGTTCTGGAGGTAGCGTACTATAGTTTTGTATTGCATCACATACGATGTGTTGGCCGACTTCTCCGTGGCTTGAGCGAGCTTGCTAGCAACCACAAATACATCTGGACGACTGTGGGTGAGTCATGATAATTGAGCACGTTACTGTCGTGACAGTACGAAGCTTGTGTCCGATGCTAACAGCTTTAGACGATCAATTTGTGGTCGTTGATGATTGTCGAAACCGTTATCTGATCGATCGATGCAGACAACAGAAAAAGGCATGTTGTCTTATTCACGTGACTTAACTTCGAATCTTTTTCGAGTTTCTTCAGTCAGGTGCAAGAATGAGAAGTCGCCACATGATAACGTGTCGTGGACATAGGAAACTAGTAGTTCAGTCAGCTGACCTCCCGCCTGTCTAGAAAACAAAGACAACTAGCAACAGTTAGAGAGCCCAGGTTCTTCCTCAAGTACTCGGTCAAAGTCGCATGCCCATAGTTGCCACTGTCTGATAGTCCATACTACGGTCGAAGCAACTTCAATATGCTTGCTGGGTCTAAGATTGACTTCTTGGAGTGGCTTACGTGCTGGTTGGAGATATGCTTGAGAAACATCTTTTGTCCAGACGTAGAATCCCTTAATAGCAGCAAGTGCGATCAGTAGTCGTACGGAACTTTGGCGGACACTGGAGTGTTTCTCCGCACCACGATGACCATGGGCGGAAATTCGTGCCTTGAACATAGGCTTATCTGTTTCCGTGTCTTCGATAGCAATCAAGAAATATTCTGAGGTAATATTCAATCCAGGTGGCATATCGTCCTCGAGAATGAGTTCTCATGTGCCCTGTCGTACCAGGTTTTCCATTTCGCGCTTTCGTGCTCGATTAGCTTGATAACTTCGCATTCGAGGATCATTGTGATGTAGAACATCCGTGATAAGGATGCTTTGGGTCTCTTTGTGGTTAACGGTTGAAGATATGCACGGACACATGGAGGATAATTTCGGCAGCGTATTCACAATTGCTCTCCAGATATGATGTTATGGTATGCGGTGACTGGAAGTACTTGTTGCTTATTGAACTTGACTTCGCGATGGTTCTCAAATATGAACACGTGAGTTCCATCAACTCGGATGACAGGGTAGATTCCAACATATCGTTTGTCAATTTCGAGGAAGACTCGAACTAAGTCAACAACTTCAATCACAAGGTCTGCGTTTCGTAGAACGTGATTAGAACGCTTTTCGAATTAGAAGTTCTACAGTGGTAATAGCCATTTCACGTCGAGCTGATTGCATAGCGTCCATTCTCTGTTGCTGCGTTGAAGTGTAGATTCCGTTGAGAGAAATCGGGATATGCAACGAAACACAATATAGAATGGAACGAGCTTTTGGAACACATGGTATAATTCATAGCCTTAACAGCGAGCCTCAGCATGATATTCTTGTCCATCTTAAAATGCTCTTGTCGAATCTTAAAGAAAGTTATCCTCAACGGTGCGTGATATCTTTCTCCTGATCCGAGTGAGTTATGTGCTTCTACACAAAATTCTTGAACATCAGTGCCGACTGCCATCGCGCGATTTGTCCATCATACCGACATGAACGCACTTCCTTGATCAACACGCGTCTTCATGGGGAATCCAATGTGCAAAGATGCTTAGCAGATTAAGAATGCACCCCATACAGGTTTACGGTTTGGTAGGACCGAAACGTTGAGGAATTGAATCCTGTCTCAATGTCAACAAAGTGTAGCACAGCCTTATTTTCAATCCACATGAGAGAAATCAAGAAGAGGCGGCTCAGGATGACATATCGGTGACAGAGAAATCGGAGGGCGAGGTATTTATATATTTTTAAAAAGTATGATAGAAATATTACACATGTAACGGATGGTCGACAGTGTCAGACATGCTGACAGAAAACCATTGCTGGCAGAACGCTTGTGGCCCCCCGAAGGATGGGCCGAGTCCTCTGCCAGGGCCCGCTTCTGGGGTGTTAACAGTGTAAGCAGAGCTTACACAACTGTAAGAGTACAGCTGATTGACGTGGAGATCGTGTCCGAGAGAAATTCGTAAAATGTCCCAGATTGCAGATAAATAATGGAAAGTTCAGGCTCACCTGCATCTATTGGAAACGGTTGTTTCTGTCATGAATTGTAGATATAAAGATGAAAGAAATAGATAGGAACACATAAAAGCGTACTAAAGAAAAGGATCAAAAATGGAAAAGAAGACAACTAAGAGAAATTGAATAAAAAGGAGAAAAAGGGGGAAAATAGTGTTTCAACACATCAGGTCGAGTGGTACTTCACGTTTGAAAACAATATCGGATGGCGGTAGCGAGACTCGAAAGGGTTGTGGAAGAGCGCTGAATATTTGACAAATTTCACATGCCTTGGTAATCTTTTCCAGCAGTTGTCGAGTGGCGTTATAAACTCGGTTCGATCTTGCACGTTTCATAACTTCGTACAATTTCCCGGCCGTAGGATGCTTGAAGTGCCGATTTAGCTTGATGATTTCCCAATTTGTGAAAAGATTGATTTCGAATTCCACGTTAGGTAGGAGGTCCATGCTTATGAGTGAGGAGCATTGACCAACCATGATGTGTAGCTTGCAGCTCGTGCTGAAAGTTGTTCGCAACGAGTTTCTCACTGTCCAAAATATCGAGACCGAGTAGCAATGGAACGTGTGCGGGTACGACATTCACTTTGATCTTCAA